>WNFJ01250861.1_pt1 | contig 11750 bp, 12 predicted proteins | sample 5400461 | NCBI WGS metagenome assembly WNFJ01 (sample SAMN13153349, study PRJNA577476) | soil metagenome | isolation source: 115 cm saprolite on Douglas fir-dominated hillslope | place: USA:California | collected 2013-09-17
CGTTGTGCCACAAACTCGGTTGCCGATGTCGAAGTTGGATCACGCTGCCTCCTTAATTTCTTCAGACGCAGCATCAACACGAAAAGCTACACTTCAACACCGCACAACCAACCGAAAGCGCATAAATACTTGTTACGATGCTTTATATTTGCGATGGAAAGTAGCTAAGAAGATCCTGGGAGGGAAGAAAAATTCCATGGACTTAAATAAAGCCATTCTTTACGCGCAATTGGTGAACGAGGCTTATCGTCCGAACCCGGGCGATCTCAAGAACCGAGCCGGAGACGTGGTTTCTGCGGGACTTGGCGCCGCCCAAACACAGTTCGACATCATCACTACGATTTACGCGAACGATCTTGCGACGCAGGCGAATCCCGGGCGAGCGGCAACTCAAGTTTCCATTGGCCTGATTCTGCAGGCACAGGGAAGCGGCGCGGCGGTCATTGCGTTTCGTGGCACCGAAGGAATTAAGGAGTGGGTGCTGGATGCAAATTTTGGAACCATACCGTGCCCGTTTCTTGCGAGCGCAGGCGAAACGGAGGACGGGTTCACGAATATGTATGAGTCGGTGGTGACGGGAACCGCGGCTAGCTCGCCCAAACTCGTTGAATCACTAACAAACCTTCCTTGGAAACAAGCTATTGAGACGATGACGGTGTGCGGCCACAGTTTGGGAGGCGCGCTGGCCACGCTGGCAACGTTGGATATCGCGGTTAACGCTAACTTCATACACATACGCAAGCCCGCGGACGGGAAACGTGCAATTCGCGTCGAAGTACAACCAGATGGTCGCGAATACGTTCCGCATCGCCAATGAATTGGACGTTGTGCCGCGATTGCCACTCTTGCCATACGAGCATGTCATGGGTGAGTTCGATTTGAAGCCGTACACCGTGCTGCCTCCAAAGTTCTTGGTGCAGCCCAATCCTTACTGCGAGCACATCCTGACAAGCTACCTATTCTTGTTATCGCATTGTGCCGGAGGGCAGATTTTGCCGCTGCAGGCGCTCTGCGGGCCGCTGCTGAGTTTCAGCGCTCTGATGAGTGATGTCGCGACCAAATGGAGCGATCTAGGCGGGCTGAAGAGAGAATTTGCAGCCACGCGCGGGCTAGTGTAGAGGACAGTTCGGAGGGTTTTTTTGGATGTCCTTGCGCTTTGCGTTGAAATTGACCTCGTTGCGCAGCTAAACTGCGCATCATGAAACGCTCATTCACGTTTATTGTTTCGCTCGCCGCAATTGTGTTCAGCGCTCCGGTGGGGCTTGCACAGCAGCCTAAGTCGCTTTTTTACATGACGCGCGAGCCGAAGTCGGTTCGATCGTTTCTGGCGCATGCCGACAAAATCGACCTTCTCGTTCCGGCGTGGTACAGCGTGGATGCGGATGGGCTTCTCTCCGGCGGGCCGAATCCACTAGTGCTGGAAACGGCGAAACAGCATCACGTTCCGGTCATGCCGATTGTGGTGAACGGCGATTTTGCGCAGGAAGATTTTCGCAAGTTGCTGAAGAATGCGGCTGCGAAGGAGAGCATGATCGGCGCGCTCGTTCGCGCCTGCAAAGAAAACGGTTACACGGGATTTCAGTTTGATTTCGAGAATGTGCATTGGACGGACCGCGATGCGCTCTCGGAATTGGTGGGGGAAGCTGCGGCCGCCTTCCACCGGGAAAGTTTGCAGCTTACGATTGCAGCCGTTCCAAACGCTCCGGGCGCGCCTGCTGGAGAAGGCGGGTTCGCGGCGTGGATTTATGAGAATTGGCGCGGAGCTTACGATCTCAAAACGCTCGCGCAGTCTGTCGATTTGATTTGCCTGATGACATACGACCAGCACACGCGGTGGACTGCGCCCGGGCCGGTGGCGGGATGGGCTTGGACGACTGGCAATCTGGATTACGCGCTGAAATTCGTGCCAGCACAAAAACTATCGCTGGGCATTCCTCTTTACGGCTATCACTGGTTCGCGGGGACGCCCGTCAAATCGGACGAGAAGTCCGGAGACAAGCCGAATCCTTCGGCCGAGTATATCGGAACCGATGACGCGCTGGACCTGGCGAAAGCGTATGGCGGACATGTTGAATGGGATTCTACCGACCGCGTGGCGTGGTTTTATTTTTACCGGGCGGACATGCGGGAGTGGATATTTTTTACGGACGCGCGTACTTTCCGCGACCGCTACACGCTCGTGAAACAGCGCGGCCTTCAGGGATTTTGTTCTTGGGTGCTGGGCACGGAAGATCCTGGGATCTGGGATTTGCTGCCTGCGCACAAATGAGCTTCGCTGCATGCCGACGGCGCCTTGACCGCGCCTGTACAATCAACCAGAGAGCAAACACTTAGATGCCTAAGAGCAAATCACACTCTCGCGGACTGATGCTGATCGCGGGCTTCAAACTTTTGAAAGGATTTGCGCTGCTCGCTGTGGCTATCGGCGCGCTGAGATTGCTGCACCAAGACATTGCGGCCATCGTTGATCATTGGATCAACGCGTTTAAGGTGGATCCGCATAATCGATACATTCTTTGGCTGCTTGCGAAATTGCCGCTGGTGAACGACCGGAAGTTGACGGAATTGAGCGTGGGCACGTTAATCTATTCGGCCATTTTCCTGACTGAAGGGACGGGGCTGGCGCTGAGTAAGCGCTGGGCGGAATATTTTACGATCATCACGACGGCGTCGTTTCTTCCACTGGAAGTGTACGAAATCATTCATCGAGCGACGGTGGCGAAGGGCGTAGCGTTGGTGATCAATATTGTGGTGGTGATTTATTTGGTGCGGGAGCTTCGGCGGTATCCGAAAGCGTGACCGGATGGGCACGACAGCGTTAGCAGACTTCTCTCGAGATTGCGATCACAAAGCCCGCCCGGCTGCGGCGGCGGAAGCCCAGGCCCATTGAAAGTTGAAACCGCCCAGGTGGCCGGTGACATCGACGACTTCGCCGATGAAAAATAGTCCCCGAACTTTTCGGCTTTCCATGGTTTTGCCGGAGAGTTCGTCGGTGTCGACACCGCCTGCCGTGACTTCGGCTTTTTCGTAGCCTTCGGTGTCCGCGGGGACGAGAATCCACTCGTGCAGATCGCGTTCGAGCCATTCCAAGTCCTGGTTGGCCCACGACTGCGGCGCATGCAGCTCGAGCCAGCGTTCGGCGAAGCGCCTTGGCAAGACGCCGAGGAAAGCTGCGCGGGCGGCAGCGAGGTTTCTCGTTTTGGCGGCGCGAATCGCGGAAGTAACCTCGCGGTCGGGAGCGAGATCGATGCGAAGTGGCGCGCCTTTTTCCCAGTACGAGGAAATTTGCAGGATGGCGGGGCCGCTCAGGCCACGGTGGGTGAAGAGCATTTGTTCGCGGAACGATTGGTGATTGGTGGAGGCGACGACGCTCGCAGAGACACCCGCTAAATCACCATAGAGGCTTTGTTCTTTTTTTGTAAGGACGAGGGGGACGAGCGCGGGACGAGTCTTTACAATCTTCAAGCCGAACTGGCGAGCGAGGTCGTATCCTTGCGCGGTTGCGCCGATTTTTGGAATGGAGAGCCCGCCGGTTGCGACAACCAGGGCTGGGGCGCGAAACTCGGCGAAATCCGTTCGCACTACGAACTCAGTGGTGCGTTGAACATCCAGTATTTTAACGTCCAGAACAATTTGGGCCGCGGCTTCGCGGCACTCGGCTTCGAGCATATTGGTGATGTCTTGCGCGGAGCGCTCGCAGAAAAGTTGGCCGAGCGTTTTCTCGTGATAGGGAATGCGGTATTTTTCGACCAGGGCGATGAAGTCGGACGGAGTGTAGCGTGCGAGCGCGGATTTTGCGAAATGCTCGTTTGCGCTGATGAAATTCTCCGGGCGGCAGTGAATGTTCGTAAAATTGCAGCGACCGCCGCCGGAGATGAGGATTTTCTTGCCGATGCGATCGGCGCGCTCGAGTACGGCAACGCGGCGTCCGCGTTTGCCGGCTTCGGCGGCGCAGAGTAGTCCGGCCGCGCCGGCGCCGAGAATCAGAGCGTCAAAATTGTGCGTCGTTGGAGCCAAGCTCTAAATTCAACCTCGCGGTGCAAACTTGTTCTCGCATTCGTTCCTCAGGGTAAACTAAGAGTGGGAGAAGACCGAGAGAATTGCCTCCGATCATCAGCGCCCAGGGACTTTCGAAAAGATACGGGGTCGCGCCACTATTCAAGAATATCTCGTTCACCGTGTCCGAAGGGGACCGCATCGGTGTGATCGGCCCGAATGGATCGGGTAAATCGACGCTGCTCGAGATGCTGTGCGGCAAAACAAAGCCGGATAGCGGCGACGTGGCGGTGCGCAAAGGCACGAGGCTTAGCTACGTAAAGCAAATTTCCGAATTTGCGCCTGGCATAACCATTCAGGCTGTGATCGAGAGCGCGCTGGAGCGAGCCTCGGTGCCGCAATCGGAACGAGCGGCGCGGTCGGCGGAGACGCTCGGGCGGGCAGGGTTTACCGAACTTGAGATTCCAGCGGCGACATTGTCCGGGGGATGGCGAAAGCGGCTGGCCATTGCCGAGGCGCTGGTACAGAACCCGGACATTCTGCTGCTTGACGAGCCGACCAATCATTTGGATCCTTCGGGAATCGAGTGGCTCGAAAGGCTTCTGCAAAGAGCTAACTTCGCAAGCGTGGTCGTGAGCCACGACCGGTATTTTCTGGAGAATGTTACCAATGAGATGGTTGAGATCGACCGCGCGTACGAGGACGGGGCACTGCGCGTCAATGGAAACTACAGTACCTTCCTGGAGGCTAAAGAAGAACATCTCCACGCGCAGCGAAACCGGCAGGAAGCTCTTGAAAACCGAGTGCATACGGAGATTGAGTGGCTCAGGCGCGGCCCTAAAGCACGCGCAACTAAGGCCAAGGCGCGCGTAGACAAAGCTCACAAAATGATTGGAGAGCTTGCGGAGATGAAGGCGCGGAGCAGCGTCAGCACGTCGCAAATTGATTTTTCCGCCACGAACCGCCAGACCAAGCAACTGATCGAGCTTGATGGAGTAACCGGGGCGATCGGCGGCCGCGCGCTGTTTGAGAATTTGAACTTTACGGTGACGTCGGGGATGCGCGTTGGGCTGGTTGGTCCTAACGGCAGCGGCAAGACAACTTTGCTTCGCCTGCTGCGAGGCGACCTCGAGCCTGGAGCGGGCAAGATTCGCAAAGCAGAACCATTGCGAATGGTTTATTTCGATCAGAACCGCGAGCTTGATCCGGACTTACTTTTGCGGCGGGCGTTGGCGCCCGATAGCGATGCGGTCATTTATCAGGACAACGTGATTCATGTCGCCTCGTGGGCAGCAAGATTTCTTTTCACGGCAGAAGATCTGAACCGGCGCGTTGGAAAGCTTTCCGGCGGAGAACGCGCTCGCGTGCTCATTGCTCAGCTGATGTTGCAGCCGGCAGACGTTTTATTGCTGGACGAGCCGACGAATGATCTGGACATTCCCACGCTGGAAATTCTCGAGGAGAGTTTGTTGGAGTTTCGCGGGGCGCTGGTTTTAGTGACGCACGATCGCTACATGCTAGACCGTGTTTCGACTATTGTCCTCGGTTTCGATGGATTGGGCAGGATCGAGCGATTTGCGGATTATTCGCAATGGGACGCCTGGCAGGAGGAGCGAGACAAAGCCGGACTTCCTGAGCCAGTGTCGCGCTTACGAGTGGCTGCAGACGCTACTCCCCCCACGGCTGCGAAAAAGAAACTCTCTTTCAAGGAGGTGCGCGAACTCGAGAGCATGGAGCAGCGCATCGACGAAGCGGAGCAGGCGCTACATGAGAGACAAGCGGCTCTGCAGGATACGGCCATCATGAGCGATGGCGCACGGCTTCACAGCGCTTCCCTGCGGCTCGACGACGCGCGGAAAACGCTGGATCAGCTCTATGCAAGATGGGCGGAACTAGAACATAAGAAGGGCTGAAGAGTCGGGATTAGCAAATAGGGAATCGATTTGGCGGAGGCGGCCTTTTCGCCATGAATTCCCGCTAAAATGAAGGTGTGCAGAAGAAGATTTTTTGGCTCACCTTTGGCGGATTGGGCGTGGTGGCGGATTTAGCGCTGCCCTTCTGGTGGGCGGTGTTTGCCACCATTCCCATAGCTTATGCAAGCTGGTGGGTGGCTTATCGCAGCGATTGGTTCTAAATGGCCGCGCAATAACCCGAATGTGTCTGGTCCGCCCAATTCGGTTCGGCGAAGAAAGAAACGCTACGGAATGACGAGTCGATTCCCTTCCCTCACGGCGGTGGCTTGCTCCTGGCCGTGGAAGCTGTAAATGACGATTAAGACCTTATCCGCGCCAATGGCGGGATCTCCGCCGAAATTTTCGTTGTTCACGCGCACTGCCAGCACTCCATCGCGGACCATGGCACGCAATTGTTCGGTGACGTTAACAGATCTTCCCTGCACGCCGTAGAAGCCCCGGATGATCAGTAGATCGTGGGCCTCACCGCGGTCACCGCGGTCACCACGATCATGGTCGTCACGGGGACGGTCGTCGCGGCCACGTTCGTCACGACGACGGTCGTCCGAATCATCTCTCCGGACGACAAAAAAATGCGCATCGACGAAGCCGCCTTCGTTGACGTCGAATTCGCGCTCCTCGTTTCTGCGGTTTCTCGCGAAAATACGCAGAGACTTGTCTCTGCCAACGGCGGGATCACCACCCATGGTTTGATTGTTTATTGCAACACGGCCGTTCACGCCGCCGCGCGAAACCAGGTCGCGCAGGATATCGGTGACATCCGTACGCTGGGCTCTGAATCCATAGTCGGCTCGCATAATCTGCCAGCCTTCATCCTGAGCGCCCACACCCACAGTAAAGATTGTGGCTCCGATGGTGAAAAGAAGCATAAAGATTAGAAACTTCAGAGAATGTTTAGCTGTCTTCATCAAAAGTGCCTCCGTTGCGGCGGCTTGCCACCATTTGGCTAACTGTAACGCGACTGAGAAAACTAGTGCTACTTCGATTCCAGAGATATGTCCAAAACGTCCACAGGTCATGGCCTAATCGTCAGTCGCGGCCAAACTGCACCAGTGGTTCCGTTTTGGAACGTAGTAGAAGATGCAAATTGGGCACCGTTCGTGCTGAAGAAGTAGGCTAGCTTAAGTGAGCAAACAGGGTACCAAATCAGCTGTGCATGCACGTTGTTGCCTGAAGATTGATTCCCATGCGTTCTACGTGTGCAAATCGTATCGCACCCTACAAGGCATCCAGCGTCTTGTTGAATAAGCGTTCGCTCCCTGCGCGTTGATTACTATGCATTTTTTTTTTAGGGGAGCACTCATCGCTCCGATTTGCAAATCCTCCTCGCTTCGCTCATCATTACTAGTTTGTTTGGGCAGCGGCTAAGCGTCTGCTGCCGACCGTGTCTGCTTACAAATCATTTTAAACGAGGAGCTGCATGGAAAAGCCTGCGAAAATCGTGCCGCCGAAGGGGAAACTCGGGATCCTGACTCCTGGCATGGGCGCCGTCAGCACCACTTTTATGGCTGGAGTGGAATTGGTCCGCAAAGGCAAGTCGCAGCCGGTCGGCTGGGTGACTCAGCTCGGGACGATTAGGCTCGGTAAGCGTACGGATGGCCGCTCGCCGCTGGTCAAGACGTTTGTGCCGCTGGCGGAATTGAAGGATCTGACCTTTGGCGGTTGGGACATTTTCAAGGACAACGCCTATCAATCCGCGGCAAACGCGGGGGTGTTGAATCCGCAGGATCTCGCGAAGGTGAAGACTTTTCTGTCAGGCATCAAGCCGATGAAAGCCGCTTTCGATCATGAATACGTGAAGATGATTGATGGCCCGAACATCAAGAAGGGTAAAAACAAGTACGAGCTAGCGCTGAAGATTAAAGAAGATATTGCGAATTATCGAAAGACTTCGCGAGTTTCGCGACTGGTGATGTGTTGGTGCGGCTCGACCGAAGTATTCGTCAAGCCGGAGGATGTGCACTCGTCGCCGGAAAAGTTCCTCGAGGGCATGAAGTCCAATCATCCGGCCATCGCGCCTTCGATGCTGTATGCGTGGGCTGCCATCACGAGCGGAGTGCCGTTCGCCAATGGAGCCCCAAACCTTACTGTGGACATCCCAGCGATTCAAGAGCTCGCGCAAGAGAACAGCGTTCCTATTTGCGGGAAGGATTTCAAGACCGGCCAGACGCTGATGAAGACGATCCTTGCGCCTGGGTTCAAGGCGCGCATGTTGGGGCTGGATGGGTGGTTCTCGACGAACATTCTTGGGAACCGCGACGGGGAAGTTCTCGAAGATCCTGGATCCTTCAAGACCAAGGAAGAGTCGAAGCTCAGCGTGCTTGAGTACATTCTCCAGCCGCAGCTTTACCCGATGCTCTACGGCAAGATGCACCACAAGGTGCGCATCAACTACTATCCGCCGCGCGGCGACAACAAAGAAGGCTGGGATAACATCGACATCTTCGGCTGGCTGGGATACCCGATGCAGATTAAGGTGGATTTCCTCTGCCGGGACTCCATTCTTGCCGCGCCTATCGTTCTTGACCTGGTTCTCTTCCTGGACCTCGCGCAGCGGGCTGGCATGAAGGGCATTCAGGAGTGGCTGAGCTTCTACTTCAAGTCACCGATGACGGCGCCGGGACTCTATCCCGAGCACGACTTGTTTATTCAGTCGATGAAGCTGAAAAACACGCTTCGCTGGATGATGGGTGAGGACTTGATCACACACCTCGGGCAGGAGTATTACGACTAGTTCGTTTTAGCAGCCGGAGCGGGACAAATTGTCCAGCTTCTTATTCATTTTTTCGATGGCGGAAAATGATTTTTCGATTTGACGCTCGCCAGACCGCCGCGATAACCTACGGGCCGATGGCTAGCGGCTGTAATTCCCACATTCCAACGGGGTCCCCGAACTCATCTAATTTTGAGGAGATTCATGTCGAACGAACTGCGTAATTTCCTTGCTCTTTCTTACGACGAACTCGAAGAGTTGAACCTGAAAGCGAAAGAGCAGCGCAAGAACCGCGTCGCCCCACACAAAGTGCAGGAAGAGCGGATCAAGTACCTGACGGACGAGAAGCGCATCAAGGCCGTGACCGTACTCTTCAGCGACCTCGAAGGCCGCTTGCACATGTTGGACTACGACAAAAAGTTCCTGATCAAGAGCTGGGACAATTTGACGTTTGACGGATCTTCGATTCGAGGGTTTACGGCGCAGCGCGAGAGCGACTTGCGACTGGCGATGGATTGGGGCGCGTTCTACTGGGGACCGTCCGATGTTTTCGGCTCCGGCAAAGTGCTGGTCTTCGGCCACGTTATCGACAAGGATGGGTCTCCCTACGCCGGCGACATTCGCGGCGTTCTTAAGGGCTACGCGGACCAGCTCCACGAGAAGAAGGGCTACACCCTCAATGCAGCAAACGAGATCGAAGGCTTCCTCTTTAAGGGTCCCGACGCGGAGCGGCATTATCACGAGACGGCGAAGTTCGACTACGTCAACACTGGCGGCTACTATCATTCCCTTCCCGGCGATCCGCTGCGCACGTTTATTGACACGACCGCGGAAGTGCAACGCGCGATGGGCTTTCAGAACGAGAAGGATCACCCGGAAGTCGCACCGTCGCAGTTCGAGATCAATTATGGTTACGGCGAAGTGGTGCAGGCCGCGGACCAGATCCAACTTTACAAACTAATCTGCCGGCAGGTGGCGACAAACATGGGGTCGACGGCGTGCTTTTTGCCGAAGCCGGTTGTGGGTGTAAACGGGAACGGCATGCACACTAACGTCTCTGTTAGCAAGGACGGCAAGAACCTCTTTTGGGAGCCGAAGGGGGAAGAGCAGTTGAGCAGGATGGGCTGGGAGTTCGTTGATCGTATCCTCACCCATGGAAACGATATCTGCCTGCTGCTCAATTCGAGCGTTAATGCCTTCCGGCGTTTGGACCCGCACTTTGAGGCGCCCAACCAGCTTAAAGCTTCTCCGACCGATCGCGGCGCCATGGTGCGCATCCCCATCGGCAATGAACGCAGCATGCGTACGGAGGTGCGCGCTGTCGCTCCCGATGCAAACCCCTACATGGTCATGTACTCGATTTTCAAGACAGGGTTGGATGGCGACACTGCGAAAATCAAGAATCTTCGCTCCGCAGAACGGTACCTGCCGGACAATATATACACAGCGCTGGAAAATTTCGAAAAGGCCGAGTGGACGACAAAGCTTTTCGGCGCTGACGTCAAGGGACGGTACGCCGACCTGAAACGCGCTGCTGCCGATCGCTGCCCCCGAGCTCTGGGCACGTTTGTGAAGGCGCCCGAAGTTCAGTACCACCACGAGGTTTATAACCAATACCTCTGGAATATGTTCTAGAGGGACGCTACTGGAACTGGTGCATTCAGTCGGTTTGGCACGAGGGCGGCGAATCTACTGTCTGCAGATAACTTGAACGCCCGAGCTTTAGCCACGGGCGTTTTTGTTTGTGCGCGCTTGCCGCTTGCCATGGATTCATGGTTCTACAACATAAGTTGTGGTAAGTTATCTCAACGCGTAAGTGCCCTCGGAAGATCCCTCAGAGGAAAATAAAAACGCCAGGGGAAGAACGGCGTGAATCCTCAGCCGGGCATCCCCGGCAACCACGGCAAGGGCAATCAGCTGACGCTCGCTGTTTATAACAACACGATCCACGGCTTCTTGCGGCTAACGGTGGATGCAGGGTCGATCCTTTGCGAGTCGCTGGGCGTCGACGAAACTACCGGAAAAACCTCGAGCATGGACGCATTTACGGTGGACCTGACCAAGCACGTTGTCGCCACGAAGGGCGCCGCGTGACCCAGCAGGACGCGGGCGGGGGACGTTATTCGGCCGAAGTTGGCAAAGGCGGCGAAGGTAAAGAAAAAGAAATAACGACTCGCGACTGCCTCGGCGGTGAGATCAAGCGCCTTGTGCTTTTGCGGTATGCGCTGCGACGGCGTCTAACACTCGCGTCGAATAAACGAGAGCCGCTCCGGCGTTCATCGCCACGGCCACGCCGAGGGCTTCCGATATCTCCTCTTTCGTTGCTCCTGCTTTGAGCGCCGCATCCGAATGTACGGTGATGCAGCCGTCACACCGGGTCGTGACAGCGACGGCCAGGGAAATGAGCTGGCGAGTCTTCTCGTCGAGCTTGCCGGTCTTGGAGTTGGCGGCGCTTAACGTTTGATATCCACGGACCGTGTCGGGACTGAGTTTTGCCAGCTCGCCTATCCGGGACCCAAGCTCTTTGTAATACTCATTCCAATCAAGCATCATCGGTCTGTCTCCTCCGTGTAATTTGCAAACCTCTGCGCAACTTCTTGGTGTGAGTATATACCACACCAGCGTTTCAAGATGGCACAGCCGTGTTCTTCTGCTGATACTCGCGAATGCAAACTGCCGTTGCTCATTTCGGAGTTCGCGCGCGTTGTGGTATGTTTCTGGTTCGCGCTAGCGTGCAAGTATTAGCCGACTAACCGAACTGCCGCACTGCATTTCAACAGGAAGCGCTCGAAAATCCAGGGAGGATGTGCATTTATGAAGAGTTCGTACAACGGCCAGGCTGTACCTGTTGGGGGCAAGGCGATTGGCTACAGCGGCGGTGAACTGCAGGTTCCGGACACGCCGATCATTCCGTTTATCGAGGGCGACGGCACAGGCCGTGACATCTGGAAGGCTTCGCGGCGGGTATTTGACGCGGCTGTCGAGCACGCCTACGGCGGGAAGCGCAGCGTCGCGTGGTTTGAGGTTTTTGCCGGCGAGAAGGCTTTCAATACCTTTAAAGAATGGCT
>WNFJ01443532.1_pt2 | contig 11750 bp, 7 predicted proteins | sample 5400461 | NCBI WGS metagenome assembly WNFJ01 (sample SAMN13153349, study PRJNA577476) | soil metagenome | isolation source: 115 cm saprolite on Douglas fir-dominated hillslope | place: USA:California | collected 2013-09-17
CTTGGAAATGGACGATTGCGCTCCCGGCCCAGCTACGAAGCTCGGCCACTGCTCCCCGCGCATCCGCTTCGGGGTCCACCGTTGGGTCCGTTCCTTTGATGATCGGGGCGTTCGAGACAGCCTGCACAAGGGAGAGGCGTCGCTCGAGCGCCTGGCCGATGTGAAACGCGTCTTTGAATACCGCGATCGGAAGCGGTGGCTGGGGTCCCGAGCCGATGGCTACGACATTGGGATCGTAGGTCGACGCGGGGGTGCCCCACTCGTTCCAGGTGCTGTTGAACGGCGCGTTCGACCAACACTGCGAGGCGACATTCAAACCGCCGAAACGCGCCATTGCGTCGGTCGACAAGCGCGTACGGGGCAGTCCGCCGCTGACGACGATCCCATTGAGCGAGGCGACGTATGTATCCGTGACGGATGTGTCAGCCGTCAAGCCTCCGGTGCTTCCGCCGCTCCCAAGGGCGAACGGCTTGCAGTTGGTCGTGTCTGTGACGTCGGCGCTGTCCGCGAGCATGCGGAACGTGCGCAGCACGTATTCGAAACCGAATTGAACTTCTGCGTCGCTAAGCTTAGTTCTCGTCCTGGAATGCGAATGGACCGAGAAAACAGGGCGAAACACGTGCTCGGAGACGCGGCAGTCTTCGGTCGAGTGCAAGAAACCTCGTGGTTCCCGAGCCGTTCACGTGAATTTTCCGACGAATAAGCGCGTGAATTATGGATAACTCTCGCATGCTTGAGACTTTCCGGACGAGAACTAAGCTTAGCTACCGCGCTTGCAAAGGTCGAACGCTGTGGGCCATTGACGTCCTGTGCAAGGCCATTCTGGAACTGGAACTGAAGGACCAAATGACCGATGAGCGCATTGCGCAGGGCGCTGGTGGTTACGCCTCCATCCCCCTGCGCGACCTGCTGGCCGGCTGCGCTCACGATGGCGCAGCTGGGCATGACGATCCCTGTTTGCTCGACGAGGCTGGCGGCAAGCGCCTCCCCCTGCGAGTGCAGCGGTCGATCAAGAACACGGGCGCCGAACGCATCGCCCGACGCCACCGGTAGCACATCGAGCGCGCGGACTCCCTGACACGATACGCCGAGGTCCCCGTGGCCGCTAAAAGTGGCCGGATAGTTTCCAATTTCCCACCGCCCGGCCAGAACTCGGGCGGCATGTGCAAGGGTGCCATAGCGCCCCTGCAATCCCATACCGACGGCGTCTAGGTTGCCGCCTGCGGGATCGATCAGCGCCGCTTTTTGCGCTGCTGCAGCGAAGTCGGAATACACGTCGCGCCGGATCAGGTCGTGAAGCAAGCGGCCGCCCGCGCGCAGAATCTGGGCTTCGATCTGCAGCGCGCTGCGGGCGATGTCCGGCGAGTGGTCGGCGATGATGTTTCCGAGACCGTCAACGTCGACGATCGATGCGGTCGAAGGCGGGTAGAACGGGAAGGGAGCGCTGCCACTCGGAATGAAAGTGCCAAATACGATTTCGGAGTTCTGAGAGAGCCCTAGGCTCGAAGTTTGCGAGACGATATTCTTCGGCGATGCCGAGTCAGTGATGACCATTTGCCCGCTTGCGACATCGGAAAACATGGTCGAGCAACTGCACGCTAGCGGCGGAGTTCCGATGGGTACCTGGCAGCCCGTGACTTGTGCGGCGTCGAGCGTGGCCAGTAGGCCAAGCGTGTGAATCGCGAGATCGCGGACAATAAAGCGATCGCCATCGGCTTGGGGCGGAATGTGCCATTCACCCCAGTCAGTACACGACGAGTCGGCGGGGCCCGATCCGCTTCCGTACGTAAAGGCTCCAGCATCCGTAGCGCAGCTCGCTGTGGCGAACCTGCTGGTAGCGGGCCAAATCACCGTTCCCACCGCATCGCCTATCTCCGCGAGCTTGTCCGCGATGCAGAGCAAGTTCTGCTCCATATAGAGCCGCTCCCCGCAGGATGGACCTCCCATGAACGGGTAGACGAACCACTGCGTTGACTGCCATGGTGGGAGCGACTCGAAGAAGGTGCCGGTGGCTCGAACATCGCATTGCACGGCGGCTCGTTGGACGAGCGCCCATGCCGTCGAGTGAATGGCATTGGGGTCGTCCGAGGCAATGTCGGGCGTGGGGGGTAATTGCGTCCCACCTGGAAGATCGAGCAGATGATTCCCGTTCTTGCCCTGCGACGGGCTGGGCGCTTTGCCGGGGTTGCTCTTTGCTGCGCCGGATGGAGGAGGTAAACCGATTTCGGTCCCTGGTCCGAAATCGAGCTGCTTGCGTGTCCCGTCCGGTGCAACCGCGAACACATGGATCGCGTGGCCCTCTGCCGCACGACCTGGCTGCGCGGTCGCGGCGCTAGGTTTCGTGGCCGGCCGGCTCCCTCCACTGCTCCCACACGCAGAGACGACGGCCATGGACAGCGTCAAGAGGCAGAGGCCTGCTCCGGCCAAACCTTTACGAGATACCGCGCGTCGGTTCTGCTCAAGCTCTCGATTCATCTTCGATCTCCAATTAATTCGATGAGAGGGATCAGGGACAAGCCGGCTGCGTTTGGCTGATGAGGAATTCGACGTTGCGCCCGGGCGCGGCTGGATCGTCAGTGACGATGTAGACATCGTCGACGTCCGCCGGGCCGAGCTCAACACACGAGCTGGCGGCTCCCGCGCACAAGGGCCCAAACGGAGGAAGGTCAAAGACCCGCCACGGTGGCGCTACGCGAATTCGGAGTGGCTGGCGGTGGTTGAAAACACCCAAGTGCAATGCAAAAACAAACTTTCCCGAGGGGCAAAGCTGCGCGCACTTCGGATCCACACCTGGCGACTCGGGTGTGCGAATGATCCAAGGGCGGTCCCATGAGAGGGTGTGCTGCCCACCGAAGTCCCCCGAGCACGTCGCCGTGGGGCATTTGGTGCTGTCATACTTGTACTCGTTCGGGGCCTGGCCGCATTTAGGGTCGCAAACCAATGGCGGATCACCGGCCGCCATGGTCGGTGGCGGCATCATCGGACAAGGATCGGACGCCGCGCGGGCGTCGGCTGCGTCGGTGGCTGTGCCGTCGGCGGCACCGGAAGCAGTCGCGTCAGGTTGTCCGCTGTCGTCGGCCGGAGGCGAACCGTCCATCGCCAGAGCGCCGGACGCGCTGGATACGCCCGACGCCCCTGCACCGGTTGAAGCACCGGACACGCCATTTGCGGCTCCCGAGCTTTCCGACGCTCCCGCGGTCGGAGCGTTCGCGCCGGAAGCGGCCCCGCCCGACGAGCCACTGCCCGACCCCGAGGAGGTCGAGGCGTCATTCTGTTGAACGACGTAGATGATGGTGTTGCCGCCGCATGCTCCCGCAAGCGCGGCAGCGACCAGCGCGAACACGGCTCCACAAATCCAGGCTGAAAAATGATTGTTCTTCATTCCGTCACCCGAGCGCGCCAACCGCAGGCTGTCAAATGCGTTGGACTTCATCGCACCGCTCATCGCTCGCTCCTCACATCCCCGCCGGGTGCTGCCCATGCCGCCAGAACGACACCTGCTGCACCCAGCTCGTAAGCTCTCTCGTCGTCCCCGTGCAGAGCACGTCGATCGCACCGGTGGGGACGAGCATCGGTTGTGCCGTCGTGTTGTTCCCGATCGTCGTGACAGCTCCCCCGTTGGTCCGGTAGCTCGCGCGCGTTCCACCCCCCGCCGCGCCGCCCGCCTCGAGCCACAGCTCGACGACGTCCTGCGCGTTCCACGTGACCGGACCCGTGTTGAGTGTTTGCACCGTGCCGCCGATGTCGACGATCACGTTCCCTGTGGCGTTGTCGATCGTGGCGAAGTTATTTGCGTCGACCGACCAGATGGGCAGCGGCGCCGTGTACGCGCTTCGCGCGCCCTTGGGAACGAACTTGGCATACATGCCGATGCGGCCGGAGTCGACCAGCGCGGATCCGTTCGCATAGAAGAGCCGTTCGCCCGCGCGTGTGGCGGCCGCGCCGTGGGTCTGAATCAGCTCTGTGGCAAATAGCCCATTTTCGAGCTGTAGACCCCAGGTGTCGTTGGCCCCGGTCTGACCCCCCGGATCGTAATTCGGATACACGGTATTGATGCCAACCCCGCCGACCTGGGCCAACGTAAAACGCGACCACGCGGCTGTGCCCCGTATGGCATTGAAGTGAAAGACCAGGTTGTTGTCGTAGAACGCAATTTCGAGCTGCGACCCGGCGGGGACGCCCAACACCCATTTCGTGTGAACGAGATTGCCCGGCTGCGCGGTGCCGTCTGGGGCAAGAGGGTCCGCATAGACTTGGATGTTGGCGCTGCCGGGGATATCGACGTTCGTAAACTTGAGGGCGGTCGGTGTTCCGTCGGGTGCTATGTCTCCGAACGTGATATACGGCGGCGCTCCGCCGTCGGGCACTTTGCCGACGTGATACCCGTCGAAGTCCGATGCCTGAGGCGCCGAGACTCGCACGTAGTCGGTGCGGCCTTCCTCGATTACTAGGCCCTCGCTCCACGTCGCCCCCACGGAACCGAATCGAGGCTGGTCGGTGGTCGGCGTCGAATCGACCGTGCTTGCCCCGGTTTGCACTGTGGCGGGCGAAGCGCGCGAGAAACCGAGTCCCCAGGGCGCGAGGCTTGGCTGCGGGCCGAGAGGCGCGGTCGTGAAATCGGCAACGAACAGAACGGGACTGGTCAACTCGGGCATTGGAATCAGCTCCACGTTGACGTCGCCCATGCCCTCGCCCGTGCCAAAGGCGACTCCCAGGTCGTCCCACGCGCTCACAACCGCGCCTCCGGGCGGCAACGCGCTTGTGGTCAGCGCGGGGCTTCGCTGGTCACCCGCCCGATGCCCCACCTGGCGGGGCAGTGGCGCTTCGCCCGTGGCAAGACTCAGCGCTCCGTTGCTCCAACCAAGGGGCTTCTGCCAAAGCTCCTCGCCATTGCGATTGCCCAGTGCCCCCTCTGTCCACCAAGCGAGCAGCGCGCCGCCACCCGTCGGCACCACATTGGGTGCGCTCTGCGCCAGCCCCATCGCGGTTACCGCCATCGCAGGCACATCGGTGCCCGTCACGCTGCCGGGGGCCGCGGTGCTCAACACCGCCACTTGGATCTTCGACCCGTTGGGCACCCCCGAATCGGTCGGATCAAGTCCCACGGCGTAGGTCACGAGCAGGTGGGTCGAATCCAGCTGTGCGAGAGCCGGTCGAATCCCGGCGGGCCCCGGCCAGAACGCCGGCCCCACGGTCCAGTCGACCGAAGGCGTGTGCACGCGAATCGTCTCCAGCCCGTTGGCCCCATCGCGCCAGGCCGCAGCCCACGACCCCGCGAAGGCCGCCAGGGCGACGTCCGCTTCCGAGTCGGCCGTGGCGGCGAGCGTCTGCTCGGCCGAAGGGGTCAGCGTCGTGACATCGAGCGTCCGAAAGCGCAGGTCCGGCTGAGTGGCCGCGTTGGACGTGTCCACCCACGCGACGACGACCTGGTTGCCCGCGACGACGATGTCTGGATCAAACTGCGAGAAAGCGGTCGTCGTGTTCGCGAACTTCGGCGCATTGCTCGGCGTTATCCCCGGAGTCAGGAGATTGATCGCCACGCCCCGCTCGTCACCGTCCCCGCCGTAATCCGTCCATACCGCAACGTACTTGTCACACGGCAGTGCGGCGATCACCGGATTCGCGTCGGCCAACACGGTCGATTGCACGTTGAATCCCTGTACGACACTGACAGGCACGCCCTTGCTCGAGAATGTGGCGAACGAAAGGGCCAGCGGATGGCTCGTCGTCTCGACGTACGCCACCGCGAAGGTCGTATCGCTTGCCGCCACGGGATGTCGGCCCAGGCCGAGAGTGCGCGGGGCATTGCCCAAGCCACCGTCTGCGCCAATCTGCGCGACCGCGAGCTCGTCGAGAATCTGACACGTCGAGGAGCAACCGCGCCTTCCAGCGGCAGTGCCCAATCCGTCGTCACACTCTTCGGTGCCCGGATCGCGCCATCCGTCTCCGCAGACCGGCGGCCCTGGGGGCGCTCCCGCGTCGACGACGCACGAAGGAAGCGCCGCTTTCGCCTGAACGCTGCCGCCCTCGGCGTCGCTGGCCGTGTTGTTAGTCGCTGCGTCACCTCCGTTACCCGGCGAACTTGCCGGCGCCAGCGCCCTCTGCGACGGGCTGGATGGGGCCGTCGCGTCTGCCGCATCGGTGGACCCATCAGGCCCAGCGTCGCCCTGAGTGTCGGTCAAGGGGCTGGCGCTCGCCGACGACGGCGACGAGCCACACGCCAGCATCTCCGCCGAAAGAGCGGTGAGCATGCCAATGGACAGGACGATGTGCACGGCGATGCACGCGGGCGCCTTGCCAGGAAAACTCCAGCTTCCTCTCATCTCCAAGTTCCTCCCATTCGATCGATGGGCAAACCCCACGGTTCATGCCCCCGCTCAAACGGCAGACGAATAAGGCCGCGCGTCTCACGGAAACGCGCGTGCACCCTTGATACCAACTAGGGCGCGGGCAGCACTGAAGCACGCGGCCCGCGTTAGCGTACGTTCATTTTTTGAAAACGGTATGTGTCGATTGGGTAGCGTCCTGTTGCGATTGTTGTGGCGCAACAGTTGCGATCTGTTGCGGTGTTGTGGTCGCGGCGAACCTCGAAGAAGAAGGAAGATACGATCTTGCGGCGCCGCGAGTGCTTATCCCTGAAGGCGTAGGGCGTGGCTGTAGTCATTTTTACGGTTGGTTACGGAGCCGTCTTTGGTTTGCCAACGGCTGAGCAATCGCCGTGCCGGGCGCCTGGCTCCGTGAGCGCCCGCGCAATTGGGCCCGCGCGTGTGCCAGTCTGTGCCGGGTAGCGGCTATAGCGTCATGGGACGCGCGCGTGATCACGCGTCCGCGACGTGCGCGCTCCGCGCGAGCCGCGTTCCGTCAGCAACGCACTTGTTTGCGGGAGCGGGACCCGCTTACCAGGTCAGTCCGTCGCCGATCTTGAACATCGGCGTGTAGGCCCCCGGTACGGCCGCGCCGCCCCAAGTCGACTGCCCGTCAGTCGCCGGCCAATGGTGCGGCAGCTTGCCCACCGGGTGCACGTCGCCGAAGAGCACGTCGGCGACCCCGTCGCCCTCCGAGCCGGGGAGCCACGCGGCGATCCACGCGTCGGCCTGGGTCAGAGCGTGCAGCAGCACGGGGCGCCCACTCATCACGATGGCGACCACCTTCTTGCCGGCTGCCTTGGCTTGCGCAAGCGCGGCGAAGTCTCCCGCGGGAAGCTGGTCGATGGAGGTCTTGTCGCCCTGGAACTCCGCGTACGGACCCTCGCTCAGGACGACGACAACGACATCCGCTGCGGCCATGCTTCCCGCGACAGGCTTTACTTTCGATATCGCGGCTTGGATGGTGGTGGCGCCCTGAACCTGGTTGCCGCTTCCTTGCCAGGTAATGGTCCACCCCCCCATTTGATTGTTCAAGTTGTTGGCGCCGCTTCCCGTCACGAAAACGTTGGCGGTCTTTGCGAGGGGGAGGACGTTGCCCGTGTTCTGCAGCACAACCATCGACTCGGCCACTGCCTTGCGCCCAATCGCTCGGTGCGCCGCTGAGCCAACGGTGGCTGGATCGCCACGCTGGAAAGTGGACAAGCCCGCCTGGCATTTGACGTTCAAGATGCGTGTCACCGCGTCGTCGATGCGACTATCCATGCCGGCTGGCAAGTTCGCGATGGTATTGATTGAGTTTGCTTCCGAGCCCGGGTGCATGAACATGTCCACGCCCGCGGCCACCGCTGTCGAGGTGTTGCCCGCATCCCAGTTGGTGATGACGAATCCCTTGAAGCCAAGTCCTGCCGGTGGCGGGCCTTTGAGAATCGTCGTGAGGAGCTGCTTGCTCTCCGTCATTTGCGCGTTGTTCCAGGTTGCGTCGCTCACCATGACGCAGCCGAGACCGGATTGAATGGCGGGCACGTACGGATTGGCTCCCCACTTCATCATGTCTTGTACGCTGACCGTGACATTGCCGCGGTCGACGACGCCGCCCTTGCCAGAAGGGGGGCCGGCTTGCCCGTCGCCCGCCCAGTGTTTGCTGCACGCCACCGCACCGCCAACGCCGGCCGTTCCCGAGCCGAGACCCCCTGGGCCTTGTAAGCCGATAACTGCCGCTTGGACCATCTTGCCAACGGCAACCGGATCGCCTCCGAAGCTTTCGTAGACGCGTCCCCAGCGGTAGTCCCATACAACGCCCGAGAAGGGACCGAACGTCCAGTTGATGCCGACCGCCAGAGCCTCTTGCGCCGCAACGTTGTACACCTGTTGAACGAGCGCCAAGTCCCCTGTGGCGCCGAGGCCTGTGTTGTGCGGCATGATCACGGCGGAGTTGACCGCGTTGTTGCCGTGCACGATGTCGAGTCCGTACAGGATCGGTATGGGCGGTTGTGCAGCCTTGGCCTTAGCAAAGAATCCGTCCGTAAACGTGGCCCACGAGGCGGGGTCCCTGGGCCCAGTCGGGTTCGGGTACCCCGGCCCGGCACCCCCGCCGCTGAACACGGCTCCGGGCACGCCGCTAAATGTGTCTTGCAGCATGACCATTTGCTGCGCCTTCTGCATACGGCTCATGCTCGCCAAAAGAGTGGCCGTTTTTTGCTGGCATGCCGCGCTTGGCCAATTGACCGTGCCCCCGCCGACCATTCCACTGCTGCCGGAGGCCGCGCCGCTGCCAGGCACGCCGCTGCCCGCTCCGCTGCTACCCGAGCCGCCCACCACGCTTCCGCTGCTGCCGGAGCCGCCCACCACGGTGCCGCTGCTACCTGAGCCGGTATCCCCGGATGTCGAAATGCCGGACCCCGACGGGTTCGTTCCCGTTCCCCCGTTCCCCGACCCGGGACTCGTGCTTCCGGTCCCCGGGGAGGCCGAGCCGGTCGTCGCCTGCGATGTGCCCGTTCCAGCACCGCCGCCCGCGGGATTGTCCGAACATCCCGAGAGAAGAAGAAAACCTGCGAGCCCGACCTGCGTGGTGTCTCTGAGTCTCATGATCCTACCTTACGCGTGAAGACGTTTTCCGATGCATGACCGCGCGGCGACTCGTGTGCAAGTCGCTTGTGTTCATGACGCGCGCCCTTCGGGAAGAATTGCCCTTGTACTGTACGCCCATGTTTCCGTGGCAGGTAGGTCACACAAGCACCTGCACGCTGCTCACATTTCTGAGCGGGTCCGTTCCGTACAGCAAAACGAAGAGATCCGCTTTTGCGATGAGAGCGGGCAACAGCCTTGCTAGAAAATTGCGCATGCAAAGAACGCTAGCCGGAAGCGGATGCAGAAAACGCTAGCGGAAGATGACGATGCCTCGCTCGGCTAGCTGGAGCAAGATGGCGGCTCCTTCTTCAGGAGGAATGAGGGCTTCGGCGCAAACGAAATCGATCGATGAAATACCGTTCACGTGGCCCAAGATCTGGATCGCCTCGGGCCCAAGCGCAAACAATTCGAGCTCCTCGCGCGACATGACAAGGACCGGGACCGCGTCTCCGCCGAGTGCTTCGCGAGCATCGCTCGGGCTCGCAATCTCCTGAAGCTCGGGCGACGACCGAGTACCCTCTCGCATCTTGCCCCAAGGGGGAAGCGGGGCAACCGGCGGGCGCGGCAGTGCTCGCGGTGTGGGGCGGGTCGACGACGGTTCGGGAACTTGGAGCTTTTTCTCGGACTCGACCGCGAACTTGGCAGGGTCGAAAGGCGGACGCACCGTGGGTCGCTCCGCTCGATGATCGTGCTCGACGGCTGGGGGCCGTCCGCTGCGTCGGTCGGAGAAGTCGTCCATCGCTTTGCGCTCCATCAAACGGAAATCGATGAACCATAGCACTCGCCCCAGACGCTCCAGAAGCGAATAGTCTTGGGTACTGCGTGATTGAGATCGGTAGCGTCATCAACGGAAAATATCGTCTTCTTCGTTTGCTAGGGGACGGGGGAATGGGGTCGGTGTACGAAGCGGCGCACGCCGCGCTCGGCACGCGTGTTGCCATTAAGGTGCTCCATGCCGACCTGGGGCGTCGTCCTGGTCTTGTGGAGCGATTTCTCCAAGAGGCGCGCGCTACCGCGCAAATCCGTAGTCCGCATGTCGTCACCGTCAGCGATGTCGACCGAACGGCGGACGGGCACGCCTACATTGTCATGGAGCTCATCGAGGGCGAGGCGCTATCGGCCATCGTCCACCGGGCGCACAAAGTGCCCGTCGCCCTTGCGTGCGGCTATGTGGACCAGATTCTGCTCGCCCTCGAAGCGGCTCACGCCCTAGGCGTTGTCCATCGGGATCTGAAGCCGGAGAATGTCCTCGTCACATTTGCGGCGGGCCAGCCGGTGCTCAAGCTCATCGACTTCGGAATTGCCAAAGCGGCCAAAGACCAACGCGGCGATGCTCCTCCGAGAAACCTGACGGTTGCCGGGGTCGTCATGGGGACGCCCGAATACATGGCCCCGGAGCAAGTCCACAGTGCCGACAAGGTTGACGCTAGAGCGGACATCTACGCGGTCGGCGTGATGCTCTACGAGATGATTGCCGGCGTGCGTCCGGTTCGCGGAGACGACGCGCGATCGCTGGCAGCCCGGGTCGAGCGCGGCGAGGTCACTCCGCTTCTGCAGCTAGCACCCGAAGTACCGCGTGAGATCGCGGGTTTGGTGCACCGCGCGATGGCCTCCCGCCCCGAATTGAGGTTCTCGACAGCCACCGAAATGCGCTTGGCGATGCAGAATGCGACGAGCGGCCGGAGGCAGTCCACAGCCGTACTCTCGCCGGGGCCGCCGTCTTCGCGCGCGCAAGCTCCTTGGCCGGCCGGCAGCGCGGCGAGCGTCGAGAAGGAGCGCTCTGTGGATACGATTCGCGCGACGCCGATTGCCGCGGCACTTGCCCCATCGCCGTCTCCCGGCGCGGTCGCCGCTCCGGCCGCCATTTCGGGTACCGTTATCACGGGGGGCTCGGGGCGCCGTCCTTCGCGTGGGATCCTCGCAGTGATTGCCGTTTCCGCCTTCGCGGTTGGTGCGGGGGTCCTCGGCGCGGTCATCGTCGGTCTGGTTGGCCCCGGGAGTGGGGGTACGGGCTCATCCACGCGGGAGCCGTCGCCGAATGTCTCCGTCGTGCCCTCGCGAGTGTCGGCTGTGCCGTCGCCCGAACCGCCGGGATCGGCGCCCCCGTCGGTGCCCAGGCTGGCCCCGCTTGTTCCGCTTGCGCCGGTTGCGCCAGCGCGTATCGCCCCTGCGCCTCGCGTCGCGTCTTCCGCGAGCGCGAGCGGCTCGGATGCCGGCCCCGCTTCTTTGACGATTCCGTCAGCCCTTCCGAGCGCTCTTTCGCCCTTTGAAAACGTGGTGCCGAGCGTCGTTCCGTTGCCTTCGGGTTTTCCGACGACGCTGCCGAGCGGTCTTCCAGGCATCTTCCCGCAGTGGCCGTTGCCGATCCCCGCAGCCGACCTCGCCGACGCGGGACCGTGAGGTACGCTAGGTTCCTTTGGTGCGGTCCTCCCTGATAGATCCGCTTCTTCAGCTTGCTGAAAAGTGGCGCTCGGCTACGCGCGCGTCGCGCTGGCAGATTGCGTTCGCCATTGCGGCTTGCGGCGGCGTTGTCGCTCTCTTGAGCGCTCGCTCCGGCACGACCCGAGCCCGCGCCGCTGCAGCCAGCGTGCTCGCGGCTACCGTTGCCGTCGCGTTGACGCGCGCCTTGCTCGAGCGCCGCCGGCTGAGAGACCCGAAGGGCATTCTGGTCGCATCGCTCCATAGTGAAGACCGCGTTCGCGTCGATCGCGCGCTGCGCGCGCTCTCCTTCGTCGGGTCGGACGGGGACGTTCGCGT
>WNFJ01267682.1_pt1 | contig 11749 bp, 9 predicted proteins | sample 5400461 | NCBI WGS metagenome assembly WNFJ01 (sample SAMN13153349, study PRJNA577476) | soil metagenome | isolation source: 115 cm saprolite on Douglas fir-dominated hillslope | place: USA:California | collected 2013-09-17
ACGGGCTTGCCGGCACCGTTGCGCGTCCTATGCCGCCTGACCAGGGAAATCGGCAATCGTGGCACCCGGAAGGCGACAGGCGGATGGCTAATGCCCGCGCGGGACGAGAACTGGGGGGAGAGGCAGCCAGGCCGTGGCATCGCGCACGTCCATCATCGGGGCTGCCGGGCCACGGCAAAAGACAAGAGGCAGCGGGCGCGGAACCGGCGCCCGGTGCCGACGTCGGATTCATGTGGATTAATGCCGCGCTTGTGCAGATCTGGATTTTGGCGGCGCCACTGTGATCCGGGAGGCGCCAGGTCGCCCGGTGCGTCAACGAGTAGTGGCGGCGCGTGGTGCCGGATGCGTTACGTTCGATATGCCCGCGTCTAGCGACAACCTCGAATACAAGGACGACTTCGACAGCAAAGACGAGAGGGCGGGTGGACCCGGAGACCCGAGCGGCGCGGAGACATGGGAGCGTGGAATTTGACTGGGCGGGAACCACGGGCCGTTCTGAATGAAGGGTGGGTTGCGGCGGCAGGCCCGGTGGCTAGTATGGCGAGATGCCACGGCGGTGCGGCGGAACCCGGATAATTGACCGGTGCCCCCGTCGTCCCGTGTCCCCAGTCCTGCCGAGCTGGCGGTTCGGCTAAAGGACCGGCCACCGCCTGCACCGCCGCCGAAAAGCCGCGCGCGGACGGTCGCCAGGGCAGTAGGCAGCATCCAGGACTGGGGCGCGCTCACCGGGGATGACTTCTTCACCGCACTCAAGGCCGCCTGCCAGGACGGCGTTCCGGCCGATGTGCTGGCCGAGGCCGTGGCGGAGGCGGAACGCCGGCTGACTGGCGGCACGCTGCAGGCTCGCGAGCTGCACCACATCCTCCTCGTCGCCGGGCAGCATGGGACATGGCAGCCGGTGCGGGCCCGCGTCTTCGGCAGCCTGGCCGCCGAACCTGACACTGCAGTCACCGTCGTCTACCTTGAGGCCCAGCGGCTCAGCGCGCCGATCGCATTCGAGGAGGGCGGCGGGGCGGACGGCTTCACCGCACGCGCGACGCTGACCGTCGGCGGACAGCATGTCACGGGGCGGCAGGGTACCGGCGCCAGCAAGAAAACGGCCCGCCGTCTTGCCGCCCTGTCACTGGTCGCGGCCCTGGCCGGCCTGCCCGATCCGCTCGACCTGTCGGCCGGCCCGGTTCCTGCGGGGGCATCCGCCGCCGGGCGGCGGCTGTCCAGCAGCGAGCTGCACGACCTACTCCTGGTCGCCACCCCGGTCTCGCGGCCCGCTGACCGCAAGGCCGCTGACCGCAAGGCCACCTGGGAGCAGCTCACCCGCAGCCCGCAGCTGGCCGGCGGCGTCCTGTCCCTGTACACGCAGGCCCGGAACCAGACACCCGTCCGCTACGTCACCATCTCCGACGGCGTTGTCGTCGCCGTACTACCCGAGCACCACGGCATCCAGGACCGGACCCACGTCGGCGCCCCCGGCCGCGCCGCCACCACTGCGGCCGCCCGGGCACTGGCCGCCGTCGCACTGCTGTCCGACCTCATGCCGCCGCTCGCCGACGGGGCGTCTGCCGCCGCAGCTGACCACAGTGTCATCAATGAAGGCGGGCCGGTCACCGAGCTGAACGAGCGGAGCCAGGTCGGTCTGATCACCGACCTTGCCTTCCGCATCACCGCCGAGGGGCCAGCGCATCAGCCGACCTTCAGCTGTAGCGCCAGCTGCCGGTACGCCGAGGGCGAGGCAGTCGGTACCGGGCGTGGCCGCAGCAAGACCGAAGCCCGCGCCGCGGCAGCCGCCGCCCTGCTCGGCGAGCTGACCGCGGACACCGAGTCGGTACCCGCAGCGCATGTGCAGACCGTCGCCCAGTACGCCACCAGCGCGGCCGGCATCGCTGAGCGCCTGCTGCAAGCCGGCTGCACCGTTACCTACCTGGGCGGACGGTTTCACCTCGGGCTGCCCGATGGATGGCCGCTGCCCGACGAGCTACCCCAGGTCGCGGTGCCGGCCGCGCAGCTGGCGGCGGCCCTGGCAACGCTGTCCGGCCAGGTCGCCCACCCGGATGTGCACAGTTGGCAGCAGCTCAGCCGAGTCACCCTCACCGCAATCGCCGAGCGCCGCGGCTACCCTGCCGTTGATGCCAGCGGACGCGACCGGTGGGGCGTGGTGTTGCCCGGCGGGGCGCCCGCCGATCCGGACGAGCGTGAATTCACCGAGCTAATCGCTGAGCACCTGCTGCGACCGCCCGGGGCCGCGCTCATCGCCGGGCGCACCCCGTACGCTGGCCCGCCCGCTCTACTAGACGAAGCAGTCATCGACTGGGCTGACCGGTGCGCAGAGATAGCCGACCCGCGCCCGGCTGAGTCGCTGACCATCCGGCTGTATGTCCGCGACGGCGGCGTCAGCGCAGAGCTGCGGCCGGCCGATCTCGGCGGCCCGGAACTACGCCTGCTGCGCCGCGCCGCGCGTAGCTGGCCGCCACTCGCCAGGCTCGGCACCGGCCTGCGCGCGGGGCCGGGCCAGCTAGCTGACCATGACGTCAGCCCGCTGCTCGGCCAGGCCGGGCGGGAACTCAGCGGCCTGGGCATCCACGTCGAGTGGCCAGCGGAGCTGGTCTGCGGGCTCACCGCCCGCGCGGTGCTGGAGTCCGGCACGTCCGTGTCCGCCACGTCACAGGTGAGCCTGCGCTGGGGCCTGTGGCTCGGCGATGACGCTCTGACCGAGGCAGAGCTAGCCGCCGTAGCCAGGGCCGAGCATCTGGTGCGGCTGCGCGGCCAGTGGGTGGTTATCGACCCGGACACCCTGAACCGGGCCCGCAACCGGAGGCTGGCCACGGTCACCGGCGCCCTGGCCATCAACGCCGTGCTCACCGGTCAGATCCAGATCGGCGACGAATCCTACCCATGCGCCGCCACTGGCCGTCTTGCCGAGCTCGCCGACCGCATCCGCGACCCGCGGCCGGACAAGCCGGCCAGCGCGCCGCTCAGCATGCCGGGACTGCACGGCGAATTGCGAGGCTACCAGTGGCGCGCCGTGGCCTGGCTGGACAGCATCACCAGCTTCGGCTTCGGCGCGGTCCTCGCCGACGACATGGGCCTGGGCAAGACCCTCACCATCATCGCGTTCCACCTGCACAGGGGCACCGGCCCCACCCTCGTGGTGTGCCCGGCGTCGCTGCTCACCAACTGGGAACGGGAAATCGCCCAGTACGCACCCGGCATCGCCGTCCGCCGGCACCACGGCGCCGCGCGCGACCTGGACGACCTGGGGTCTGGTGAGATCGTCCTCACCAGCTACGGCACCCTGGTGCGGGACGTGCCGCAGTTTCGTGCTGCCTCCTTCGGCCTCGTCGTGGCCGACGAGGCGCAGAACATCAAGAATCCGCGCACGCAGCAGGCCAGAGCCCTGCGATCAGTGACGGCCGGGCTGCGTATCGCGGTCACCGGAACCCCGGTCGAGAATAGCCTCACTGACCTGTGGGCCATCCTGGACTGGACCAGCCCGGGCCTGTTCGGCACTGCGAAGGCGTTCCAGGCGGCCAGCACCGCGGGCGACGACAATGGCCTGCGACGGCTCGTCGGCCCGTTCCTGCTCCGGCGCCGCAAGACCGACCCGTCGATCGCCGCCGAGCTGCCCAGCAAGATCGTCAGCGACCACCTCATCACGCTGACACCGGAGCAGGGGGCCCTCTACACCGCTGTCACCCACGACACCCTGGAGAAAATCCGCACCAGCACCGGAATCCAGCGCCGCGGCCTGGTCCTGCGCATGCTGCAGGCGCTGCGGCAGATCTGCAACACCCCGGCCCACTACCTGCGCCAGGCACCGGGCAACTGGGATCCCGACGCGGAGGCAGCACGGTCCGGCAAGCTGACCGTGCTGGAAGGGCTGCTTGGCGACATCGCCGCGGCCGGCGAGGCGTCCCTCATCTTCACCGGGTACGTCTGGATGGCACAGCAGCTAGCCGTCCACCTCACCGCCCGGGGCATCCGCGCCGACGTGGTGCACGGCAGTGTCCCGCTCGGCAGGCGCCAGCAGGTCGTCGACCGCTTCCAGGCCGGTGAGCAGGACAGCCTTATCCTGTCCGTCCGCGCCGCCGGCGTCGGGCTCAACCTCACCCGCGCCGGGCATGTCATCCACTTCGACCGGCCGTGGAACCCCGCTGTCGAAGATCAGGCCACCGACCGCGCCCACCGCATCGGACAGCACAGCACAGTCCACGTGCACCACCTGATCACTGAGAACACCGTCGAAGATCACATCAGCGAGCTGCTGCGCCACAAGCGGGCACTCGCCGACCAGATCCTCACCGGAGCTGAGATGGGACTGACCGAGCTCACCGACGCCGAACTACAGCAACTCGTCAGCCTGGGAGTGACCTCATGACCGAGCCGGAACCTGCCTGGCTCGGCGAGCCGGCTCCCGCACCGCTGCCGGGTCCGGATCAGCTCGTGGTGCTGATCCACGACGCCGCGCGCCGCGCGGCTGCCATCCTCGGCGGCGCACCGGATCCCCGCGATGAGGATCCGCTGTCCGACGCCATCCGCATCCTGGCCCAGGCGCCCGGCCTGGGTCGCCAGCAGGCGATCGCCAGTAACGCAGGGCTAGCGGAGATCGAGGTGCGGCGGCGGCTGCTCGCCTTCCGCCATGGGGGCCCTCCCGGTGTCCGGGCTGCCGGCGAAGCCACCATGCCGTCGGATGACCTGCTGGACCATGCATTCCGGCAAGTCGCTGACCATGTGCCCGCAGCCAGGCTGGAGCTCGGCGACGGGACCATAACTGATCCGGCGGCGGGCGTCCAGGTCCGGTACGGGGCTGACGCCCGCTGGTATCCGTTCACCTTTTCCCAGCAGCGCTGGTGGCCCGCCCCTGGTGCGACACCGCAAGCCAGCGCGGCATATGCCGCGGCGATGCGCGCCAAGCGCGCCCGCTGACCTCGCCGCGAGATCTGCGAGGGCGGCTTGCCCGCGCCGTAGGCATTCTGCCTTGCGAACCGTTCATAAGTGGTTCCCGATACGAGCGGACCCTCGGCAGCGGACGACCCGGGGGCGGGAGGGACCGCCGTCACCTGGTCCGTGCAAGGCAGGTTCTCGCGGTTACCTCAGGCTGGACGCAGCACGGTTGCCGCCCTGCTTTCGGCGATAACCGCTCCTCACCGCTGTCCTTGGCGTTGCGGTGCGTGCCAGATGCCGAGACGTGTGCGGTCCCGGCCCACCATCGCCGGGCTGCCCGGCGCGGCCGTTGTGGGTGGCATTGGGCAGGTCGGCATCCAGGTCACGCTGGCCGCCCGGCATCGCCGGGTTGGATGAGCTGGGTCTCGTAGGCAAGCGCGACGAGCGTGGCGCGGTCGTGACAGTCGAACCCGTCGCGGACGGCGGCTTGATCGTCAGCCACGAGGACGCGGATCAGCGTGCTGGCAGATACGGCAGGCGTGCATGGACGGTGAAGCCTTCACGTGGCGACCGTGGACGAGCTGATGGCGATGGTTAGAGTCGCCGATCGAGGCGCCGTTCGAGGCGAGCAGAGTGAGGTTACTCGCGGAGCGAAGCGAGGCGGTGGTTCACCGCTTCCAGGTCGAACGGCTCGGGTCGCTGCTCCTCTTCGCTGTCGCAGTCCGGGTACTCCACCGGTGAGTCGCCGCTGTACTTGACGCAGAACGGATAGCCGGCGCCAGGCTCCCGCGGCACCTTCTTCTGCAACGCGATCTCGTGGACCCAGCTCGCGCCGAAGTCGTACTCATAGGTGATCTTGCCGCCTCCGGCGCTGAGGGCGGCGAGCACCCGCATCGTGTACTCATCCCGCGTTTCCTCGAGCGAGAACGACGGGTCGCTGTACGCCGCGCGGCGGACCCGGAAGGCATGCAAGTGATCGCCGTCCCAGCCGTACAGGACCTGGATCACGCGGTGCAGTTCAACGAGGTTCGCGGTGGCGGGTATCAGTACGGTCCGCCAGATCGGCGGCCGCCAGCGGGCGAGCGAGACCTTCAGTTGCAGGGCACTGGTTCACGCTGAGCGACTCTGTTCCGGCCGACGCGACAAAGTCCGCGATGGACGCCGCGAGCGACAGCGCCGACGGGTGATCGGTCGCCCGGACCACGGTCAGACGGTGCTCCAGGTCGTCCGCGGCCAGCCTCTCTGCCGGGAGGCACTCCCAGAGCACGCTGACCGCCTCATCCGGTCCCGTCTTCGCCAGCGCCACCGCGGCGGATTCGACGGCCAGCCAGAGCCACTCACCGTCGTTTGGCTCAGGTCCTGCCTCCATGGTGAAAAGAGCGAACCTCGCGTGCGGCCCTATGTGGGGCACGGCGGTCATCTCGCGCCACACGGGCAGAGCCTCTTCTTGCAGCAACTCGACCACATAGGTAGCGATCCAGCGCAGCCGGGGTTCCAACGGCGCGGCTTCCGTCAGGAGCTGCCGCGCGGCCTCCGCTGGGTGGGGCTGGGTGTCCAGCCAGGCCCAGGCATCCTCGTACCACTCGTCCTCGTCGGAGTCTGCCAGGTAGGCGATCAGTTCGGCGGCGGTGAGAGCCTCGTCGGGTTCGGCGAGGATCTCACGCAGGCGAGCCGCCGCCCACTGGCCGAGCGAGGACACCGCGTCGTTCTCGATCGCGCCGAACGACGTGAGCCGTTCCGTCGTGTTCGCGATCCTCTTCTCCGGCCAGAAGAGTGCCGCGTCCATGCCGATCCGCTGGACAAGCTCCACTGCTTGCTTCGTCAGCTTGTCCTTGAGCGGCACGCCGTCGGCCGCCTCCTGGGCGGCGGTGAGGAACACGAGGACGTCCGCCGCTGATGTATCGCCCCACGGGTTCCCCGCTTCGATACCGGAGACGGTCAGCAACCCGTCGAACCATGCCGCCAAGATGTCCGGCTCGGCGGGCGGCCAGGCCGTGAGCGCCGGTCCCGCGGTCACCTTGCCGCCGTCGGTCCGCAGCAGGCCTATGGCCAGCGCGAGGTTCCACGGCCGGTTCAGCGCGGGCACGTCAGCGGCCGTGCGCGCCTTCTCCGGCGGGGCCACGCCGATCACCCTGCGGCGATCGGGATGTCGGGCCTGCGGAGCACCTGCCGCGGGGTGATCGGTAGCGGACCCGACTCGGCGATCCACATGCTGAGCGCTACAGCCTGGGTCACGACGGGGGAGTCGAGCGCGAGTTTGGCGGCATCTGAGAGTGCGGCGTCGTCCACGGAACGACCCTACCGGCGTCTGCGCGGCGTGGTTTCGGATAGCGCCTCTAGCGGCGGGAAGCGCGCCGGGACGCCGCCTTGTAGGCCGCTCGGCGGGCTGCTTTGGCGGTCTTCTTGTTGTCCGCGTGCTTGCCGAGCATGGTGAGGACGGCTTCCGCGTCCGGATGCTCGAGCCGTGCCATGGTCTCGAAGATCGTTTCGTGGCTCACCGCCCAGCCCGCGTCCGAGAGTTTGGTCATGTCGAAGGGGAACGTCGTATTTCCATGGTCGAGACGGGTGAGCGGTCCGAAGGTGTCCGCGACGAGCCATGCGAGATCCTCGATGGCGGGCTTCAGCTCGGCGGGTACCGCCGATCCCGGGTCGCGGTCGGCAAGCTGGGCGAGCAGCGCTGGCTTTGCGTAGCAGCGGAGTTCCGGACGGTCGAGCGCTTCGCGCCACGCAGGTTCGGCAGCGGCCCCGAGCCGGGAGACGATCGGCATCGCCACCGTCCGGACCGCCGCGCCCTCGCCTGCCGCGAAGGCGAGCAGTTCCCGTGCGGCGTCCTCGGCGGTGCGTTTCGCCAGCCAGGAGGCAAACTCCGCCTCGAAGTCTTCCTCGGTTCCGAACATGTTCACCAGCACCACGTCGTCCGCGGTCATCTGGTCGGGCGGCGGGAGTTCCGGGACATGCACATCGCACGCCCGCAGCTTGGCCCCGACCGCGAACAGGGCGAGTGGCTCCGGGCGCGCCACGTCATCGGAGATAGTGACCGCCGAGAGCTTCGCGAGCTGCCCGAGCAGCAAGCGGGCTGGATCGCCGTAGGCGCGGGCACATTCCTCCCATTGGCGCTCGGCTGCTCGTGGCGAGAGCTCGGCGACCGCCGCGCTCTTCAGGCTGGCAGACAGCTCCGCAACGGGAACGCCGACCCGCCCGCGAAGGAACAGCTCCGTGACCATGGCTATGCCGTGGCCCGTCAGGTCCAGATCCTCGCCCGCAAGAGGGTCCGTCTCGTCGTCCACCGCCGCCAGCGTGGTGTCCAGAACCTGCGCGAACGTGTAGTCCCACGCCTCCAGGTCGGCGGGCTCGTCCAGCCATTCGACATCGTCGCCGGGGACGAGGGTGTCGCCGTCCCGCTCCACAAGCTCGGTTTCCACCGCCAGCCTGAAGAGGAGGGGGTCCACGTCGTGGGTACGTACTGCCGTTTCGCGGACTTCGCGGGCTAGGTCGCGCAGGTCGGTCATTAGCGGTGCGGCGCTCGCCAGCGCGGTGAGTTCCGCCTCGTCCGGCAGCCGGATCGGCGCTAGCACATCCGGGATGCCGAAGGCCTCCTTGAGGTCGATACCGTCCCAGGTGAGCGGGTCCGCCTCGGCGTCGGCGAACTGGCCAGCCTTGTGCCGCGCGATCCACCGGCCGACCGCGGCGCTGTCGTTCGTGTCTACACCGTCGCGGTGCATGGCCTGCATCGTTGCCTTGGCCGGTCCCCAGTTGGCTGGGTCCATGACATCGTTGGCGAAGTCAGGCTCGATCTCGTCAAGTTCCCGCTCCAGAGCTTGCGCGGTCGCGGGGGTGATGGTGTCCGTGTCGGCCAGGTAGGTGATCAGGTCACGCAACGCGGGGATGGTGTCCGCGGTGTCCTCGCAGTTCAGCACCGTGACCTTGCGCGGGTAGACATCCAGCAAGAGCCGGGTGAGGTCGCCCTCGGCCAGCCGGGATGGATCCTCCATCCCCAGGTAATCGGGCATCAGGTCGAACACCATGCCAAGTTCCGCGGCATCAGTCTCGGGGTCGCCGCTCAGTTTCCGTTCCGCAGTGTCCGCCCAGCGACGGAAGCTGCTCAGGGTCTCCTCGAATCCGTTGCCCGCCATGGGGGGTCAGCCTAACGGATTTCAGTTTCATCGGACGTCCGGAACCGGCATGCGCCGGAGGCGCTCATGCGTGCGCGCCACGCCTTCCGGCACAGTGGAGGACGTACGTTTAACAGTGCCGAGCCGCGTACAGGAAGGACCCGCACGTGCCAGACCCGATCGAGGCCGCCATGGAGGCGGCGTTGTCTCCCGGCTACTACATCTCCGAAGCCGCGTCGTGGACGTTCACCGGGGACCTGGAGAAGGTCCGCGAGCGTATCGGCGCGCTGGCCGGACCCGAGCCGGAGCGGGCGGTCGGCCTCTACGAGACCTTCGTCGCCGCCTGCTACCAGAAGGCCGATGAGGTCGACGACTCCAGCGGTGACTACGGGAGGTTCGGAGGATCGCTGTTCTGCCGCTGGGTGACGGCGCGGCAGGCAGCCGACGCGGACCCAGGGGAGACCGTAGACCGGCTGTTCGCCTGGATGGTTCATGATCAGTACGGCTTCTGGCATGGGCTGGAGGAGGATCTCGCATCCGTCCTTGACGCGGCCGGACAGCAAGCCTGTATCGTGCGCATCAAGCAGATGCTCGGCAGCAGTGACGACTCGCAGGCACGTGCGGCCTACCATCGGGTACAACTCGACGGGCTGCTGCGGGCAATCTACGTCGCGCAACGGGATACCGACTCGTACCTCGCGCTGGCGGAGGAGACGGGGATCACTGCCAAGGATTGCGTTGCGGTTGCCTCCATGTTCGCGGCAGAACAGGAACACGGCCGGGCGCTGGAGTGGGTCGAGCGCGGTTTCGAGCTCGACGCGGCCGAGCACCTCGGGTCCTTTGCCGACCACGACCTCCGCGACCTGCAACGCCAGCTTCTGACCAGGCTTGGCCGTCACGACGAAGCTGTGCAGGCGGTGTGGGCTGATTTCGAGCGATCACCATCTACGTACGCCTATGAGGTGCTCATGGAGTTCGTCCCCGAAGGGGAACGATCGGACTGGCATGCGAAGGCGATCGAGGCGGCGGTGGGCGGCTCCTCGCTTTACGGCGCGGTTCCCCTTCTCGTCGAGTCGAAGGAGACCGCTCACCTCGCGCGGCTGATCGATCGTTGCACCGACGAGGACCTAGAGCACGGGAGCTACTCCGTTTCACAAGCGGCGCAAGGCCTCGCCAAGGATTACCCCAGGCAGGCCGCGCGGTTGTGGCGCGCGATGGGCGTAGACATCGTCAACCGCGGCAAGAGCAAGTACTACGGTGCTGCGCTGGATCACTTCGAGCGTGCGAAGCGGTGTTATGCCGCGGCGGGGCTTGAGGGTAACTGGGAAGAGCTTGTGGACTGGGTACGCGCGAACCACTCACGGAAAAGGGGGTTCATGGCTGGCTTCGAGGAAGTCGTCGCCGGTACAGAGCCCGAGCCGGAACCATCCTTCCTGGAGCGGGCCAAAGCGCGGTGGACGCCGCCGCCCCCCGGTAGCCCTTCTTGACGTTTCTCGCGGAAATGTGGTCAGCTGGCCAGCGGGAGCGGGCAGGCCGTGCCCAGTCACGCAGCCGTCGTAGATCTGTGACCCGGGCGAGGAAGCAGGCCAGGGCGGCGGCAGGAACTCGGGCGGCAGATCGTTTTCGCGGCTCCGCGGCCGTCTCCAGGCACCCGCACAGCACTCCCAGGACGCATGTGCTGCTAGCTCTGCGTTCCGCACATAGGGCCACCACCTGCATGAATGCGCGTGACATCCTACGGCGACAGCGCGCTGAGCAGCAACGATGCGGCCATGTGCGGAGAACGGGGCTAGCTGCTAGCTGATCCAGCGAGCATACCTTGCGGCGGAGACTGGTTGCCGTGATGACGGGTCCAGCGTGTCGCTCAGGGCCTGCCCAGCACATCGGCGCTGCGGCTACCGGTACTGGTCCATCCGGAGGTAACCAGTGGCTGGCCTGCCAGCAAGCCTGCTAGCATTGATCGCATAGGTCGCTGGCGTAGGTTCAGGAGGTGGCACCTGATGGCGGCATTGAGCATCCGTAATCTTGACGAGTCTGTCAAGCAGTGCTTGCAGTCGCGCGCCGCCCGTCACGGCAGGTCGATGGAGGCAGAAGCACGGGCGATCCTCACGGAGGCTGTCTGCGAGCCCGCTGGCTCTGCCGGGTTGTTCACCGCGTTGCTGGACCGGTTCGGCATGCTTGGCGGGGTAGATCTGGAGCTGCCTGACCGCTCGGAACCTGCTCGTGCCGCTTATTTCACCTCATGATCATCCTCGACACGAACGTGGTCTCCGAGCTGATGCGGCCGGAACCGGCTCCGCAGGTCGCCACCTGGGTTCGCGGCCGGGATAGGCGCGAGCTGTGCATGACCTCGATTACGCTCGCCGAGATCCGGTATGGCATCGCCCGCCTCCCAGACGGCCGCAGGAAGCAAGTCCTGCTGGATACCGCCGACGACATCTTCCGCGCGTTCTCCGACCAGGTACTGCCGGTCGATGCGGCAGCCGCCGATCAGTACGCGATCATCGCAAGCACCCGCGAACGAGCCGGGAAGCCGATCCCCGGGTTCGACGCACTTATCGCAGCCGTCTGCCGGTCCCGCGGTGCTGCACTGGCGACCCGCAACCAGCCGGACTTCGACGGAACCGGCATCGAGATCATAGACCCCTGGTCGGCGCCTCAAGCCTGACCCGTAACCGCCTCCGGCGTAGAGCCATTGCGCCAAACGCAGAGATTGCTGTACCGGCAAGGCGGCAATGGATGCCACAATCCCGTGGTGG
>WNFJ01370860.1_pt1 | contig 11747 bp, 14 predicted proteins | sample 5400461 | NCBI WGS metagenome assembly WNFJ01 (sample SAMN13153349, study PRJNA577476) | soil metagenome | isolation source: 115 cm saprolite on Douglas fir-dominated hillslope | place: USA:California | collected 2013-09-17
CCCGGTCAGGGCGATCAAGTAGATGTCGTCTCCGATCCTGGCCCGCACGCGGCGCGCCACCTCGTGGCCCTGGATGTCCGGGAGACCAAGGTCGATGATCATCACCTCGGGCCGTGTTCCGGCCACGAGCTCGACCGCCTCGCGCCCGGTTCCGGCCGCATCCACGCGGTGGCCCTCGAGCTGGAGCGTCAAGCGAAGCATCTCGCGCGTGTCGGCATCGTCCTCGACGATCAGGATGTGGGCCGGCTTCACCTCCGGCGCCGCCGCCTCGACGACGACCGGCGCGCGCTCTTGGGCGGCGGCGAGGGGGAGCCGCGCGACGAACTCGGCGCCGCGGCCGCGCCCGGCGCTGCGCGCCACGATCGTCCCTCCGTGGAACTCGACGAGGCGCCGGACCAGCGCCAGACCGATGCCCAGCCCCTCGGGGCGCGGCCACGCGCCGCCCTCGCTCGCCTGGACGAAGGGATCGAACACGCGGTCGAGGAGCTCGGCGGGAATGCCCTCACCGGAGTCCCGCACCGTGATGACCGCGTCGTCCCCGCGGCGCTCGAACAGGATCGCGATCGTGCCGCCCGTCGGCGTGTACTTCGTGGCGTTGGTGAGAAGAGAAGGTTGATCACAACCGGCTCGAGCCGCACGGGATCGCCCGTGATCACCAGCGGATCCCCGGCACTCGGCGGTGTGAAGACCTGTCGCCGCTCCTCGATCGCCGGCCGCGTCATGTCGATCACCGCCGCCGTCACGCCGCGCAGATCGACTGCGAGGGACCGCAGGCCGAGCCGGCCGTCGGCGACGCGTGTGAGATCCAGCAGGTCGTCGAGCAGGCCGGCCTGGTGGCGCACCTGCCGCGAGACGACCGCGCGCGCCGTCCGCGTGACGTCGGGATCGGTGGCCGGCTCGGCGATGAGCGCCATGGCCGCCACGATGGCGGCCAGCGGCGCTCGCAGCTCGTGCGCGAGCACCGCGAGCTCGCGCCGCCGGCTCCGCTCGCGCTCGTAGACCACCGCGTTCTCGAGCGACAGCGCGAGCTGATGGGCGGCCACGCGCAGCAGCATTTCGCCGTCCGCGGACGCCCTCGCGTACAGCGCGTACACGACGCCGAGCGGGCGACCGGGAAGGCCGAGAGGCTGACGGCGCTCGATGGGCGCGGCGAGGACGGTCTCGCCCACGGGGAACGCCCGGCTGCGTCCGACGATACGCTCCGACGGCGATTCGCTCAGCTCCACGGTCAGCGTCACCGCGCCGAGCGCGTCGGCGAGGCGAGGAAGCAGCAGGTCGAGCAGCGTGCGCGTTCCGATCTCCGTCGTGAGCCCGTCGACGGCCGCGTCGATGCGCTCGAGCTGCGCGGCGCGGCGCGGCATGCGGCTCCGGGTCTTCTCCGCCTCGTCGATCTCGGCCACGAGCCGCGAGACGAAGCGCCCGTTCGGCGTCTCGACGCCGGTGGGCGTCGCGAGCTGAGGGAGGCGGCCGAGCAAGCCGCCCACCTCGTCCGCGAAGCGCGCGGCGTCGATCGGCGTGTCGATGTACGCGTCGCAACCGGCGACGGGAACCCGCTCACCGTTCGGCGGGCCGGCGGTCAAGCACACGATCGGCGTCGCGGCGAGCGCGGGATGGGTGCGAAGCACGCGCGCGACGGTGGACCCGTCGGCGTCCGGCAGGCTGACGTCCAAAAGGATCAACGCTGGGCGATCGCGGAGCGCGACCTCCATGCCGTGCAGGCCGTCGCCGGCCTCGAGGACGGCGTGCCCGGCCTTTTCGAGGGCGTGGCGGCCGGCGACGCGGTGCTGCGGGTCGCCTTCGATGCACAGGATCGGCCTGGGATCACGACGCCATCTGCCCCAGCGGCCCGCGCACGTCGGGCACGGGTCCCCGGCCCGTCGCCCGGAAGGCCGCCGGCGCGATGCCGTGACGCGCCACGAACGCACGCGTGAACGAGCTGCGGCTCGAGTATCCGCTGCGCGCCGCCACGCCCTTGACGGGCAGGTCGGTGCGCGCGAGCAGCTGCGCGGCGCGCGCGAGCCGGAGCGCCTTGAGGAATTCGATGGGCGATTGCCCGAGGCTGTCGGAGAAGCGCGCGGCGAACACCGACCGGCTCATCCCGGCCACCTCGGCCAGCTCGGGCAGCGTGAAGGAGTGCTGCGGCCGCTCGTGCATCGCGGCGACGGCGCGACCCAGGCGCGCGTCCTCGAGCGGCGCCAGCCAGCCGACGCAGCGGCCGCGCCCGAAGAACCGCCGCAGCAGCCAGATGAGACAGCGGCGCAGGAGCGCCTCCGACATCGCGCGGCAGCCCGGGCGGCGCGCGTCGACCTCGTCCAGCAGCTCCTCGAACGACTGCCGGACCGGATCGTCGGCGGCGACGTGCTCGACGAGCGGCTCGTGCAGGTGGTCGAAGAGGCCGACCGAGCCCCGATACGTGGCGCGGATCCCGACACAGGCGCCCCTCACGTCGGACCGCCGGCCGTCCTGGGTGACGATGCGCGCGCGGCGTCCGGGCGGCACCACGATGACGGTGCGCGCGGAGACGCCGACCGTCTCGCCGTCGGCGATCTCCAGGCGGCCGGAGCCGCGGAGCGCGTAGTGGATGGCGGGACCGTCCATCTGGCCGCAATCGATGGAGCCGTCGCGCCGGATGGCGTGCGTCGCCAGCGGCTCCACCGCGACTTCGAGTCCGTCCAGGAGCTGCTCGAGGGAGATCATCGTGTGTGCCCTCGCGAAGCGAGCAAAGGCGGCGCCCTCCGTACGGGCCCGGATTCGCCGCCTCTGTGCCCGGAAAACGCGGCGACGGTCGGAACGCCGCGATGAAACTCGTACATCACGCTGCAAACTTTCGCGGATCGAAGCCGTGCCGCTTCAGGAGCTTGCCGAGGTCGCGCCGCTCCTTGCCGGCCGCCTGCGCGGCCCGCGTGACGTTGCCTCCAAAGCGGCTCATGAGCCGCGCCAGGTACTCGCGGTCGAAGGCGTCGAGGATCCGCCGCTTCTCTGCCTTGTAGGGGAGCAGCGCTCCGGGCAGGCCGAGATCGTCGGGCTCGATGATCCGGTCCGTCGCCATGTGCACGGCGCGGACGACGGCGCTCTCGAGCTCGCGGACGTTGCCCGGCCAGTCGAACGCGAGCATCGCCTCGCGGGCCCGGGGCGACAGCTCGGCCGGCCGTCCCGACGGGACCGAGTGCTTCACCAGAAAATGTTCGGCGAGCGGCACGATGTCGTCGCGCCGCTCGCGCAGCGGGGGCAGGTTGATCGACAACACGTGGAGTCGGTAGTAGAGATCCGGCCGGAACTGTCCGCCCGGCGATGAAGCGCACGTCGACGCGCTGCTCCACCGTCGACCCCACCGGACGGAAGGTCCGCTCCTGGAGCACGCGCAGCAGCGCGAGCTGCCCGCGCAGCGTCAGCGTCTCCGCCTCGTCCAGGAACAGCGTGCCCCCCGCCGCGTGGCCGATCAGCTCGCTCTCGAGCAGCGTGTCCACGAGCGAGCCGCAGCCGACGGCCACGAACGGGCGCGCCGCGCGCGCACTCAGCCGGTGGATCGCGCGCGCGATGAGCTCCTTGCCCGTCCCCGTCTCGCCGGTGATCAGCACGACGTGGTCCACGCCCGCCACGTTCGGCAAGCGCGAGACGACGTCCTGGAAGGCGAGCGCCCGCCCGACGAGGGGGAGGTCCGGGATGTCATTCATGCACGGGTACCCACGGCGGCCTCCACCACGCGGACCAGGACCTCCCCGTCGAAGGGCTTGACCAGGAAGGCGACCGCGCCTTCGCGGACGGCGCGGGCGCGCGCGTCATCGTCGCCGTGCCCGGTGAGGATGACCGTCGGAATCGTGTGACCGGCGCGGATCAGTCGCTGCTGCAGGCCCCGGCCGTCGAGGCCCGGCATGCGGAGGTCGAGGATCAGGCACGTCGTGGTACGTGCCTGGCCGGCGGCCAGAAAGGCTTCCGCCGATGGGAAGCTGACCACGGGCAGATCCACGGACCGCAAGAGGCCCTCGAGCGCCTCCCGCACGGAGGCGTCGTCGTCAACGATCGAGACCACGTGTCTGTCGTCCATGACGGACGTGACGGTACCGGGGTGCGCGACCGGATCCCATCTATACCTTGGTATCGTTCTCCTAGTGCCCTGAGGTGAGACCCCCCAGGCGCTGAACCATTCTGACGAGGTCGACCACGGTGTTGGCCTTCATCTTGTGCATGACCTGGTGGCGATGGGCCTTGACGGTGATCTCGCTGGTGCCCAGCCGCGAGGCGATCTGCTTGTTGAGCAGGCCGGCCACGACCAGCGTCAGGACCTCCCGCTCTCGCGGGGTCAGCGACTCGTAGCGGTTTCGGAGCCCGGCGATCTCCGCCATGCGGGCCCGCTGCTCGCAGTCACGGTCGATCGCCGCCTGGACGGCGTCCAGGAGCTGCTGGTCCCGGAACGGCTTCGTCAGGAACTCGGTCGCCCCGGCCTTCATGGCCTGCACGGACATCGGGATGTCGCCGTAGCCCGTGATGAAGACGATCGGGATCGCGGATCTGGTGTGTGCGAGCTCGCGCTGAAGGTCGAGGCCGCTGAGGCCGGGCAGGCGCACGTCGAGGACCAGACACGCGGGCGCGTCGGGCCGAGCGTGGCCCAGAAAGTCCCGGGCGCTGCCGAACGTCTGCACGTGGAGGCCGACGGAGCCGAGCAGGCTCGCGACCGCCTCACGAACCGCGAGGCTGTCGTCCACCACGAAGATGACCGGCGCCGCCTCGGTCATCGCGCATCACCGCGCCGCGTGGGCGTGGCGCGCCCGAAAGGCGCGCGGCGAGGTCCCGAGGCGCCGGCGGAACGCCTTGTCGAAGTGCGGCAGGTCGTAGAAGCCCGACTCCACGGCCACGGCGGTGAGGGAGAGCGTGCCGGACACCAAGAGCTCGTGGGCACGCTTGAGCCGCAGCTCGCGCACGTAGCCCCGCAGCGGCATGCCGGCCACGGAGTGGAACGTCCGCGAAAAGTGCGAGCGGCTCATCTGCGTCATTCGCGCCAGGTCGCGGAGGCTCGGGGTCTCGCCGGCGTGCTCGTCGAGGAAGGCGAAGACCCGTCACACGTTTGATGCATCACGACCGTGTCCGGAGTGTCGACGATGCGCGGGAGCACAGATAGTAAGATGTTGCGACGCCCGCCCTCGGGCCGGACGCGCGAGCACGCGTTTCGGACCGGCGGACACGACCGCCGCTCGATACTGCGCGCAGGAGGCGTCCATGGCCGGCTTCAGACTCGAAGTCCCGCGCGCCGCGCTCGTGATCACGGATCCCAGGTCGATTTCCTGAGTCCCCGCGGCCTGGCCTGGCGCCTGGTGGGTGAGAGCGTGGTGCGCAACCATACCGTCGAGAACATCGAGCGCCTGCTGCAGGCCGCGAAGCGGGCGAGCATGGCCGTGGCCATCTCGCCGCACTACGACTATCCGAGCGCGCACCGGTGGGGCTTCGGCGGGCCGCTGGAGACGCTCATGGATCGCATCGGGCTGCCGATCGCGCTCGACGCGCCCGAGCAGCACGGCGCCGACCTCCTGCCCGCGTTCACGCCCTACTTCCTCGACGAGGATGCGACGGCGGCGGCGCTCGACCAGGGCGACGGCTACCAGGCGGCGCTCGTCAACTTCCGCTACATCGCCGACGCGCTCTGGAGCACCGACGAGGCGGTGAGGCAGATATAGATGGAGTGGCGCGCGTTCGGGCCGACGAAATTCGGCGTGCCCGTGATCGGGCAGGGCACATGGCACCTCGAGGAGGACGACCGCCGGCTGGCGATCACCGCGCTGCGTCTCGGCCTGGATCTGGATATGACCCATATCGACACCGCGGAGCTGTACGGCGACGGCGCGGTCGAGCAGATCGTGGGCGAGGCTATCGCCGGACGACGCGATGACGTGTTCCTGGTGTCGAAGGTACTCCCGCAGCACGCCACGCGCCAGGGGACGATCGAGGCCTGCGAGGGCTCGCTCGCCCGACTGCGCACCGACCATCTCGACGGCTACCTGCTGCACTGGCCCGGCGAGCACTCGCTGAAGGACACCATCGAGGCGTTCGAGGCGCTGCAGCGCGACGGCAAGATTCTCTCCTGGGGCGTGAGCAACTTCGACGTTCCCGACCTGGACACCGCCGCCCGGATCGCCGGCGACGGCCGTATCGCGTGCAACCAGGTCCTCTACAACGTGCAGCAGCGGGCGATCGAGCACGCCGTGCTGCCCTGGGATGCCCAGCACCGCGTGGCGACCGTGGCGTACGCGCCGCTGGGCTCCGGGCGCTTCCCCGGCCCCCGCACGAAGGGCGGCCGCGTGCTGCGCGAGATCGCCGACGCGCACGGCGCGACGCCGCGTCAGGTCGCGCTGCGATGGGTGGTGCGGCATCCGTCGGTGGTCGCCATCGCCAAGGCGGCGAAGCCCGAGCACACGGCCGAGAACGCCGCGGCCGCGGATCTGCGCTTGACGGTTCGGGAGATCGCGCGGATCGACGAGGCGTTCCCGCTCGGCCGCCGTCCCCGAACGCTCCCGACGTTATAGGTGACGCCATGTTCTTCGAGCGGACCGCCCGCCATCTCGAGCACGTGTCCGAGTTCGCCCGGCACCAGATCGCGTACGCCGAGGCGACGGGCGATCTCACGCCCGGCGAGCTGACGTCCGACGAGGCCGTCGACGAGGTGCTGCTGCGCGCGTACCGCGAGTTCGATGCCGCGTGGGACGAGCGGCGGCTGCGCGCGCGCCTGGCCGAGCTGGCGCGCGAGACGATCGCGGCCGCCGCCAAGCGCTCCAGAGCCTGGCACCGGCGCACGCCCGCGCGCATCGAGACCGACATCCCCGACGTGCCGCCGAGCGAGTGGGTTACCACGCTCGGCGAGGAGCGGCTCGAGTTCTACGAGCCCGAGGCGCTGGGGAAAACACCGCCCGAGACGCACCGCCTGCTCGATCACGCGCGCCACGATCTGCGCCAGCGCCTCCTCGAGGCGGGGTGCCGCTTCAAGGCCGGCAACGGTCGCGACCCGGGAGGATAATCGAGGCATGGCCGACACCCAGCTCATCCGCTGCCCCGTGTGCGGGGCGACCAACCGCGTGCCCTACGCCAAGCTCGCGCAGGGCCTGCACCCCGTCTGCGGCAAGTGCAAGAACCCGCTGCCCGTCGGCGCCGGCCAGCCGGCGAACGGGCCGGTCACCGTGACCGACGCCACGTTCGCGAGCGAGGTGGAGGCCTCGCCGCTGCCCGTGCTGCTGGACGCGTGGGCGCCGTGGTGCGGGCCGTGCCGGATGATCGCGCCCGTCGTGGATCAGCTCGCGGTCGAGCTGGCCGGGCGCGCGCGCGTCGCGAAGCTGAACGTCGACGAGAACCCCGTCACGGCGAGCCGCTTCGACGTGCGGAGCATCCCGATGCTGCTGGTGTTCAAGGGCGGCCGCGAGGTCGACCGCATCGTCGGCGTGCAGCCGAAGTCGGAGATCGCGCGGCGGGTCGAGCGGGCCATCGCCTGACGCCCGACCCGCGCCGGCTCACGCGGCCCGGAGCACCGCCTCGATCGCTCCGAGCAGCGACGCCAGGTCATACTGCCCGTCGTCGCGCACGCCGTTGATGTAGAAGCAGGGCGTGCCGTTGACCCCGCTGCGCACGCCGCTCACGAAGTCCTGCCGCACCTTCGGCGCGCGGGCGCCGTCGGCGAGCTCGCGCGCGAACCGCTCGACGTCGAGCCCGAGGGCGTCGGCGTGCGCGACGAGATCCTCGTCGCTCAGCGCGTCCTGGTGCTCGAAGAGCCGGTCGTGCATCTCCCAGAACCGGCCCTGGGCGCCGGCGGCCTCAGCGGCCTCCGCCGCCAGCTCGGCGTGCGGATGCACGTTCGTCAGGGGGAAGTGGCGATAGACGAAGCACAGGCGCTTGCCCATCCGCCGGCGAACCTCCTGCACGATCGGATGCGCCGCGCCGCAGTAGGGACACTCGTAGTCGCCGTACTCCAGCAGCGTGATCGGCGCCGTCACCGGGCCGCGGATGTGATCGCGCTCGGGAGTGACCGGCAGCACGAGGCGCGCCACGTGCGTGCTCATGATCGCCGGCCTCCGCCCATCGCCTCGAGCGCGTTGAGGATGCCGTCGGCGCCGGGGTTGACGCCGATCGGCGAGACGTAGCTCCAGCGGATCGTGCCCGACTCGTCGAGGACGAACAGCGCGCGCTCGCTCACGCCGGACTTGTGGTAGACGCCGTACGCGCGCGAGACCTCGCCCTTGGGCTCGAAGTCGGACAACAGCGGGTAGTGGATCTTGCGGTCCTTGCGAAGGCGAGGTGGCACCACGCGCCGTCGACGGAGATGCCGAGCAGCTCGGCCCCGTGCCGCAGGAATTCCGGCCGCACCACTTCGTACAGCGACATCTGGTCGCTGCACACCGGGCTCCAGTCGGCGGGGTAGAAGGCCAGGATCAGCCGCCGCCCGCGGAACTCGTGCAGGCCCACGGCCTGATCGGGCGTCGTGTGAAGCGAGAAATCCGGAGCCTTCGTTCCCGCCTGCAATGCGCTCATCGTGAGTCTCCTTGTCGCACGCGGGTCGCCGCTGGGTCACAGTCGTCGCACGCCGTCTCGCGCGATGCAACGGCGGTGGACGCGCGGGCACCCCTTCCGGATTCATGGACACCGGGCCCGCGCGACTGTCGTGGGGTGAGCGTTCGCCGCAGACGCTCGTCACGGAAAGGAGAACGACATGGCGACGGTGGTGCGAGGCGTGCGGACCGACGAGGAGATCCAGCGCGACGTCCTCAACGAGCTGAAGTTCGAGCCCCGCGTGCAGCCGAACGAGGTCGGCGTGGTCGTCAAAGACGGTGTGGTCACGCTCACGGGGTGGGTCGACTCGTACGCCAAGAAGTGGGCGGCCGAGGAGGCGGCGCACCGCGTGCGCGGCGTGCTGGCCGTGGCCAACGACATCGAGGTGCGGTTGCCCACCGCGGCCGAGCGCACGGATGCCGACATCGCGGCCGCCGCCGTTCGCGCGCTCGAGTGGGACGCCGCGGTTCCGGTGGACAAGCTCGACATCACCGTCTCGAAGGGCTGGGTCACCCTGCGCGGCGAGGTCGAGTGGCAGTACCAGAAGCAGGACGCCGAGCGCGTGGTGCGCCGCCTGCAGGGCGTGCGGGGCGTGTCGAACCTCATCGTGGTGCGCCCGCGGCTGTCGCCGACCCAGCTCAAGGACAAGATCGAGCAGGCCCTGGTGCGCACGGCCGAGCTCGACGCGCAGGGCATCCAGGTGAGGGTCGAGGGAAGCAAGGTGATCCTCGAGGGCAAGGTGCGCTCCTGGGCCGAGCGCGACGAGGCGGAGCGGGCGGCGTGGTCGGCGCCGGGGGTGACGGCCGTGGAGAACCGGATCCAGATCACGCTCTGAGCCGCTGCCCCCCCGGACGATCGGTCACCCGTTCCGGACGGCCGGACACCCCCCGGGACCGACAATCCGCATACGGATCGGCATGTGGCGGCCGGCGTTTTTCGAAACCGAGGAGGTAGAGCGCCTCCAGCGTGATCCCGCATTCCCGTGAGGACATGAGGACACCATGAGCAAAGTGATCGGCATCGACCTCGGCACCACCAACTCCGTGGTGGCCGTGATGGAGGGCGGCACCCCCACCGTCATTCCCAACCAGGAGGGGAGCCGGCTGACGCCGTCGGTGGTCGCCTTCACCAAGGACGGCGAGATCCTCGTCGGCCAGGTCGCCAAGCGGCAGGCCATCACCAATCCCGAGAACACCGTGTTCTCGATCAAGCGCTTCATGGGCCGCCGGTACGACGAGGTGCAGGAGGAGATCAAGAAGGTCCCGTACAAGGTCGTGAAGGCGTCGAACGGCGACGTGCGCATCGAGATACGAGGCAAGCAGTACTCGCCGCCCGAGATCTCCGCGATGATCCTGCGCAAGCTGAAGGAGGCGGCGGAGGCCTATCTCGGCCAGACGGTGACGCAGGCCGTGATCACCGTGCCCGCCTACTTCAATGACAGCCAGCGGCAGGCGACGAAGGACGCCGGCAAGATCGCCGGGCTCGAAGTGCAGCGAATCATCAACGAGCCCACCGCCGCCGCGCTCGCGTACGGCCTGGACAAGAAGAACGACGAGCAGATCGCCGTGTACGACCTCGGCGGCGGGACGTTCGACATCTCGATCCTGGAGATCGGCCAGGGCGTCTTCGAGGTGAAGGCCACCAACGGCGACACGCACCTCGGCGGCGACGACTTCGACCAGCGCGTGATGGACTGGATCGCCGAGGAGTTCAAGAAGGACAACGGCATCGACCTGCGCCGTGACCGCATGGCGCTGCAGCGCCTCAAGGAGGCGGCCGAGAAGGCGAAGATCGAGCTCAGCTCGACGCTCGAGACCGAGATCAATCTACCCTTCATCACCGCCGACGCGAGCGGCCCCAAGCACCTGGTGCTGAAGCTCACGCGGGCCAAGCTCGAGGCGCTCGTCGACGACCTCATCCAGCGCACCGTGCCCCCCTGCCGGCAGGCGATGAAGGACGCCGACGTCAGCGCGAACGACATCGACGAGGTCGTGCTCGTCGGGGGCCAGACGCGGATGCCGAAGGTCCAGGACCTCGTCAAGCAGCTCTTCGGCAAGGAAGCCCACAAGGGCGTCAACCCCGACGAGGTCGTGGCCGTCGGCGCCGCCATCCAGGCCGGTGTCCTCGCCGGCGACGTCAAGGACGTCGTGCTGCTCGACGTCACGCCGCTGTCGCTCGGCGTCGAGACGCAGGGCGGCGCCATGACCGTGCTGATCCCGCGCAACACGACGATCCCCACGAAGAAGAGCGAGATCTTCACGACCGCCACCGACAACCAGATCGCGGTCGACGTCCACGTGCTGCAGGGCGAGCGGCCGCTGGCGCGCGACAATCGCACGCTGGGCCGGTTCCGCCTCGAGGGCATCCCGCCCGCGCCGCGCGGCATGCCCCAGATCGAGGTGACGTTCGACATCGACGCCAACGGCATCCTCAACGTGTCGGCGCAGGACAAGGCCAGCGGCAAGCAGCAGCAGATCACCATCACCGCCTCCTCGGGTCTCAGCAAGAGCGAGGTCGAGCGAATGGTGCGCGAGGCCGAGGCCAACGCGAGCGAGGACGCACGGCGCCGGCAGGAGATCGAGCTGCGCAACCAGGTGGATGGGCTCATCTACTCCACCGAGCGGGCGCTCGCCGAGCACGGCGGCAAGCTCTCGGGCCCGGATCGGACCGTGATCGAGCAGGCGCTCAACGAGGCCCGCGAGGCGGTGAAGGGCGAGGACGCCCAGCGCATGCGCAAGGCCCAGGACAACCTCACGCGCGTGTCGCAGATGCTCGCGGAGGCGGCCTCGCGCGGCGGACCGACCGAACCCGGCGCCGGGCCGCAGGGCGCCGCGGGCGGCGGGCAGGACGGCGAGGTCATCGACGCCGAATTCAAGGACGCGGACGACAGAAAGGCGTGAGCCAGGGCGCCGCCGAAGCCGACGATCGGCATCTCCGGCTGCTGGCGGAGTTCGACAACTACCGCCGTCGGACCGCCAAGGAGCACGAGGCCGCGCGGCGCGAGGGCCGCCGCGCGGCGCTGCTCCCGCTGCTGCCCGTGCTGGACTCGCTCGAGCGGGCGCTCGCGACCGGCTCGACGGACCGCGACTTCTACGACGGCGTCGCCGCGACGTACCGCCTCTTCCTCGCCGCCCTGCGCGAGGCGGGGGCCGAGCCCATCGAGAGCGTCGGGCAACCGTTCGATCCCAACCTCCACGAGGCCGTGGCCGCGGTGCCGGCCGACG
>WNFJ01435535.1_pt3 | contig 11746 bp, 10 predicted proteins | sample 5400461 | NCBI WGS metagenome assembly WNFJ01 (sample SAMN13153349, study PRJNA577476) | soil metagenome | isolation source: 115 cm saprolite on Douglas fir-dominated hillslope | place: USA:California | collected 2013-09-17
AGGATTCCGCGCAGCCCCATCTTCGCGCAGCGCTCGACCTCGGAAATGTCGGGCAGCGATTTCAGCGAGTAGAGCCCGACGCCGATGAGGCGTTTGCGATCATGCGCGCAGAACTCCGCCAGCCAGTCGTTGTAGACGCGGATACAAGCCTGCTGCAGCGCGACGTCGGGCATGTTGAAGACCGCGATCCCGAGTGTCGAATAGAGGACCTCCGCCTTTACGCCGTCGAGGTCCTGGTCCTTGAGGCGCTCGACCGGATCCCATCCGCTGGGCCGCGCGGCCTCGTAACCATGCTTCATGTGCTCGCGGAGATCGCTACCGCCCTTGCCGGCGGCGAACGCCGCGGCAACGGCGAGCGGATGAATTCCGGGGCCGACGAATATGTAGGCGGGGCCGTTGGGCTTCGGATTTTTGATCACGCGTGGCGCATCGTCGCGATATTTTTTGTCCAGCCGCTCGACCCACAAGCCGCCCGGCTCGGTCATGTGCGAGTCGGCTGATACCACTTTCAACGATTCCATCGCTTGAAACCCTCCATGACCGCATAGACGCTACAGAATTGTGCGTAGGCCCGGCAGGCGATAAAAGTCAAGCCGATAAAACACAAGCGAGTCCATACAGGCCGCGGGCGTGGCGGTCCAAAATGTGTTCATCCGCATGGGTCGCGGAGCTTGAAACTGAACGCCACTATGCTCAAATCTTTCCATACGTAGTCTTGCGCGGCGGCCAGAAGCCTGACCGCGAGTTTTTACGGAGCGCCGTTTTGAACGCCACGTTGTATCTGCTCGAGAAGGTCGCGAACGCGACTGTCGGTATCCATTCGGTGGTGCCGGCCTCGCATCCATCGGCCAGCATCGGGCTTGGCACGGATCGCAACGGCACCGGCACGCTGGTCAGCGCCGACGGCCTCATCATCACCGTCAACTACATGCTGATGGGCGCGCAGAGCGTGTCGGTCACGCTCAACAGCGGGCAGGAGCTGCCGGCGGCGATCGTGGCGCAGGACTTCACGACCAACATCGCGCTGCTCAAGGTCGACGCGCACGGGCTCCCGTTCCTGCAAGCGATTTCGTCGCTGACCTGTTCGCCCGGCCAGGAAGTCTTCATGGTCTCGAGCCTGGGGGGCGAAAAGCGATGCGCCGACGTTGGGCACATCACGTATCTCGGCCCATTCGACGCGGCGTGGGAGTTCGTGCTCGAGCGATGCATCTGCGTGACCGCTTCCGCGCTCAACATCGGGCTCAATGGCGGACCGATCTGCAACTCGCGTGGACAGGTCATCGGGATCTCGTATTTGAATTTCGCCGACTTGAGCCGCGCGATCCTCGCCATCCCGGGCGAGTGTTTCATCCTGAGCCGCGACGAGCTTGTGCGCCACGGCCGGCGCGTCAGCGTGCCGTCGCGGCTGTGGTTAGGCGTGCTGTCGTACACGCTGCGCGAGCACGTGGTGATCGCGGGTGTGATGCCGGGAAGCCCGGGCGAGAAGGCCGGGCTCAAGCAGGGCGATGTGGTGCTGGCCGCCGACGAGCAGGAGATTCACGACCGCCGCACGCTCTACGAGACGATCAACAGCCATCACGCGGGCGAGATCGTCAAGCTCAAGATTTTGCGCGACAACCGGGTCCGCCAGATTCCCGTCACCGCGATTCGCGTCGAAGACTATCTCGGCTAGCAGCGGCCGCGCGTCACGAGAAAAAATTCCGCACGAAGTATGCGCGGCGACGCTACACGTCCTTGAAGGCGCGCTTGGTGCGGCGCTCCTCGATCGCGGCCTGGGCGGCGGCCAGCCGCGCGATCGGAACTCTAAACGGCGAGCATGAGACGTAGTCGAGCCCGAGGCGATGGCAGAGCTTGACGCTCTCGGGATCACCGCCATGCTCGCCGCAGATGCCGAGCTTGAGCTTGGGATTGGCCTTGCGTCCGCGCTCGATCGCGATTCGCATCAAGCCGCCGACGCCGTCGGGATCGAGTTGCGCGAACGGGTCGGTCTTGTAGATGCCACGCTCGATATAGTCGCCGAGGAATTTGCCCGAGTCGTCGCGCGAGAGCCCATAGGCCATCTGCGTGAGGTCGTTGGTGCCGAAGGAAAAGAACTCGGCGACCGCGCCAATCTCGCCTGCCTCGAGACAGGCGCGCGCCAATCTCTGCGGCGACCTCGCGAATCTCGGAGGCCAGCACCTCGTACTCGCGGCGCTCACCGATGAGCGGCAGCATGATTTCGGGAATCACGCGCACGCCCTCGGCCTGTAACTGGGCGGCGGCCTCGAGGATCGCGCGGACTTGCGCCTTGTAGATCTCGGGATAGCTGATGCCCAGGCGCGAGCCGCGATGGCCCAGCATCGGGTTGAACTCGAACAGGCTGTCGCGCACCTGCTTGAGATGATCCGGGGTGACGCCGATCTTTGCCGCGAGGTCGCGAATCTCCGAGTCTTCCTTGGGCAGGAACTCATGCAGCGGCGGATCGAGCAAGCGAATCGTCACCGGCAGACCCTTCATCTCGCGCAGGATGCCGACGAAGTCTGCCAGCGCGCGGGCGCGCTGCTCGCCGTTCTCGGCCAGGATCATCTCGCGCACCGCTTCGATTCGCTCCGGAGCGAAGAACATGTGCTCCGTGCGGCAGAGGCCGATGCCCTCGGCGCCGAACTCGCGCGCAGTCGTCGCGTCGTGCGGCGTGTCGGCATTGGCGCGTACCCCGAGCCGCCGCTCGGCGTCGGCCCATCCGAGAAATTTCTTGAAGAACGGCGACATCACCGGCTCGACGGTCGGCACGCGTCCCTCTATTACCTCGCCGGCGGTACCGTCGAGCGTCAGGTATTCGCCGCGATGAATCACCTTGCCGGCGGCGCTGAGCGTGCCGGCCGCGTAGTTGATCTCGATCTCCGAGCATCCCGCCACGCAGCACTTGCCCATCCCGCGCGCCACCACCGCGGCATGGCTGGTCATCCCGCCCCGCGCGGTCAGAATTCCCTCCGCCACCTGCATCCCGTGGATGTCCTCGGGCGAGGTCTCGATGCGCACCAGGATCACCTTGCGCCCAGCCTTGGTCACCGCGACCGCCTCGTCGGCGCTGAACACGACTTCGCCGGCCACGGCGCCCGGCGAGGCGGGCAATCCGCGCGCCAGCACCTTTTTGGGCGCGCGCGGATCGAGCCGTGGATGGAGCAGTTGTTCGAGCTGCACCGGCTCGACGCGCAGCATCGCCGTGCCGCGATCGATCAGCTTCTCCTGCGCCATCTCGACCGCGGCACGAACCGCGGCCTCTGCCGTGCGCTTGCCGTTGCGAGTCTGGAGCATGAAGAGCTTGCCGCGCTCGATAGTGAATTCGAGATCCTGCATGTCGCGGAAATGGCGCTCCAGCCGCGCCGCGACTTTCAACAGATCGCGATAGGCCGCGGGAAAGCTCTCCTGCAGCGTGGCGTGCTTGGCGCGGCGCTCTTCCTCGCTGATGTTGTTACGCTTGGCCCACTCGCGCCCGGCGGCGAGGCTGATCTGGCGCGGCGTGCGGATGCCCGCGACCACGTCCTCGCCTTGGGCGTTGGGCAGAAACTCGCCGTAGATGCCTTTCTCGCCAGTGGAGGGATTGCGCGTGAAGGCGACGCCGGTTGCGCAATCGGGACCGAGGTTGCCGAAGACCATCGATTGCACGGTGACCGCAGTACCCCAGTCGCCCGGGATGTTGTTGATCTTGCGGTAGGTCACGGCGCGATCGTTGTTCCACGACTCGAACACCGCGCCGATCGCCGCCCACAACTGCTGCCACGGATCCTGCGGCACGTCCTGTCCGGTGCGAGCGCGGATAAGATCGCGGAATTCGCCGACCAGCTCCTTCAAATCGTCGGCGGTAAGATCGACGTCCTGGATAACGCCGCGCAGCGCCTTCTTTCGATCGATCAGCTCCTCGAATGGATCGGGATCATTTTTATTCTCGGGCTTCAGCTTCAGTACGACGTCGCCGTACATCTGGCAGAAGCGCCGGTACGAGTCCCATGCGAAACGCGCGTTGTTGCTCGCCGTCTCGAGTCCCTTGACGGTCTCGTCGGTGAGTCCGAGGTTGAGCACCGTGTCCATCATCCCGGGCATCGAAACGCGCGCGCCTGAGCGCACCGAGACCAGCAGCGGGCTCGTCGCATCGCCGAACCGCCGGCCCATCGCCTTTTCGATTCGCGCGACGCTCTTGGCGACGCCCTCCTTGAGCCCGGCCGGGTACTTGCCGCCGTGCGTGTAGAAATAGGTGCACACGCGCGTCGTGATAGTGAAGCCGGGCGGCACCGGCAGCTTGAGCGAGGCCATCTCATGCAGGCCCGCGCCCTTGCCGCCCAGAAGCTCGCGCATGGACGCGCGGCCCTCGGCCACGCCCGCGCCAAAGAAATATATTTCAGGATGAACACGCGCCATCGTCGGAAATGATTCTCCCCTCCCCACGCGCCGCGCGGGGATCGTCAAAGACAAAAAGTCGCATCGCGAATGACTTGCAGATGCGGCGGAGTTACTAGCGATCAGTCCTATCGATCAGTTCTGTCGATCCTGGCGATGCCAGCCGATGCGCTCGGTCAACTCGTCGGGCAGCGCCGCGATTTTGAATCGCACCTGCTCGGTCGAGTCGCGATCGCGCAGCGTTACCGTGTCGTCTTCCATCGTCTGATGATCGATCGTGATACCGAACGGCGTGCCCACTTCGTCCTGGCGGCGATAACGCCGTCCGATCGAACCGGCTTGATCGTAGGCGGCCGTGAAATGCCGCTTGAGCATCCGCAACACCTCTTGCGCCTTCTCAGGCTGCCCGCCCTTACGCAGCAGCGGATAGACCGCGGCCTTGATCGGCGCGAGGCGCGGATCGAGACGGAGCACGATCCGTTCTTCGTTCTCGACCACGTCTTCGTCGTACGCGTCGAGCATAAACGCGAGCATCGCGCGATCTACGCCGGCGGCCGGCTCGATCACCCACGGGCGGTAGCGCGTTTTGGCTTCCTCGTCGAAGTAGGTCAGGTCCTTGCCGCTATATTGCGCGTGCTGATCGAGATCGAAACTGCCGCGCTTGGCGATACCTTCCAGCTCGCCCCATCCAAACGGATAAAGATATTCGACGTCGGTGGTGCCGCGCGAGTAATGCGAAAGTTCGTCCTTCTCATGCGGCCGCAGCTTCAAATGCTCGCGCCGCACGCCATAATTCACGTACCAGTTAAAGCGCTCCTCGACCCAGTAGTCGAACCATCGCGCCTCCTCGGCCGGATCGGGCTTGACGAAAAACTCCATCTCCATCTGCTCGAACTCGCGGGTGCGAAAGATGAAGTTGCCGGGTGTGATCTCGTTGCGGAACGACTTGCCGGTTTGTGCGACCCCGAACGGCAGCTTGACCCGCTGCGTGTCTACGATGTTGGCGAAGTTCAGAAAGATGCCCTGCGCCGTCTCGGGACGCAGGTAAACCACGTTCGCGCTGTCCTCCACCGGACCCATGAAGGTCTTGAACATCAGGTTGAAGCTGCGCGCCTCGGTGAGCTCGCCGCCGCACTCGGGGCATTGGTTGCCCTGAACGTGGTCGGCGCGGAAGCGTTGCTTGCAGCTTTTGCAATCGACCAGCGGGTCGGTGAAGTTCTGCAGATGGCCCGAGGCCTCCCAGGTGCGCGGATGCTGCAGGATGGCGCTGTCGAGGCCGACGACATCGCTGCGCGTCGTGACCATCGCGCGCCCCCACGCCTCCTTGACGTTGCGCTTGAGCTCGATGCCAAGCGGGCCGTAGTCCCAGGTCGAACCGAGGCCGCCGTAAATCTCGCTGGCGGGAAAGACGATCCCGCGGCGCTTGCAGAGATTGACCAGCTTCTCCATCGTGACCGCGCGCTTGGCGCCCGTGGTTGATGCTTCCTCGGCCTTTTGTACGGACAACGAAACCCTCCTGCGCGCGACGGTGCCGATCCGCGGCCACTTCGCCGACGATCGGACAAGCTCCGCCGGCACACTTCACCGGCATACTTCGCCGGCGCATTGCGCCGAAGCTAAGATAAAACGGCGCGCGAGCCTAAAAACGTACCATGCAGTGGCGGCTCCGGCAAATTTTGCGCGGGCCGTTCGCATGCGGCGTACGGCGTGGCATCATCGCACTGAAAGCCTGTAATATCGTCAATCCCGTAACCGGGCGTGTAATATGGTGCCCGCAATGTTGTCGAAGATATCTTGAGGCACGGCAGCGAAGCCGTGCACCGGAGGCCGACATACTATGCGTAACCCGAGAGCGAAACTTCACGTCGGTAAGCGATCCTGCCTAACGCTCGCGGCGATCGCGATCGCAATCGTGGCCGCCGGATGCAGCCATCGCGTGGTCGCCAGCCCCGGCGAGCATACGGTCAAGGTCTATCCCGATCAGGCGACCTACGACAAAGTCGTGAAGATGAAATCGCAAGGCGGCGCGATGGGGATGCTGGGTGGAATCGGTGCGAACCTGGCGGCCAAAGAGGTGGACGACCAGACACCGGTGCGGATCGTAACCAGCAACGACGAAGGCAGCGTGGTCGAGGTGACCGACGGGCCGTTCAAGGGCGTCACGGGCTTCGTCCCCCGGCAGAACGTCGACTGACGATACGCGCGGGGAGGGCGCTACGGCGTACCGGGTTAAAGCGCCGCCGAGCCGCGCTCGCCGGTGCGAATCCGCACCACTTCTTCCATCGGCATGACGAAGATTTTGCCATCGCCGATCCGGCCCGTACGCGCGGCGCGCTCTATCGTCTCGACCACCTGCGCCGTCAGTTCGTCCGAGACGATTATCTCCAGCTTCACCTTGGGCAGAAAATCGACCACGTACTCCGCGCCGCGGTAAAGTTCAGTATGGCCCTTCTGGCGGCCGAAACCCTTCACTTCGCTGACCGTTAGCCCCTGCACCCCGATGCTCGAGAGTGCCTCTTTGACCTCGTCGAGCTTGAACGGCTTGATGATTGCCTCGACCTTCTTCATATGACTCCTCCCGGCACGCAGCCGGACGGACCCTCCTTCCCCTTTTCGGCCCAGCTTATCTGTTCCAGATAAGCGCCGGGCCGCGCAAGCCCCCGGCTCGGCGCGACGTGGTAGGTTCCCGGTCGGCATCGGGGAATCCATGAGCAATCTTCGCGCCTTACGTGCCGCCGGGGCTTGGGCGCAATCATCAAGTGGAGCAACGGGAAAGGTACCGGGGGATACAACGGGCGGCGCACCGCGTGCTGCCTTAAGCGGCAGCCGCGTGTCTATCCTGATGTCGCCTGATGTCGGTTTTTGAAACTGGCTAACGCCCCAGGTTGGGATTCGCCAGCGGGCGGGCGGCTAAACGCCTGCCGTGCCTCCGCCAGTGTCTTTGCGGCCGATCGGCCGTTCCTCGCCTCGAATCAAACGAGCGATATTCTCGTGATGGCGCAGCAGCACCAGCGCCGTCATGATAATCGCCAGGCCGACGTAGGGCCGCGGTAAACCCAGCATCGCGGCAGCCGGCGGTAGCACAATCGCAGCGCAAATCGAGGCCAAGGAGACAATTCTGGCCAGCGCGAACACGATAATGAACACTCCAAGTGCGATCAGGACTGGCAGCGGCGAGATCCCGAGCCAGATTCCGAGCGACGCCGAAACTCCCTTGCCGCCCTGGAACCACAGGAATACCGAGCAGATCGCGCCGATAAAGGTGCCGAGGCCCACGATTGCGACGACTGCAGGCGGCCACCCCGCCATCCGCGCCACCAGCACGGGAATCAGCCCTTTGAGCAGGTCGCCCACGAAGGTGATCGCGCCGGCGCCCTTGCCGCCTGCCCGCGTCACATTGGTCATCCCAATATTGCCCGAGCCGACGCCGCGCGGATCGAAGCCGAAGGCGCGGCCGACCAACACGCCCACGGGGATCGATCCGAACAGGTAGGAGGCGATGAAGAGGAGCGCGATGCTCAGCAAGTGCGGCCTTTCGCGCGAAAGGAAAAGTGGTCGGGGTGACTGGATTTGAACCAGCGACTTCTGCGTCCCGAACGCAGCGCTCTAGCCAGGCTGAGCTACACCCCGTACGCCAAGGTTTCCGAGCCGGGTCCCATTTATAGCATCGGCACGCGCGACATTGCGAGCGTCGTTTCGGCGAGCCGCGTATCGTCAGTCGCGGGCCGCCCGCTCGCGCATATCGGCGATTATCGTGCGGTAGTTCTCATGGCCGAAAATTCCCGACCCGGAGACGAACACGTTGGCGCCTGCCTCAGCCGCTGCGCGGATATTGTCGATTTTGATCCCGCCGTCGACCTCGACGTCGACCTTGAGCCCGCGCCGTTCGATCTCGCGCCGCACCGCGCGCAGCTTTTCCAGGCTCTCGGCGATGAAGCTCTGCCCGCCGAAGCCCGGATGCACGCTCATCACCAGGATCATGTCGAGATGCTCGGCCACGGCGAGCACCCGCTCCACCGGCGTCTCCGGATTGATCGCGACCGAGGCGCGCGCACCGAATTCGCGGATGCGCGCGGCGATTCCCGGCAAATCGTCGCAGACCTCCGCGTGCACCGAGATCGAATTGGCGCCTGCCTCGACGAAGGTCCGCACGTAGCGCGCGGGCTCCGAGATCATCAGATGCGCGTCGAGCGGAAGCCGCGTTATCTTGCGGAGCGATTTCAGCACCGGCACGCCGATCGAGAGATTCGGCACGAAATGGCCATCCATCACGTCGAAATGAATCAGGTCGGCGCCGGCCTCCTCGACCCGGCGAACCTCCTCGCCAAGGCGCGCGAAGTCAGCCGACAGGATCGAGGGCGCAATTTTGTGCTCGAGTCCCATGGGCAAAGACTACCGACTCGGCCGCCGCGCGGCAAAAGGCGCGCTCATCGCCGGCGCATCCGGGCGGCGAAAAAGCCGTCGAGGCCGCCGCGCTCGGGACTGGTCGACATCGTCCCGTCGCTTTGAAGCCAGGGCGCGAGTTGCGCCGTCTGCGGCCGCTCGATCGCAAACTCGGGATGCTCCGCGAGAAAGCCACGAACCACTCCCGGCCCTTCCTGGGGCGCCACGCTGCAAACGGCGTACACGATCACTCCGCCCGGCCGAACCAGCGCGGCAGCGTTCTCGAGCATCGCGCGCTGCAACTCAGCCATCCGGCGAAAGTCGTCCGCCACCAGGCGCCATCGTATCTCCGGATGCTCGCGCAGCGTGCCCGTGCCGGTACACGGCGCGTCGAGCAACACGAAACCGGCGGATTCGATATGCAGCGGCGGTGCGATATTGCGATGGCCGAGGCGGCGGGCGAGGTCGCGCGCGGCCTTGAGCCCGTGCAAATTCAGATCGAGCGCCACGACGCGTCCGCGCGCGTCGGCCAGTTCCGCAAGATGGGTCGTCTTGCCGCCCGGCGCGGCGGCGCAATCGACGACGGTCGCGCCCGCAGACGGCGCCAGCATCCGCGCGACCAGCTGCGAAGCCTCGGATTGCGGATGGAACAATCCGGCGCGATATGAATCCGAGTCGTAATCCGCCGCGCTCTCGAGCACGGCGGTCTCGGGTAGATAGTCGCCGAGGCGTATCCCGATTCCTTCGGCAGTCATCCGCGCAACGATCTCTTCGCGCGTGCCGCGCGCCAGGTTAAGCCGCATCACGTTCGGCGCGGCCTCGTTGTTGGCCGCCATCAACGCCTCGGCCCGCGCCACGCCAAACCATTCGATGAAGCACGCCACCAGCCATCGTGGATGCGAGCAGGCAACGGCGAGATATCCAACCTCGTCCACCGCCCGATCCGGCATCCCGGCCACTTCGCGCGCCGCACGCCGCAACACGGCGTTGACCAGGCCGCCGGCGCCCCGCCCCGCCGCCTCGCGCGCGAGCGAAACGGCAGTGTCGACCGCGGCGTGCGCGGGCACGCGGGTCAGATGGCGCATCTGGAAAAGCCCGAGCCTGAGCGCATTCAGCACCGCGAGTTCGAGCTTTTCGAGTGGCTGCGCGCATAGCCGCGCCAGTTCGTAGTCTAATCTGCCGCGCCAGGCGAGCGTGCCGAGCACGAGCCGCGTCAGGAAGCGGCGGTCGGGCGGGGCGAAAGCGGCGAGGCGATGGCCGAGCATCACGTCGGCAAACGCCGCGTGGCTCTCCACGCGGACGAGGATTTCGAGCGCGGCGCGGCGGGCCGCAAGGCCCGCCGCGCCGCGCTCAGAGAGCCGCGCCGTGCCCGCCGGCGTCGCTTCGCCGGGCGCGCTCGCGCCCGGCGAAACGACGCCGCTGCGGTGCGCCGCTGCGCCCGCGCGTGTTAGGCGGGCGGCGCGTCATCCCAGGCGCTCGCCGGGGATGACGCGCCGCCCGCGGAGAAACTCCGCCGCGCCCATCCGCTTGCGTCCCGCTGCCTGCACCTCGGCGAGCACGATTCGTCCGCGCCCGCATTGCACCGCGACGTCGGGCTTCATCCGCACGATCGTGCCGGGAGCGACGCCCGACAATTCGGTTGCCTCCGGCGGGGCGGAATCGTCGAGTGCGGCACGCCATATCAGCAGCTCATCGCCGCCAAGCCGCGTGCGCGCGACCGGCCACGGATCGTACGCGCGCACCATCCGCTCGATCCGCACCGCATCGGCACTCCAATCGATAACCGCGTCGGCCTTGCTTACGGGCGAGGTGTAGGTTGCGAGGCTTTCGTCCTGCGGCGTCTCGACGAGTTGCCCGTGGCGGAGCTTCTCCAACGTCTCGAGCAACGCCGCCGCGCCCAAGTCCGCGAGCTTCTCCTTGAGCGTCCCTTGCGTTTCGCCGGGCGCGATCGGAATCGCGCGCGCGAGCAGGATCGGCCCCGCATCCATCTTGCTGGTCACGCGCATGATCGTGACGCCGCTTTCGCTATCGCCGGCGAGAATCGCGCCTTCTACCGGCGAGGCCCCGCGATGGCGCGGGAGGAGCGAGGCGTGAACGTTGATCGGCATGATTCGCGCCGCCGCGAGCACTGGATCGGGCAGGATTCGGCCATAAGCCGCGACCACCAGCAAGTCGGGATTCAACGCGCGCAGCTCGGCAAGAAATTCCGCCGTGCGAATCTTCGCCGGCTTGAGCACCGGGAGCCCGCGGCGCTCCGCCACCGCTCCGACCTCGCTCGGCTCGAGCCTGAGCCCGCGTCCACGTGGCTGATCGGGGCGCGTAACCACGCCCGCGATCTCGAAGCCGGGGCTCTGAAAGCCATGGCGCGTCGCATCGCCACACGCGTCGGCGAGCTGCTCCAGAATGTGAGCCGCCAGCGCCGGCGTGCCCATGAAAACTATTCTCAACGGGGTGGCGATTTCAGATCCGGACGCTGGAGGGCCGATGGCCATCGGCCTTGCCCTCCTTTAGCAGCTTGGCGAGTTTACGCCGGTACAATTCGCGCTTGATACGGCTGATGCGATCGATAAAGAGCTTGCCGTCGAGGTGGTCGATCTCGTGCTGCAGGGCGACCGCGAGCAGGTCGTCCGCCTCGATCTCGATCTCCTTCTCCTCGGGCGTCCACGCACGCACCAGCACGCGCGCGGCGCGCTTGACGTCGGCGGTGTAGTCAACAACCGAGAGGCATCCCTCCTCCCAAATAACCGAACCCTCGGCCTCGACGACCTTCGGATTAATAAGCCGCAGCAGTTTCTTGCCGGGGTTTTGATGGTCGGTGTCGAGCACCACCACCCGGCGCGAATCGCCTACCTGGGGTGCCGCCAGGCCCACACCCGGCGCGGCGTACATAGTCTGCACCATGCTCTCGATGAAGCTCGAGAGGCCGCCGTCGATATTGGCGACAGGCTGAGCTGGATCCTTGAGCGCAGGGTCGGGAAATTTGCGGATG
>WNFJ01548686.1_pt1 | contig 11746 bp, 9 predicted proteins | sample 5400461 | NCBI WGS metagenome assembly WNFJ01 (sample SAMN13153349, study PRJNA577476) | soil metagenome | isolation source: 115 cm saprolite on Douglas fir-dominated hillslope | place: USA:California | collected 2013-09-17
GGGTGCACGAGATCGGTATCCGCATGGCGGTCGGCGCGCGTCCCGCTCAGGTGGTTCGCTTGGTTCTTGGCAAAACCGTTGTGCTAGTCGCAACTGGAGCCGCGATTGGCGCAGGATTAGCCATGGCTGCGGGTCAGATTCTGGCCAGCGTTGTCTACGATGCTTCACCGCGCGATCCCCAGGTCTTCGCGGCGGTGCTGGGTACGATGGCGCTGCTGGGATTGGCTTCGTGCTGGGCCCCTGTGCGTCGCGCTCTGCGTGTTGATCCCATGATCGCACTGCGGCATGAGTGATGCGTGAGCGGGTGGAGCCCGCCTTTTTCTGAAATCCCGAAGCGGAGCGAGGGATCCATATAACCACGATTGAGCTTAAGGTTCATGTAGGAATATGGATTCCTCCCCTTCGGAAAGCTCAGGGTCGGGATTTCAGAAAAACATTTGCTATGATCTCCATCGCATGTTGCTAAAGATCCTGGTACTGGCCGGCTGTTTGCTCTTCGGACCTTCTCTGGCTGGCGCTGCGGTTCAGAAAATCGGCCCCCATCTCTACGCCTACATTTCCTCGAACGACGCCAGCGCAAACGCAACGTTCCTCGTTTCTGACCAGGGTATCTTGGTGGTGGACACCGGGCTCAACGACGAAGAAGGGCGCCGCTTGCTGGAGGAGATCCGCAAGATTTCATCGGGACCCGTACGCTGGATCGTCAACACTCACTATCATCCTGACCATCGTGGGGGCAATAGCACAGTGGGGCCGGATGCGGTAATCATCAGCACAAAGTTTACCCGGGATCAGGTGCTACGAAGTTGGGAAACACAAACAAGAAAGACGGGCCAGAATCGCCCGCACGATTACAACCTGAATGAGATGATCGGATTCACCGCCGGAGACGAGGGTCGGGTTACGCTCACACTTGGCGCTCACGACGTCCGCATCTATCATCCCGGACCGGCGCACACGCGCGGCGACCTGGTCGTCTATTTCCCCGATCAGCAGGCCATCGCCACCGGCGACCTCTTCCTCAACGGCTCCTGCCCGGCCATGGATGACGGCGACATGGAGAACTGGATTACCTCGCTGGATCACATTCTGACCCTGCCGGTGCAACATATCGTGCCGGGACATTTCGGGCTCGCGTCCAAGAGTGAATTGCAGCATTTTCGCGATTACCTTGCGTCCCTACGCGACCAGGTTGGCGCGATGAGTCGCCGGGGCTTCACGCTCGAGCAGGTCAAGAAAAAGTTGGACCTGAGCCCGTACCAGGACCTCCGCCAGTTTCCGCAGTATGAAGCCACGTTCGCCGATAACGCCACCGCGTACTATCGACAGCTGCAGGCTAAGGCGCGCAGTTCGCGGCGGACGCGGCATTGATCATTGATCGGGTCAGCCCCTTCGTTACGCTTGTCCCAGGTTTTACCGGCTCGACGGCCGCGGGGACGACGCTACAATAGCGTCCATGACAGAAGCCTCAGCTGCTTCGCCCCGAAAGGAATCCAGATTAGGATTGGTCTCCGGATTGGGTATAGGCGCGGCGACTGCCCTGCTGCTGGCGTTGCTCGCGGGAAGGGCGCAGTCGGGCCCGCTGGAAACTTTGTGGTCGGCTATCACCGGCCGCAACACGCGCATCGCCAGCCAGGGGAGCGTGGTGGACCGTATCCAGCGCCTCCAACGCCTGGAGACGGTTGTTTACAACATGGACAAGATTGTTACCGGAGAGAAGGGCACGCCCTTCCTGCCTAACTTTCTTGCCGGCGACCGTTTGCTCATGCTGGTGCACGGCCAAGTCGTGGCCGGCGTGGATTTCGCGAGCCTGCGCGGGAGCGATATCCGCGTCGACGGAAAAACTGTGCACGTTCATCTGCCGAGTCCCAAGGTCCTCATGACGCGATTGGACAATTCGAAGACCCGCGTCTACTCGCGCGATACGGGGCTTCTGGTGCCTGTTGATCCGAATCTCGAAACGCAGGTGCGACAGGAAGCCGAACGGCAGCTGCTGGCAGAGGCGGTGCAGGACGGCATCCTCACCACCGCACGCCAGAACGCGCAGAGCACGATTACCGGGCTCCTGCTTGGATTGGGGTTTGAGAACGTGGAGGTGGATTAGTCATGTGGCTGACTCTTTGTTTTCTGGATGATTTTTGAGCCTGTCATCCTGAGCGGAGCGCCTGCGAAATTCATTTCCCGCCAGGGTCATTGGCGCGGAGTCGAAGGATCCCGAGGATGCGTCCGTCGTTCATGTCGCCGCAGGGAGTTCTACCCAGGTCGCTACCCTCACACGCTGGCGGCCTAGAATACATTCGCGGCTACACAGACCGCCGCAATGCCAACGACAATTTGGCAGCCTGGCAGTCAGAGGGACAGAGCACGGGGCGAACTCCCCGAAGCAGCATGGCCAGTGACAACTACTCGGGATCCTTCGACTCCGCGCCCATCACTTTGGTGAGGCGCTGCTTGCCGTGGCGCTCCGCTCAGGATGACAGGTGTACATTTTTTGGTGTGATGGATACAGGATATCAAGGTGAAGTTAGCCGGGCCTTTGCCAAACTTCTGATGAATTCTTGCGGTCTGTGTTTGTCACTGCGCTCCACTATACTCATCTCCGGAGAAAACCGTGGAATACGTCAATCTTGGTTCGACAGGTGTCAAGGTTTCGCGCGTCTGTCTCGGCTGCATGACCTATGGGTCGAAGAAATGGCGCGAGTGGGTTCTCGAGGAAGAGCAGGGACGTCCTTTTATTCAGCAGGCTCTGGAGTTGGGGATCAATTTTTTTGACACCGCAGATATGTACTCCATCGGCGTGAGCGAGCAAATCCTAGGCCGGGCCCTCAAAGATTTTGGACCGTCGCGCGACAAAGTCGTCGTCGCCACCAAAGTTCTCTTTCCTATGGGCGACGATCCTAACCAAAAAGGTCTGTCCCGCAAGCACATCCTGCACGCGATCGATGACAGCTTGCGGCGCTTGGGCATGGATTACGTGGACCTCTATCAAATTCATCGCTTCGACCATGAGACACCCATCGAAGAAACCTTGGCGGCCCTCGACCATGTGGTACAAGCCGGTAAAGCGCGCTATATCGGCGCCTCGTCGATGTTTGCGTGGCAATTTGCGCACATGCTTGCGGCCTCGGATCGGCTAGGGCTGGCGCGGTTTGTGACCATGCAGAACCACTACAATCTGATCTATCGCGAAGAAGAGCGGGAGATGATTCCGCTGTGCCGCAGCGAGGGCGTGGGCCTGTTGCCGTGGAGCCCGCTGGCTCGCGGGCTGCTGGCCGGCAGCCGCCGGGCCGCGACCGAACGCTCCAAGCACGATGAGTACGCGGATAAGCTCTACACGCAGGAGGCCGATGATCGCGTAGTGGATCGCGTTGCTCAGGTGGCGAAGGAGCGCGGTGCGCCCCCTGCGCAGGTGGCACTCGCCTGGCTGCTGCATAAACCGGAAGTTACGGCGCCGATTGTCGGCGCGACCAAGCCGCATCACCTCACCGACGCCGTGGCTGCGGTCAGCCTCAAGCTGACGCCCCAAGAGATCGAGCAGCTCGAGTCGGTGTATGTGCCGCATGCGGTTCTGGGACATCACTAAAGGAAACGCCATGCGCGTTTTCAATTGGCTCCTGGGACCCGAGGCGGAAGGTGAGAGAGACTACACTCACCTGCTGGCGCGATGGTTGTTTCTTCGTGGCCTCGGCGTGATTTACTTCTCCGCATTCTATTCGCTGTTGTTTCAGATCAAGGGACTCATAGGCCCTCGAGGAATCCTGCCCGCGCCAGACTATCTCGCTGCTGTCGCGGAGCAGCTGCCGGGCTGGCAGCGATGGTGGTTCGCGCCGACGGTCTTGTGGTGGTCTTCGAGCGATCATGCCCTGATGGTTCTCTGCTGGTTGGGCCTGGCCGCTTCCGTGGCGACAATTCTCAATCTCTGGCCGCGGGCCTGCCTGGTGGTATGTTTTGTCTGCTTTCTTTCCTTCGTGGCCGCTGCTCAGGAGTTCTCCGGTTATCAATCGGACGGCATGCTGCTCGAAGCAGGATTCATTTCCATCTTCTTTGCTCCGCGTGGCCTTCGACCTGGGCTCGGAGCGGCCCATGCACCCTCCCGTCTTAGCCTGTTTCTGTTGCGGTGGGAATGGTTCCGAATCTACTTTCAATCCGGTGTAGTCAAGATCGCCAGCGGCGACTATTCATGGCGCCATCTCACGGCGATGGACGATTACTATCAGAATGGCCCGCTTCCCACATGGATTGGTTGGTACGTGCAGCACTTTCCGCACTGGTTTCACGCTGCCACGGCCTTCATGACCTTGGCGGCCGAGCTTGGCCTGGTCTTCATGCTGTTTTTGCCGCGACGCTTCAAGATCGTCTGCTTCTGTATTCTTACTCCGTTTCAGATCGGCATCATTCTCACTGCCAATTACACGTTTCTGAACTATCTGGTGCTTTGGCTTGGCGTCCTGCTGCTCGACGATGGCTTTTTGCGCAACCTGCTGCCGCGGCGATGGAAAGAGATGGGCGTGCCGGTCTCGCCCAGCAATGTCGAGCTTGCTGGCAATCGCCCTGCAACGGGGACATTAGCGATCCAACGATGGCTGAAGCCGATGCGCCGCACGATCGCTGCCTTGAGCCTCGGGTCCGTCCTTTACGTGACCACAGCGTTGCTGCTGGCGACGGTTGCCGGGCTTTCCCGTCATCGGGAGGGTTCCAGCTGGGAAAGTACCGTGCTCTTTCGATGGCCGGTAGAAACATTGGAGCCGTTTCGCATTGCCAACAGCTACGGATTGTTCGCGGTGATGACACACGAGCGCTACGAGATCGAGTTCCAAGGAACCCAGGACCGGCAGACTTGGCTGACTTACCCGTTCCGCTACAAACCTCAGGACCCTGCTGTGGCGCCGGGAATCTACGCGCCCTACCAGCCACGGTTTGAGTGGAACCTTTGGTTCGCTTCGCTCGGATCGTGGCGCCAGAATATGTGGATCATCAACGCCGAGGAGCGTCTCCTGCGCAACGAGCCCAGCGTGATGGCGCTGTTCGCGCGAAATCCTTTTGCCGATGGTCCTCCGCGCCAGGTACGAGCTGTCAGGTGGCAATACTGGTTTACCGATCGGGCGACGAAACGCAAAGAGGGGATGTGGTGGCGTCGTCAATTGATCGGACTGTATGCGCCCGCGCTCGAACGCCTGCCGGATGGACGGATCGTTGTCGCAGAGTCCGGCAGCGGCCTTCTGGAGGCGCGGCCGCCGGGTCGTTAGGCGGCATGCGCCGTTTCTAACGAAGAAGCACTGAAGTTCCTCAGCTGGTTATTCGCAAACGAGACTTGTGTCGACTCACAGGGTGCGGAGAACAGCTGGTTGAGAGTGAGGGTGTCAGGGCATGAGTTTAGGCAAGGCGTCATCCTTGATACCCGTATCCATGAAACCAGTCACTAACCCTGTGTCATCCTGAAATCTGGTCGGTTGATGCTCCACCATAACCCTTTCGTCCAGTCTCTGGAACTTCACGAGTCGCTGGCCTTCGCGTATAGTCGGGATTTCCCGCAGTTGGTCACGCCTGATCCGCTGGGCCTTTTAACTCACGGGGAGAATCTTTGAATGATTTCCGGATCGACTTCCGGGCGCTGTCGGGGCTCTTGGCCGGATTAGCTCCGGCGGCCACGCCGTAATAGAGAACAGCGCCCGAGCGCGCGTCCACGACCACGATGTGATAGATGCTGTCGTTGTAAGCAGCGGCTCCAGCCACGGCAGAGAGAAATACCTTGCCGCCGGTGTTGACCCGGCCGTAGCCGCGGACGAACACCAGGGCATCGATGGCGCCGCCCGGGTTTAACTTGGCCACCTCGTCACCCATGGTGAAACGCCCTTTACGGACGTCTTTCGGCTTCTTCTCCAGTTGGGGAAACATTTCGTCAAAACGCTTTTGCAAGTCGGCAACCGCGTATTTGAGATCAGAGTCTTTTTCCAGCGCGTCGGCCGCGAGCACTTTATCATTGACGGCGCATTGGTGCTCCTGCAGCACCGACGTGATCAAGGAAGGCAGCGCCGCCTCAATCTGGCGCGATTGTTCGGTCATCTCTTCATTGCCTTTCACGCCGCTCTTGACGATCTTCACGTTCGGTGGAAGGATCATCGCGCTCTTGATAACGGTCTTTCCGCCTTTTAGATCGGGGTGCTCAAACTGGGCCCAACCGGGCGCGCTCAAGAACAAAACCAGAACGGCTGTGATGATTGTGCGTTGCATAAAAACCCTCCTCTTCGGGGTGTCAATACTGATTGTGACTTTCATTTCACAGGGCACTCCAGCAAACGACGGGCGAGGCGCTGCTAGTTTGGATTGCTGGTGCCGGCGCCGACTGCCGAAAATTTTTCTAATTCCTGCGCCCGTTTCTTGATGCGATAGGCATCCATGGCCGACGGCGCAAGCTAAAGATACTTGCGATACGCTTCGAGCGCCTCAGCGATCCTCCCATCGCTGTCGTACAGGGCAGCCAGACCGCGGACCGCGCGCGCGTTTTGCGGATCAAGGGTCAGAGCGCGGTTGTAGGCTGCCTCTGCTGCCTTCGCATTGGCAGCCCACGCGGACTTGCCTTCCGGAGTCGCCCGCAGCGCGGCTTCGTATTCAAGCGGTGTCATCTTGCTCAGTTGCTTGCGAGTAGCGCCCTTGGTGCTACCCGTCATTTCTTCAGGTCGCGGCCTAGGCGTACGCCCGCCCAAGGCCCGGTCCGCCTCTGCCAGCAGATAGGCGTCTTCCGAATTTTCGGGGTTCATCTCCGTGAGACGCGTGGCCACACCCAACGCGGTGCGCGGTCGGCCCGCCAGGATTTCGAGCGGAACATCATGCCGCATTACCTGCTGCATCTGGTTGCTGTATTCCCTGGCCCCTACGATGGGCGTGCCGGAAAGCGGAGGCATAGCTTCCACCGTTTCTTCCACGTATTTAATGCGATCATCGAACCTGGGATGATCGGCGTACAATCCGTGTGCCTCCTTTTCCAGTTGTACTTCGTAGCCAGACTTGAGCTGCTCAAAAGTCGCCGCCATCTGAGTGGGAGGATAGTTGTTGCGCGCCATGGCGCGAAGGCCGTAAGCATCGGCCTCCCGCTCCAGCTCACGGCTGTACCCGTAAATACTCGCCAGCGTCAAACCGGGGACAACAGCGCCGAGAACAGCAGAGGCTACAGCTTCGCCCAGGCCGCCGCCGGCGCCACCCGCCGCGCCTACGGCTGAGAGAATATTGATCGCAGCCATCTTCTTGCGGTAAGAACGGTTTTCGAGATAGCCATGACGGTTAATTACGTGAGTGGCTTCATGGCCCAGGACGGAGGCCAATTGCGCTTCGTTGCGCAGCATGGCGAGCAGCCCGGTATTCACATAGACGGTCCCGTTGGGCAGGGCAAAGGCATTGGGCGCGGAGTCTCGCAGCACGCGGAACCGCCAAGTAACATTCTCGAGCGGAGTTTCCGGCACCATCTTCATGCCGATTTCCGCGATGTAGGCATTGGTGTCCGGATCGTTGAACACCAGGCCCCTGCGCTCAAACTCGCGGTCTGCCTGATTCGCTTTGTCCAGCAACTCCAGCTCAATCTTCGTGAATTTGAAAGTCTCACCAGGCTCGCCGGCGATCGCGCGTCCGGCAGACATACAAAGGACGACCAGCAGGCAGGCCGCCAGCCTCAGACGAGTTGTCACAAGAGAGACCATCCCTCGCATTGCACCCCCAAAGAAGCCGTGGATTTTAGCCCAAACCACCCACACACCCGCTACCAAGAGTGCCGAAGAATCGGCGTAGCTTACCACGTTTCTTGCGACGGACAAATCCTGCGCCGCGGCAATCACCTCGTTCATTCTTTGAGCGGGCCATTTGGCAAGCATCGGATCTTTCATTTCGCTCCTACAACCCGAACCGCAGCCCAGCGTGACCCGCCAGGCTCTGGCTAAGCCGTACGCGAAGCTACGATTGAGCCTTCAATGATGTAATGCCGTTTTAACGAAAAACATTTTCAACATCGTCCTCTCAGAACGTAGAGCGGGGCTGAGCTGCGAATCCCGTCGCCATGAAGCTGGAAAAAGAACGGTTGCGCCGGCACTCGTTAGGCGAAGAAATGTTCTTCAGCTAAACGTCATCTATATGTGTTAGACCTGCTGATTTTAAAGCGTTCCCGAACCAGATTCCGGACCCTACTCTCACAAAATACATGTGAAACGTTTCTCTGAAAGACTCACTTATCCGTGAAGGCTCGATAGCCGGACTGCCATGATTTCAGAAAGGAGACAATCCTATGGCTACACCGAAGGTTTCGTTTGATTTGGCCAATGACCTTCCGCGTAACATCACGGGTACAGGCGCCAATGTCGAAGGATTGGGTTCACGCCATGCACTCAGGTGCACATCACGATCCATCTTCCCCCGGCAAAACTCCGCAAGCAATTCGCTCAGACCGCCAGGACCTTCGTGGCCCAGCCCATGATGCGGTTCACCGGCACTCGTTACTGGCGCGATTTGAGTTGGTTCAGGTACTGCTGGACAGCACGTTCGCCAATCTTTTTACCCATTTCCCGGCCAACCACGGTTGAATTCCGGTAGTGGATTCCGCCGTAGATCCTCGCCAAGGAAATCTCCTCCGTCCATTCCTTAATGGTGTTCCACTTGCCCGTGACGCCCGGCGCTGTGGAACTTGTCATGGTCAAGACGGGAAGAGGTCCCGCGCCGAATTCGGATTCGAGAACAGCGGCCGCAGCGGCAGAGGTAATGCAGTGCGCGCAGGGATATTCCGGATGAAGTGGTGTGTCAACCAGGGGTTCCCAAACGGGGTCGCGGGTAGTGGCATCGTTGCCGTCCATATCGCCATTGCGTATGGCGGTAACCGGGCGCCAAAACTGGAACGTGTACTTGGCGTCGAAGACGGAGATATAGGCATCTGCGCCCGCCATTTCCACCAGGGCAAACAAACGCGCGTTCTGAATCAAGCTTCTCCCGGGAGTCGCCGCCAGCTGGCGCACGATGGGTTCCCAAGCCCCGGGGCCTGTCATGGTCCAGAAGCGGGCAATATCGGTTTGTGCAGCAGTGCGCCGAGCGCTCTTTTTTCCGCCGAGGTCCTTAATCTCGTTGTAGTCATCGGTCCATTGCTGGGTTGTCAGTTTGGGTGGTGCAGAGGGGCGGAACTGCGAGCCGCGTTCCATGACCCAGGGCGTCACGTTGCCCCACTGCGATCCGACCGGAAGCGCTGTTGTGATGTACACCCCGGGAGCTGTGACGGGTCGATAGGTATTCGCAACGTCGGCGCCATCGGAGGCGCGCAGGGCAAGAGTCTTGGCCGCTACTTCTTCGCCGACCGCGATTCCCGTGGTCTTTCCGTTGCCATCCGGGATTTTTGAGAGAGACGCCGCGTAGGCTGCATCGAGGCTTGCGCTCTGGTCGGGAAAGAGTTTCAGCAGAACGGCGTGCGCGGCGGCAACGCCAGCCGCTTCAGAAGAACTCCCGGAAGGCGCGGATACCTTGACCTTGTAGGGAGCGTAACCGCCCTCGACAGAGTTCACGGCATCGAACATGGCGGTATGGACTGTCGCCATGGTGCGCGTGGCGACGAACGGCAATTGCTTCGCTTGGGTTGCGGCGGCTAGCGCTTTTTCGTTCCATTCCGTGATCGCATCGCCAGAAGCGACCACCGGAACAACGAGAATTGCTGCGGCAGCAATCCAGGTACGCAGGGAAACAGTGCTCATTGAAGAAGCTCCTTTCGGGAGCGCTCGGTCAGGAGTCTAGACTGCTTGTTCCTCGCGCACAATGCACTCCAAGGTGATTTGTTAATGAGCCCGGTCTGAACTGGTAAGTGGAAATGATTCAGGCCTTTACGGTCTGAAGTGAACTGGTGCGGCAAAAATCATTTTGAGGTACACTCAGCAATCCCAATATGGACGCGCTCCTGTCTTGACTACGCCGGCTGCCCAGCTTTGGAGATTCGGACCGTTTGAGTTTGACGAGCGGACAGGAGAGCTGCGCCGAGGCGGCCTTCGGATCAAACTGCAGGAACAGCCGACACGCATACTGGCTCTCCTCCTCCTTAATAAGGAAGATCTAGTTTCCCGCGAGCAGCTGCGGGGGCACCTTTGGCCGCACGACACATTTGTCGACTTCGAACACAGCCTCAACACGGCGATCAAGAAGCTGCGCGAGGCGCTGGAGGACTCCCCCGAGCGACCCAACTACATCGAGACTCTTCCTAGAAAAGGTTACCGGTTCATTGCTGCCGTATCTTTCGGACCCGCATCGGGTCCGGAACAGACAGCGGCCACGGACGGCGGAACTGAGGCGGAAAGCGCCGTGTCTGGTGGACCCGAAGAGAATGGTGATCGGCGCGGGCGAACCGCAGGAGAGACAAGAGCCGAGCTGAAGAGCTTTCAAGCCGGCGCTCGGCGATCCTCGCTCGAGGGAACCGCGAGCGCGTCTCTCCCCGATCCGACCGCTCCACGACGCCGTGATTCGCCATGGCCTTGGTGGCTGGCGGCGACAGGAGTGCTGGTTTGCGCCGCGGCAGCCTTAGGGCTTTGGGCAGGCCGCCGGCTGGAAAGCAAACCTGCGCCGGTGCTGCATCGATTAACGTTTCGCCGGGGCACGGTGTTTAACGCGCGCTTCGCTCCGGATGGAAACTCTGTCATCTACGGCGCGGCGTGGGAGGGCAAGCCGGTCGAGATATTCGAGAGCCGGGTTGACCTGGCTGAGGCGCGAGCGCTCGGTATTACCGGCGCGGACGTGCTGGCGATTTCAGACAAGGGCGAGATGGCGGTTACGCTGCGGCGCAAGCTCGGGCCCTCGGGATTTGGCTTCAACGGAACACTGGCGCGTTTGTCGCTGACGGGCGGCGTTCCCAGGGAAGTCATGGAACGGGTGGAGTCTGCCGATTGGGCGCCGGATGGCTCGCTCGCCATCAGTTATCACGCCCAGGGAAAAGCCCGGCTGGAATTTCCTATAGGCACTTTGCGGTACGAGTCTGCAACCTGGATTAGTCATGTGCGCGTGGCGCCCCAGGGTGGCATGGTCGCCTTCATTGAGCACGCTGACCCGATCGGTGACGGAGGCGCTGTACGCGTAATCGGAACGAATCTCAACCTACAGCTCACGCGCATGTACGGATCTGCCCAGGGATTGGCTTGGTCGCCCACAGGGGCCGAGATCTGGTACACCGCTGCCGATACCGGCACGTCTGCACGCAGTCTCCACGCGGTGGACTTACAGGGCCATGATCGGACTCTGTATCGTGTTCCCGGGACGCTCAAGATCCAGGACATCGCGAGAGACGGCCGGGTTTTGTTGGTGCATGAACTGAGCTGGGCGGGAATCCTGGCGCGCGTGCCCGGCGAGCAAGAGGAGCGTGAGTTGGGATGGCTGGATTGGTCGATTGGCCGCAAACTCTCCGATGACGGGAAATGGCTGCTCTTTGACGAATCGGGCGCTGCTCCGGGAGATAACTCGTGGGTTTATCTCCGCCGGACAGACGGAGCACCGCCAGTCCTGCTGGGCGAGGGCGACTATTGCGATCTCTCAGCCGACGGAAAGTGGGTGGCCGCGGCCCCAAACGACTCCTCGGGCCAGATCAATTTGATGCCGACCGGCGCCGGTGAAGCCCGACGACTTCGCTTGCCGGGATTGAGGATCTATCGCGTGGCATGGCTGCCGGATCAGGGGCACGTCGTGGCCCAAGCGAGTGATGGGGGCAAAACCTTGCGCGGCTATGTGGTGGACTTGAAAACGGAGCGGG
>WNFJ01394566.1_pt1 | contig 11745 bp, 10 predicted proteins | sample 5400461 | NCBI WGS metagenome assembly WNFJ01 (sample SAMN13153349, study PRJNA577476) | soil metagenome | isolation source: 115 cm saprolite on Douglas fir-dominated hillslope | place: USA:California | collected 2013-09-17
CAATTGCATCCACAACTTTTCTGCTGGCAATGACCGCGCCCAACGGAGCGTATCCCGACGACAAGCCCTTGGCGGTGACAAGAATGTCGGGCGCAATGTCCCCGGGTTCAACTGAAAAGTGCTCAACCGCGAAGTTCCGCCCCGTGCGCCCCATGCCGGTCATCACTTCGTCGGCAATCAGCAGCGCACCGTGACGCCGGCAAATCTCCGCGATCGCCTGCAAGTATCCCGGCGGAGGAGTGACCGCTCCCAAGGTAGCTCCGCTCATCGGCTCAAAAATGAACCCCGCGACTTCCCCGGGGGCCGCCTCAATCGCGCGCTCCAACTCCGCGGCATACTGCTGTCCACAGTTGTAGCAACTGTCGGTGCAGTCGAAGGCGCAGCGATAGCAGTAAGGAATGCCGACGTGCTCAAACTCGCGCACCATCGGCAGATAAATCTCGCGCCGCTTCTTGTTGCCGGAAACCGCGAGCGCGCCGAGCGTCGCGCCGTGATAGCTCTGCTGGCGGCTCAAAACCTGATGCCGATCTCTCTGGCCGACCTCCACCTGGTACTGGCGCGCCAGCTTTAGCGCCGTCTCGACCGACTCCGACCCGCCGCACGTAAAGTAGACAGCGCCACCGCGAAAATGATCGCCGGCAAAATCAAGCAGTTCCTGCGCAAATTCTTCGGCCACCGGAGTCGTGAACTGGCTGGTATGGACAAACTCCAACTGCCGAGCCTGCTCCGCCATGGCATCGGCAATTTCGCGCACGCCGTGCCCAATGAAATTCACCGCCGCCGATCCCGAAAAATCGAGGAAGCGATTGCCGTCGGTATCCCAGACGTAGACGCCTTCGCCCCGCGCGGCCACGGGATACGGTTTATGAAACGACCGGCGCATAACCGGTGTGCGAAGTTGTTGCTGCGTCAGAGCAGGTTTGGTCACAGGCGGATTATGCTGGTCGAAACAGAAGCCTGTCAAAGCCATGCCGGGATTGGGTTCCCCGTGCCCCCGTGGTTCAGGCTTTTGATTCTCAACCACAGGGCACACCGAGGTACACAGAGCAAAACCGATTGCCATTCCCGATTCCGGCCCGCCAATAACTCTCCACCGCCCCGCCAGATGCGTTAATCTGCGGAGGATGCGTCTGCTGCGCTTCTTCCGCCCATCGCACCGGCACACCGCGTTTTCGGCGACGCTGCTGCTGATGACGACCATCACGCTCTCGCGCGTGATTGGATATATCCGCGAGGCCTACATCGCCTATGCTTTCGGCGCCGGACAACAGACTGACGCCTACGTTGCCGCCTTCACCCTGCCCGACTGGCTCAACTACATCGTCGCCGGCGGCACCGCCTCCATCACATTCATCTCCATCTATACCCGGTTTCTGGCGGAAAAGCGCGAGCAGGACGCGCAGAAGACTTTCTCCATCATCATCACCGTGATGACCACCGTGTTGGTCGCCGGCACCATCCTGGCCGAGATTTTCACACCGCAATTCGCCGGTTGGATGTTCCACGGCTTCACACCGGACCAGATGCGGCTCTGCGTTCATCTCACCCGCATCCTTCTACCAGCGCAGATTTTCTTTTATGTTGGCGGTGTAGTTTCGGCAGTCTTGCTCTCGCACCGTCTGTTCCTTTTCCCCGCGTTCGGTCCCCTGCTCTACAACGTGTGCATCATCGCCGGTGGAGTCGTCGCCGGCCACCGAATGGGGATCGCCTCCCTTGCCTTCGGCGCGCTCGCCGGCAGCATTGCCGGACCATTTCTGATCAACGCGCTGGGAGCGGCCAAAATTGGCACCGGATATCGTCCCTCGTTCGACGTGAAGAATCCCGCTTTCCGCGAGTGGGTGCGGCTCTCCATCCCGCTGATGCTGGGCGTTTCCCTGGTCACCGCCGACGACTGGATCCTCCGCTATTTCGCCTCGAGCGGAATCGGCGACATCGCCCGTCTGAACTATGCCAAGCGTCTGTTCGCCGTTCCCATCGCCATTCTCGGACAAGCCACCGGCCAGGCGTCGCTTCCTTTTTTCTCGCACCTGTTCGGAGAAAAAAAGTTCGACGCGTTCGCCGCCACCGTGAATGCTTCGGTCTATCGCATCACCGCTGCATCTCTCCTGATCACTGGCTGGATGATGGCCATTGCCGTCCCACTCATCGATCTTGTCTATCGCCGCGGACACTTCACCTTGGCCGATTCCGAATCCACCGCCATTTATTTCTTCTGGTTTTCGCTCTCCCTCGCTTTGTGGTCCAGGCAGGCGCTGTATGCGCGGGCGTTTTATGCATCCGGCAACACCCTGACTCCAATGGTGGCGACGAGCATCATCACGCTCGCTTCCCTGCCCATCTACTCGCTGTTCTTTCGGACGCTCTCGGTTACCGGACTGGCCATCGCCTCCGACGTAGGCATCGCCGCCAACGCCCTAGCCATCGCCCTGCTCCTGCATGTTCGCGGCATGGTGTCGCTCGGCGGCATGAACTGGAAAGAATTATCGAAGGCTGCCCTGGTAGGCGCCGTTTCTGGCGGAGTGAGTTACGAAGTCATGCGTAGCATATCGCTCGATGGCAGCCGCCGCGCCGACCTGTTCGCCCTCGCGCTCGGCTCCTTAACCTGGGCCGCAGCCGTCGCCGCCGGACTGTGGTTGTTGCGTTCGGAATTACCGGCAGATCTTCGCAGGAAAAAACCGTCATCATTTCCACGAGTTGCCGAAGGCGGGGCAGCCGAAACAATGGCCAGTGGCAAAGAGCCCTAGGGATCTTCGAAAAGAAACTATCCGTAGAGACGTGGCTTGCCACGTCTCCGCTGGCAGCGGCAACATTCGCCGCGGAGGAGACGCGGCAAGCCGCGTCCCTACACAGACATCTCCTAAAACAAAAGGGCATCCTCAAAAACAAGGATGCCCTTTTGTTGAAACTTGGTTCACCGCTTGCAGCGAAGTCCGAAGACTGAGCGCCGCGTCTACGCTCTTGCCGCAATCGCCGGTTCCGGCGACGCCGTAACGCTCTTCACTTCTTCGATCTTCGAGTCCGGCTTCGTTCCCGCCTTGCGGATGTCGATGCCGCCCTTGAAGAAAGCGCCGTCTTCAATCGAAATACGCGCGGCTACCACGTCGCCCGTCAGCGATCCGTCACTGCGGATATCCACGCGGTCGCTCGCGGTCAGGTTGCCCCGCACCTTGCCGAGCACCACGATTTCCCGCGCGCTGATGTTCGCCGCGACGACTCCATTGCGGCCAATGGTCACGCGATTGCCCGAAAGGTTGATCGATCCTTCCACGCGGCCATCAATATATAAAGACTCGGAACCGCTCACTTCCCCTTTAATCACCAGCGACTTGCCAATCGTGGCTTGGTCCGAAGTGGTGGTCGTGACGGTGCGCGGTACAGCCGCGGGCTCGCTCGTAATCATGCCCGGTGCCGGCATCGCATTGGACGTGCTCGGACGCTCCGGCTCTGCTGGCCGGCCAGGTGTCGCAGGTTGATTCGTGGGCTTCCACATGGTGGTCGAAATCCTTTCTTCTATTATAGGGATATTGGACTATCGCCGCATTTCGGCTGCCAAAGCAAATTGTACTCCCGAGCAAACGCCCTGCGTTGTGGAAATCCGTCTTTTCCAACGGATTTTCATAGTTTCCCTCGTGGTACCTCCGCGGCGCCGCCCCACGCGCCCTGCCTCCGAGCGTGTAAGCCCTGCCCGGCCTGTGGTAATTCTTCTATCGCGGTACCTCTATCCGATACTTCTATCCGATATTATGGAGCCGTATATTATGGAGCCGTAGCGCACGTCCAAACCGTGTGCCATCCCTGAGGAGGACTCCATGACTTTAACCGCGACGACTTCCACTGCGATCGCCTCCCCCCGGCCTCAGCCCGGAGAATACGCTCCCTACTGCGACCGCTACATCTCCCTGGTCCCGGGCAACAACGTTCTTGCCGCCTTAGACGAACAGCGCCGCCAGATGCTTCTCCTGCTCTCCGGACGCACCGAGGCCGATGGCGATCTCCGCTACGCGCCCGACAAGTGGAGCCTCAAGGAAGTTCTCGGCCACGTCAACGATGGCGAGCGCATCCTGAGCTACCGTGCCCTGCGCATCGCGCGCGGCGACGCCACTCCCATCGAAGGCTACGAGCAGGACGACTATGTCCGCAACAGCCCATTCGCGCGGAGTCTGTTAGCCGATTTGATCGAGGACTTTATCGCCGTGCGTCGCGCCACGGTCTCCCTGTTTCGCAATCTAGACGAGGCCGCCTGGACACGTCGCGGCGTCGCCAACAAGAACGAAGTGACGGTGCGTGCCCTGGCCTACATCATCGCCGGACACGAACTGCATCATCGGCGGATTATTGAGGAGAAGTATTTGAAATAGATGTCAGGTCTCAGGTCTTAGGTCTTAGGAAATGCACTAAGTCTTACAACCTGAGACCTAAGACCTGAGACCTGAGACCTGATGTCACGCAACTCGCTCGTCGGCCGCCTGACCATGCATCGCGACGGCTTCGGCTTCGTAATTCCCGAAGCTGATTCGCTCGATGCCCATCTGAAGACTCGCCTCGCCGGCGATGTCTTCATTCCTCCGCCCGCCATTGGATCGTCCATGCATGGCGACCGCGTCCTGGTCGAAATCTCCGCCATCCGCACCGATGGCCGCGCCGAAGGCCGTATCGTCCGCTCCCTGTCGCGCGCGCATCCGACTGTAGTCGGCATCTTCCATTACGGACATCGCCACAACTACGTCAAACCCATCAACGAAAAAGTTACCCAGGAAATCGTCATCCCGCCGGGAATGGAGAACCCGCAGTCCCCTGTGATCTCTACCCCTGTGACCTCCGTGTCCCCTGTGGTAAAGATCTCCTCAACCGAGCCACAGAAGCCGCGGAATAAAAAGTCCCCAGACCGAGTAATCGGCGAAGAAGCCGCAGTTCACACCAACTGGCAGGATCTCGAAGGCGTAGTAGTAGACGTGGAAATCACCGGCTGGCCAAGCGCCACGCAAAACCCGCGCGGCCGCGTAATCGAAATCCTGGGAGAAGAAGATGATTTCGGAGTCGACGTCGAAATCATGATCCGCAAGTTTCACTTGCCCCACCGCTTCCCGCCCGAGGTGATCGAAGAAGCGCAGGCCCTAGTACCTGGCGACGCCTCCGACATCCCTGCCGAAGCCTTGCGCCACCGCCGCGATTACCGCGATCTCCCCATCGTGACCATCGACGGCGAAACCGCGCGCGATTTTGACGACGCCGTCCACGTCCGCCAACTTGAAAATGGCAACTACGAACTGCAAGTCCACATCGCCGACGTAGCCCACTACGTAACTCCCAACTCGCCGCTCGATCAGGAAGCCCGTCTGCGCGGCACCAGCGTCTATTTCCCCGACCGCGCCGTCCCCATGCTGCCGCTCGAACTGTCGACCGACATTTGCAGCCTGCGTCCGCAGGTCGACCGCCTGGTACTCTCCTGCACCATGGAGATCGACCACCAAGGCGAAATCTGCTCCTATGAAATCAATGAAGGCGTGATTCGGTCCGCTGAGAGGATGACCTACACGGCCGTGAATGCTGTCATTGAAGCAGACGCCGCCGCGCACCGCGAATACGCTGCTCAATACGCAAACCAGGTCGAGCACTTCGAGCGCATGCGCGATCTGGCGATGATCCTGAACCGCAAGCGCAAGCGCCGAGGATCGATCGATTTCGATCTCCCCGAGCCGGTCATCGAGTTCGACGAATTCGGAATGATGAAGAGCATCACCCGCTCCGAGCGCAATATCGCCCACCGTCTCATTGAAGAATTCATGCTCTCGGCAAACGAGTGCGTAGCCCACTATCTCGAAAACAAGCGCATTGCCTCGCTCTACCGCATCCACGAAAAGCCGGACGCCAAACGCGTGTACGACTTCGAAGTAATCGCCGCCACCTTCGGATACTCGCTAGGCGTAGGCGCGTTACCCATTCAACGCGTGCAACTAAAAGCCGACCGCCGCGACGCCCGCGGCTCGGGCAAGCGCGTCCGCGAAATCGAAGTGCCCAAGGAAATCCACATCACTCCGCGCGTGTATCAGAAACTCACGGAGAAGATCGCAGGCAAGCCGGAAGAGAGAATTCTAAGTTTCCTGATGCTGCGGTCGCTGAAACAGGCCCGCTACTCCGAAGAAAATCGCGGGCACTTCGCCTTAGCCGCTACCACATACACCCATTTCACTTCACCCATCCGCCGCTACCCCGACCTGATCGTGCACCGCATCCTGAAAGAAGTGCTGCGAAAAACGGCCGAAAAGATGGATGGCGAGATTCCCGTAGGAATTTCTTCGGTTGCAGCCGACCGCCTCGACTCAGCCGCGGAGCGGCGTGAGACTACAGCCCACGGCGCAAGCCGTGGGTTAACGACGAACCAAGACCGAGCCCCGGAGGGGCGAAAGAAAAATCGAGATGCGGAGGCGTCGACCCCGCCGCCATCCCCGTGGTCCAAGCGCCGCGACCACGCCGCCCATCAACACTCCCTGGAACCTGTCGGCGGTCCCATCACGCTCAAAGAACTCCACAACATCGCCGACGAATCCAGCCAGTCCGAGCGCCGAGCCGATGAAGCCGAGCGCGGCCTGATGGAATGGAAGAAAGTAAAATTCATGGAGCGCCGCATCGGAGAACACTTCGACGGCCTCATCATCAGCGTGACCAAATTCGGATTCTTCGTGGAACTAACTGACCTCTTCGTCGAAGGCCTCGTCCCCCTAAACACGCTAACCGACGACCGCTACACCTACCACGAAGCCACCCGCCAAATCATCGGCCAGCGTTCGCGCAAAACCTACGGCCTGGGAAATCGTGTGCGGGTGCTGGTGGACCGAATTGATCCAGTTGAGAAGAAAATTCAGTTTGCGGTGTTCGAAGAGGAGCCGCAACGCCCAACCTCACGGCGACGCAAATGACGTGTAGGGCGGACACTCTTGTCCGCCGCTCTTGGTGTTGATCTTGGTGTTGGTGTTGATCTTGCTCTTGGTGTTGCTCTTGGTTTTGATCCTGACCTTCCGCCCGCAAGAACAACGTCAAAGGCAGCGGGCAAGAGTGTCCGCTCTACACGGGCCTGTATAGAATTAGGATGTAGAGGGGAGCCAATACCATGCCCGCACCCAGCGAACCCAAACCCGAGCAGAACCCGACCCAGGCCGCAGAGCACGTTGCCAGTGCGCACCAGCTTCTGAAGGAGTTGCAGCAGAAGGTCGGGCACCATCCCGAACTCGGCGAGGCCATCACCAAACTGGAAATGGCGCTCAACATCCTGGCAATCCAGACGGGCGGACTCCTGTAGCTCCGACCTGCTAAACTACCGCTTCACCACTCTTGGCGCCTGCCTAGGATGTCCATCTCATGTCCAGCAATCCCACTCCACGCACACGCGTAGTGCGCGAACCGCAGCGCGCGGTGTACGACCGCGATGCCGTCAACCAGATCCTCGATGAAGCTTTCCTCTGCCACGTCGGCTTCGTCGCCGACGGACAGCCCTTCGTCATCCCCACTTCCTACGGACGCGACGGAGACGTGCTCTACATCCACGGCTCCGCCGCCAGCCGCATGTTGCGTAATCTCGATCAAGGCGTCTCGATCTGCATTACGGTCACGCTGCTTGATGGGTTAGTGCTCGCTCGCTCCGTCTTCAATCACTCGATGAATTACCGCTCGGTAGTGATTCTGGGTACTGCAACGCCGGTTGACGATCCGGCGGAAAAGCTCGCCGCCCTGCGCGCGCTGGCCGAGCATATCCTGCCTCATCGTTGGGACGACTCGCGCCAGCCCAACGAAAAAGAGTTGAAGGCAACGTCCGTGCTGCGTCTTCCGATCAAAGAATTTTCAGCGAAGGTCCGCGTCGGCCCGCCCGTGGATGACGAAGAGGATTACGCGTTCCCAACCTGGGCGGGAGTGATTCCGCTGGAGATGAATTCGGGCACGCCCATCCGCGACGAGCGCTGCCCGCAGGAACTGCCGGCCTACCTGAAGAACTACGCACGCAACAAAACTCCGTAACGTGGAGAATCTCCGAGTCGCCATTTCTTAGGAGTGGACGATGACAATAGCTGAACCAACGCCTCTCAATTGGGCAACAGCAGCAACTTCCCCGTAGTCTTCCGCGCATTCAGATCGCGGTGCGCCTGCTGCGCTTCAGCCAGCGGATACACGTGTTCGATCCGCAATTTGAGTTTACCGTCCTGAATCATGCCGAAGACCGCTGCGGCGCGCTCCTGCAACTCCTCGGCGGTGATAATGTAATGCCCCAGCGAGGGCCGCGTCAGAGACATCGACCCCTTCTGCGCAAGCGCCAGCGGATCAAGCGGCGCAACCGGTCCGCTGGAACCTCCGAAGAGCACCATCATGCCGCGCGGACGTAGCAGGTTCAGACCCTTTTCGAACGTCGTCTTGCCTACCGAGTCATACACCACATCCACGCCTTTGCCACCGGTCAGCCGTTTTGTCTCCGCCTCAAAATCAACCTGGGTATAAAGAATGACTTCGTCGGCTCCCGCGGCCCGCGCCAATTTGGCCTTTTCCTCGGTCGAAACCGTCGCAATCACCCGCGCGCCAATGTCGTGCGCCATCTGCACCAGCAGCAACCCAACTCCGCCGGCTGCGGCATGGATCAGCGCCGTGTCGCGCTTCTTCAGCATATACGTGTCATGAGAAAGGTAGTGAGCGGTCATCCCCTGTAAGATGGCAGCCGCAGCGTCCCGCGCCCCAACCCCCGCCGGAATCTTCACCAGGCGATCGGCCGCCACCGCGGCGTACTCGGCATAGCTCCCGAGCGCCAGGGTGTAAGCTACACGATCCCCAACGGCGACCTCGTGGACCTCGCTGCCGGCCGCCCAAACCACGCCCGCCGCTTCCTGTCCCGGCACAAACGGCAGCGTCACCGGGTAACGGCCTTCGCAGTTATAGACGTCGATAAAGTTCACGCCCACCGCTTCAATCTTCACCACGGCTTCGTTCGATTTCGGTTGCGGAACCGGCAAGTCCACCAGTTCCATGACTTCCGGCCCACCCGTTCGCTTAACCTGTATGGCTCTCATATTTGGCTTCGATTATCCGCAACGATGTAAGATTCGTCGGCGACAACCCGATTCTCTTGAGGGCGCGCCACAAAAAGTTTCCGGCAAAAGGCCTATGCCGCGTCCGCCCAGGCGCCACGGTCCCCGCTTGCTATCCTCTGCCAGGCTGCCGTAACCTAGCCAGCGGTTCCCAAAGTAATGCCGTTTAGCTTCTGTGGCGTTGACCCAACGAATTTTGCGATAGTACCATCTCATACTAAAGAATCCTCGTTCTGGCCCGAAAGCGGTTGCGGTAAGTTTTTGAAATATGAGGCTTTCTTCTCACTCGAACCTGGCGATTCTGATCGCGGCCGCATTGGCGGCAACTTTGGCGTCGACCCTCGCTTGTCAAAGCGCCCAGAAATCGTCTTCCTTTAAGCCTCCGGCTCAAGCTCAGGCCCCAGCCCTAGTCGCGGCCAGTAGCCAGGCAGATAAGCAAGAGCAGAAACCCGCGCAGCTGCCGCAGAGCGCCAGTCGAATGCCCGCCAATCGAATGCTCCGCAGCCGCTCCAAGCCGATCCCGTGGCCGACCTGATCGCTCGCGTCGAAAAAGAATACCAGTCAGGGCAGGATAACTATCGCGCCGGGCATCTGGAAGCCGCCAAGCAGAATTTCGACTCGGCTTTCAACCTGCTCCTCGGCAGCGGATCCGATCTTCACTCCGATCGGCCCTCCGGTCGGCCCTCAGACGACCGCCTGGCGCGCGAACTCGACCGCATCCTCGACGGCATCAACGGCCTCGAACTTGCCGCCTTGCAGCAAGGCGACGGCTTTGCCGAACAAAAATCGGAACCAGCGCCGATTGACGAAGCCAACGAACTCACTCCCGCCGTCGACCAAACCATCAAGGCCAAAGCCGAAGCCGAACTCAAATCCACCCATTCCGATCTGCCGCTGGTCATGACCGACCCGGTCGCCGGTTACATCAACTATTTCTCCAACCGCGGCCGCGGCACCCTGGAACACGCTCTGGCACGCTCCGGGCGCTACGAAGACATGATCCGCCGCATCCTGCGGGAAGAAGGCGTTCCCCAGGAACTGATCTATCTTGCCCAGGCCGAGTCCGGATTCCATCCCCTGGCCGTTTCCCGCGCCGGCGCTCGCGGCATGTGGCAGTTCATGGGCAGTCGCGCCAAAGGCTATGGGCTGGAGCGCAGTTGGTGGGTCGATGACCGGCAGGATCCTGAAAAGGCGACCCGTGCCCCCGCTCACCACCTGAAGGACCTCTACACCGAGTTCGGAGACTGGTACCTGGCCATGGCCGCCTACAACTCCAACTCTACCGCCGCAACGTGCTCCCGAAAGAAACCCGCAACTACGTCCCCATCATCGTGGCCGTCACTATTATGGCCAAGAATCCCGCCCAATACGGACTGGATTCGGTGGTGAAGGAAAAGCGGGTTCCTTACGACACGGTCAAGATCGACTATCCCATCGATCTCCGGCTCGCCGCCGAGTGCGTGGATGTCACCACCTCCGACTTGCTCGATCTGAACCCCAGCCTGCTCCGGCTCACCACGCCAAAGGATCGTACCTTCGAACTTCACCTGCCTGCCGGGACGGCCGACAAATTTCAGACCGCGGTCGCTTCGATTCCCGCCGACAAGCGCGTCTGGTGGCGTTATCACAAAGTGCAGGGTGGAGAAACGCTGGCTTCGGTTGCCCGAACTTTCCACACGACTGCGAAAGCCATCGCCGAAGCCAATGATCTGAATAACAAAGACCTGAATAGCGATTCGCTCCCGCCCGAAGCCCGTCTGATCATCCCCATCGCCGCCGGCAAACAGAGCGATACCAGCAGCTACGCCCGTGCCATCACCCACTACAAGGTGCGCAAAGGCGATACGGTGGAGTCGGTCGCCGAGAATTTTGGCGTGTCCGCGAAAATGCTTCGCGGCTGGAACCACCTCAAAGCAAGCAGCCTCGCTGGAAGAAGGGTTCCGTATCTCCACCTTCCCGTCACCAGGAGCGCGGGCGAAACGCAGGTCGCCAGTACGAGTACTAATAAACGTTCCAGCCGCTCAAAACGCCACGCCGGAACCCAAGTCGCATCGGCAAACGCAGTCGCCCGTCCCGCCGTGCGGCATCACAAGGTCAAGCGCGGTGAAACCCTGTCTTCGATCGCAAACTCCTACAACACTACCGTTTCCGCCCTGAAGCACGACAACCAGAATGTCGCAGCCCTGCGCCCAGGCATGATCCTGGTCGTCCACAGCACCAACTAATCCCGCAAGTCCTGCTCACGAACGCTTCTTGTCTCAAGGGTTTCCTTCGTGTACCTTAGTGCCCTTTGTGGTCAAGGGTTTCGCAGTGACCTCAGGCAACGTCAGGCTTTCGAAGAACTCCCGCTTCCCCTAAGTTGCGATCCCAGGCGCGCCATGCGAGGAACGATAATCAGAGCGACCGCGTAGAGAAAGATCGAAATGGCGATGGATCCCGAGTGGCCGTGGGGCAAGTCTTCGAACAGCAGCTTGGCCGTGACCAAGGCCAGTGAACCGTACGCGGTCCACACCAGTTCGATGTGCTGCCAGCGCGAGCCCCCGAAGGCGAGGGTGAGCGCCAGTGCGCAAGTAATGAGCGTGCGGATCACGGCGACATGGGATGCCCCGGGAGTCATGCCTACCGCCGCCAGCCAGACCAGCGCCGAAGGAAAAGATAAACACCACCGGCATCAGCGGCG
>WNFJ01620968.1_pt2 | contig 11745 bp, 13 predicted proteins | sample 5400461 | NCBI WGS metagenome assembly WNFJ01 (sample SAMN13153349, study PRJNA577476) | soil metagenome | isolation source: 115 cm saprolite on Douglas fir-dominated hillslope | place: USA:California | collected 2013-09-17
ACGATACGGAAATCAAGTTGTGTTGCCAGGCGTGAGAGTGCCTGGGAGACGTAACCAGCGCCCGCGAGAATGAGGCGCGGCTCGGGTCGCAATATTTCGATGAACACCTCCAGCGTCGCGCCGCAACTGCCAACCGCTTCTCCCTGGTCGGCGTCCATGTGGAAGTGGGTGACGTAGGTGCGGCCGTCTCGTATCGCTTGTAACGCTTCATGGGCTACGCGCTCGTCGATATTCGGTCCCGAAAAACTGCCATAGGTCGTGCCATCGGCACGGACGACCATTTTTGTGCCAACGCCACATGGCGCGGCTCCAACGGTTTTGACAACGGTAGCGATGACGATGCGTTCACCCTTCTTTAAAGATGACTGTATTTCGTTGTAGATGGATGTGGCGTTCATTAGTTTTCCTCAAGGCGGTGCTCAATGATTGAGTATCAATCGTGTTGTATGTAATATATCACAAAATATGGGGGAAGGGAGAAATCTGGTGAGAGGGGAGCATCCAGAGAGGGTTCTTTAATCACTTAGGGGAAGAGCAGGTGGTAAGGCATCGAGGTATCGCTTCTGAAACCGGCGCAAATGCGCGATGACTTCCACGCGCTCGGCGGGTGCAACAGCCACTTCCAACAAGCGCAGGTAGCCAATCACTGCCGTGCCAAAGGCCATCAATTCAAAGCTGGTGACGCAGAATGATATCAAGCATGCCGACTGCCTGGGACGCATGTCTGCCAGTGAAACGTGTGTCGATTTCAATGGTACTTGATATCGTTGCTGAAACGAGCGCAGCTTGGCGATCACATCAGCTCGTTCTGCTGATGCAGGAACGGTTGCCTCAACTAATTGAATGTAGCTTACCACGGCTGCGTCAATGGCGAGCAACTCAGATGGCAACGCGTACAGTGTCACCATCGGGTCCAGTGGATTCATAACAACCTCCTTCTACTTATCCTTGACTTGCTTCCAGGTTCATCGTTCGTCGTCTCCTCTGTTTGCTCTTTCCATTGTTCGTGAAAGATGAGCTAGATACAGGATAAGATACTTCGATTACAATCATTTCAAGTAAGATACCCAGATAAATGCTATTGGTAAATAGACAACTATCCAGAAATGAAGATCATTTTCGCAAGCAAACAGAACAACCGTTGTAATGTTGAAGGGAGTAGACTATACTTCGGTTAGAAAAATATACGGCAAGGTGGGTAGGTAAGGACATAAGCAAGCAGTATTATTGGTGGTATGTGTATGGATACTTCGCTCCAGGAGAAGGTAACTTTCCTCATACTGGGCAGGTGATTCGCTACTATCGCAAGATGTGCGGCTTAGAAAAGGGAGCATTAGCCATAATCTTAGGATGTACCAAACGGTATGTAGAAATGCTGGAAAGCGACCAAAACAGAGTCATGCCCCAACTCATCTCACGAAGAGTACTGTTAGCTAAAACGTTGCACATCCCCTCCATTCTTCTAGGGCTATCATCCTTGACTTTGTACGAGAAAGAGAATGCTACACCTCTGTTGAGTGAATTCTTGGAAGCAGACAGCATTACTGATGTTCGAAGAATGGCATTTTACGAAGGAATGCTCGCATTAAGTTGGGAATTTTACTACACCAGCAGTGTGGAACGAGCCGCGAAGAACATTGACTTCTGTTTTGAAACACTCAATGAAGAGGCAAAGAATGCGACAGGAGTTCAATGCGATCAATTTAACGCTGTGCGCTGTCGGTTCTTTCGACTTGCTGCGTTAATAGCACGGGAGCGCATGGAGATTAACAAAGCATTCGACTATATCAATGAAGCGGTTTCTATTGCCTTGCGCCTCAAGAACGCAGAGCTTATGGCAGCCTCGTTAGTTGGTCGTATCAGAATTCACTATCACAAGCAGCAATATGAGCAAGCTCTTCAAGATGCAGAAGCAGCCTGTTTTTATGCTGATAATGATCTGTTACATGACCCTTTAAAGGGAAAGTGTTACCAAATGGCTGGTGAGGCGCAAGCATACCTTGCTGGAGAGAGCAAGACCTTGCAGGACAAGAGTATCGCTTATTTTGATAAAGCTGGTCGCGTAGCACGCAAAGGTAATCTGGAACCAGATGGCAGTTTTGTCAAAACCGATTTAACCAGCATCTATATCGAACGAGCAAAAGCCTTCCGGCTGTTTCGCCGTTTCCATGAGGCTCATAACGCATTCGCCATAGCGCGTAAAAACCTCAGCCCAGAACTGACACGGTGGCAGGTGAACTTACTGATAGAAGAAGCGAAAACCTACTTTGCTGAGGGGGATGTAACCAGTTGCTGTACCTCTCTTATCGATGCATTACCCATTGTGAGAGCAGTTCAGTTGCAAAACCGAGAGCAACCAATACGCTCTCTTCTTGAGCGGTGTAAAAAGATGGAATCGCATAATGAAGCGATGCTCAGACTGGAGAAGGCTTACGCTCCAAAGCTTGTATTCCCCTTACATTGATGAGGCTGCGGGAAACTTTCTTCCCATGCAATATCAGGCGGTACTGGAAATGAGTAGAGCATACCTCCTCACTGGAAAACCACGAGTCGGCAAAACCAGGGTGATCAAGAGCATGATTGATGTTCTTGGTAGGGAACAGTGTGGGGGATTTTATACGGAAGAGATAGATACAGGAGAGGTGTATGCTCAGGACAAAAGAGTGGGATTTCGGCTGGTTACTTTAGATGGACGAAACGGCATCCTGGCTCATGTGCAATCTGAGAGTCCGATACGTGTAGGGAGATACGGCGTCAACCTGGATTGCCTGGAATCAATAGGTATAGCAGCTATAAACGAAGCAGTAGCAACAAAGAAACTCATCGTTATTGATGAGATTGGCCCGATGCAAGCATATTCAGATCCGTTCAAAAGGGTGCTTCTGGACGTACTACATCATTCTCACCTTCTTTTAGGCACCATCGCATTGCAATCTCATTCCTGGTTAGATACTTTGAAGCAGCATGAACATGTAGCGTTATATGAGTTGACATTAAGCAATCAGACTAGCATAATTGATACAGTGACTGACGTATTGAGTTCGACATTGAGACGTTTCGGAATTTCCGGTGAGGAAAATGGAAAATTATCCTAGCTCTCATATTACCTTGCGTGGACTCTGTGATATTCTGGGCATGCCGCCCTGGAAATTTGGCCTATCCGAGTACGATCCATTCAACCCACGAGTCTTGCCTGGACACGGTGAGCGTATGTTTGACGAGACCTTGAATGTCACCGAGGCCTTAATCAAGCAAACTTTAGCGATGCGCCGTATTGCTCCCCTTCCCGAAGTCCAAAAGAGCGCTCAGAGTCTTCACCGTTTATTCGCTTATTTTCTGACATACCTCCCTCCCCCCTCACAACTGGAACCGCGGTTTTTGAGCTTATACACTCAAGAGCAGAGCATTAGAGGATTGATGTACTTTGAGAACAAGCAGTATGAAAAAGCGCTTGAAACGTTCATCGCTATGTACCACACGGCCAAACAACTCGATGATCCCGCTCTCATGGTTCATGCTCTTCAAAAAATGGGAGTGGAGTTAAGGCGAGCCGGTCGCAATCAAGAAGCAATCAACGCTTTAGAAGAAGCGCGGGATATCTCTTTTAAGGCTAGTAAACAGGTGGCCACTTTTGCGAATGCGTACCTTGCTCACATTTATGCCGCTAGTGGTGATGCTCTGCGTTTTGAGCGTGCCATTAACACAGCCCAGCTTCTTGCCAACTCCATAAAAGAAAGCTACGGAGATGGAACCGATTTTGTCTTCCAGCGGATGAGCGGCATCCTTCTATTGCGTAGTCGTGGCTACCTTCGTATTAAGGAGCCAAAAAAGACGCTGGCATTGCATGAAGAGCTGAAGAAACAGGTGGATAGCGATGCCAACTTATGGCTGGACTTTCGTCTACACCTTTATCGTGCAAGGGCATACCTGATGCTGAACGAGATCGAGGCGTGTGTTGAAGCAGGGCGCGAGTTTTTCCATGATGTCGTAGACTGGCGATCTCCACACCGAACGGCGAGAGCCTATGAATTACTGGAAGAACTAGAGATAGCTGGTTACGGAGAGGTGAAGATTGTACAAGAGTTTCGCACTGATCTGCTTGATGCCATATAAAACAAAGACCAGAAGTGCAAAAATAGCCTTTGTGCTCCACGCTGGTTTCTCCCCAGCTTGCCCCCAGAAAGCCACTCAGCTCTTCGCGCATGACTTCTTCCATCACGATTTAAGAAATCACGACAAATGGTGTATCCTTGCCGACTGAAATAATCGCTTGGCTACGCTAGAAGAGCATCAGTCACGGCTTCGACGTTTCACCCCAAACTGTGAGAAAATACCAAAGTGCGCAAAAATCGTCCGACATCATCTCAATCTCAGCCTCACGATATAAATGGTCAGCCTCCTCTGGCGTAGTTACACCCATCTTGATTAGAAAAGGCTGCAACAACTTGATGGCAACCCTGAGATCTTGAAAGATTGCTTCATGGGCTTCCATCCCTGACGACCAATCAATCACAAATGGCCTTCTCTGGATATTCTGACACCCTGCATTGCGCAGAAATCGGGCCAGCATCGGCGTGAGACCGGTGGTACGGCCATCTGGAGAAGCAATGTTTCCCGCACGCTTTAATGCCTGTATGAACATTCCACTGAGTTTCTCAAAAGCAGGACCGTTCGTGAGACTGTATTGCTCATTTTCGGTGAGGCGGATAATGCCTCCGGATCGAGTGATCCGAAAAAGCTCCTGCATAACTCGCGGCCATGCTTCTATGGGTATAGCCGCCAAGTAACGGGCATTGACCAGATCAAAGTAGTTATCGGGGAAATCCAGTGGTTCAACTGCATTCATTACCCTGAAACTGGCGTTGTCGAGTCCAGCCACTTGCGCTTGTGTATTAGCATAAGCGATCATACGAGCATCAATATCAAAGCCGGTCACCTCCAGGTGAGGATACTGCCGCGCCAGTTCGAGAACCCAACCCCCAGAGCCGGAAGCCACATCGAGAACGCGATGAAGCGGAGCGAGAAAAGCAGGAAGGTCCGGGTGCTCCGGTAACAGTCCGCCCAAGGCCTTTTGGAAGAAACGCTCCTGCTCGACGAGACGCGCTAGCTCAGCCCCGCTGTCCTTGATAAAATAGGTGTTTTCTCTGCTAGAGGGTTCAGGTGTCGTTGCCATAGGAAAAAAACTCCTTCTGTATGTTTTATTGTTCGTCCTTTCCCAGGCTTTGTTGCAATGACGGATGAAGCAGTATCTCTTCAATCTGCTGCCATGCCATCTGTTCAGCCTGGGTAACTGTCAGGGGCTGTTGTACGTTTCCCTCATCCCTCAGGATGCTGACTACTCGCTGCCGGAATCCAACAAGATACGGTTGTTGCATCTCCAAAGAAGGCATGATCGATAAATCGATACACTCGGGCGGATAGAATTCCTCGGGTTCGAACGCCAGGGCAAGCAAATTCGTGTAACCCTGGATGAGAAAGTGTCGAGTCTCCGAAAGAAAATATTTGGGCTTGGTGCTCGAGAGCAGCAGACAGCCTGCAACACGATTGCTATACATGATAGGGCAAGCTGCTGCGCTGACCTCATGTTCTGTTTGGTAGGCAGGAACAAAGGTCATTTGATCTCTCAGGTTTTCGACTTGCTTGAAATGGCCCTTCGTAATGACATATCCTGAGAGGGATTCTGCTCCTAAAAACAGCGCCTTTGGTTTCAAGCCGCTTGCCCACGGAGCAGTTCCTAATCCCAGGCTCTCGCGGAGGCTGTGGATGAGATCATCACTGGTTGGGGGCATGCAGTGCACAACCGAGATCGAGAGCCCTGCCGACTCAACGTCGAGGTGCCTGAGGACGTGTTGCAATATCTGGTTGCTTATCGCCCAAAAGCGGAGATTATCGAAGCTGTGAGCGCGAGTCTCAAGCACCTCATGGATCAACTTGTAGGGTATCTCGTCCGGTGAGTTCTCTTCCTCTGAAAGAGCAAAAGGTGAAATGTCTACCTCTTCAAGGAGTTCTTGAAACTGCTTTTGGTACTTCGAGGGGAAGGCTTTGAGCAAAGCTTGTAGCTTTTGCGGCCTTGGGTTCGATTCCCCATTGACCCAACGAGTGAGTGTGACCGAACGGATGCCCATTTCTGTGGCAATGCGTTCTCGCTCTGCGGGTTTCTCAATGATATAACCAAGTAGTTCGCGCCATGCTACTGGCTTCTGCATTGTTTCGCCTTTGCTCTCGGGAAGGGTCTACACATGAGCTATCCATTCAACTCATCATAGCAGAGAAAAGTGTAAGCGTCAATCATGATAAAGTCTCGCAAGTACTCACTTGCATACAAAGTGTGCCACAAAAATCCCTCCTTTTCCCCCTCCAAAAAGAATATATATGTAAATGGCCAAGCCGCAACTTGACAGAACATGTCGCCCTTTGTATAATATATTAGAACAAATATTCGAATAATTAGAACAGGAGTGTTAGATGAGCGACCGCAGTAGTGGGCAGAAACGTGAAGGGCGAAAAAGTTCTTGATATGCCACTATTGTAGTTATAGAATGGAGGCATGGAAAAGAAAAAAGAAATTAAAATTACTGTTCGTTTCCCTGCTGAAGTAATAGAGGCGCTCAGGCCATTAGCACAGCAGGAAGATAGGTCTCTCAATGGTGAAATAGTTCAAGCAGTACGTGAGTACATAGTAAAGCGAAGAGGAGCGCGTGGATGATGTTTGAACATACCATTGAGGGCTGTCAATGTGAGGGGAAACGGTGCTCTAGGTGTAAAGAAATGAAATGCCACGCTGCATTTCCTTCTGATAAAAGAAAAGTAAGCGGAATAACCTCCCCGTGCTTAACCTGCAAAAGAGCAAGGGAAAATTTGCGACGTGCGGGAAATGTTGAGCAAGCCAGGGCGAAGCAGAGAGAATATCGTAGTACTCATGTTGAGCAAGTTAGAGCGTATCACAGATCCTATAAGAAAAACCATGCTGAGGATCTCAATGCAAAGGAAAGGGATCGTTATCACAAGAGCGCTGAGCAAATCAATGCACGCCGAAGGCAGCTAAGGCATGAAAATGCTGAGCAGGCCAGGGCATATCATAGGGAATACCGCAGGATTCATGCTGAGCATACAAATGGACTGCAAAGGTCATACTATCTTGCGTCTGGCCAGAAGGCAAAGAAACAAGCTTACTATCGAGAAAATGCCGAGCGTATCAAAGATTTACGCAAAGTGCATCAAAAAATTCATAGTGAACAGATTAGAAAATATCGAACGAGGCGATATCAAGAAAATGCCGAGCAGTTCAAAGCACAGAAAAGAGATTACTACGAAGAGAATGTGGAGCTAATCAGAGAAAAGAAGAGGAACCATCGTAGGGTACGTCCAGAATTATATGCGGGTGCTGATAAAGCAAAGTTTGCAAAGCGCCGTACTCGTGAGACGCAAGCAGGAGGCTCATATACAAAGCAAGAATGGCAGGAACTTTGCATTAAGTATAGCTATAGATGCTTGTCTTGTGGCAAGCAAGAGCCAGAAATCAAGCTTGTTGCTGACCATGTGATACCTGTCACACAAATGGGTACAAGCAATATTGACAATATCCAACCACTATGTGGATCGTGCAATTCTAAAAAGCACAACAAGTATATTGATTACCGGAGGTAACACTAGATGAGCGATACATTCAATCCCAATCAGCATCTTCTGCAACTAAAAAGTAGAGATGGTGTGAAGGACTACCTTCCCGTTCAATGGAGATTAGTTTGGTTTAGACAAGAGTGTCCACAGGACACTATAGAAACGAAGAACTAGAGTACGATACTGAGAAAGAGTGCTCTATTGAGACTTTTGTCTGGAATAGCGAGAAAAGACGAAGTGAGAAAGTCGTTAAAACTGCCAAAGGCTATGCTCGCTATCGTGCTGTGATAACCGATGGGAAAGGGGGACGAGCCACGGGTACAAAAGCGGAGTGTCGAGCTAATTTTGAAGATTACGGAGAGAAAGCTGAAACAGGAGCTATAGGACGGGCATTGGCAGGTTTGGGATACGGCACACAATTTGCGCCGGAGTTGAACGAGGAGCATCGTATCGTGGATTCACCGGTAGAGCGAGGTGGCGCTTCGCCGGTTGAGAGTAACGATACTAACAACGGGCGCAAGACGTTGGCTACGGTCCGTCCTGCTGCGACCAGGAGCAATGGCACAGCGAATGGCGATGGACACTCCGCTGCCGCTGCAACGACAGAGGCAGCCCCTGATGGCGCAGCTACGGATCAGCAAATCAGCAGTATCCGTAAGCTGTGTGAACACCTGGGCAAGCCAGAGCCCGAACATATAGAGAGTATGAGCTTCGCCAGCGCCAAGGAATTGATCGGGCAACTGAGCCAGGAGTACCGGCAGAGCCGCAGCAAAGCCTCCTAGAAAGTAGATAGTATGACCTTAGCACAGCTTGAGTATGCACAGGAGCGCATGCAGCAGAAGTGGTACGAACTGGCGATGGCAGAGCAGCGGGGAGTCGCTTCACCTGTTCTTGAGCGTATGTATAACGCCTATGTGCTGGCTATGGAGGAGTACAATCGCCGCAGGGAAGAGTACCAGCGAGAAATGCAAGCTGAGAGCGACTCCGAGGCCGAAAAGCAGAAACGAGCTGCCAGTTCTAAAGCGCCATCCTCTTCTGCAAAAAGGGAACATGCGAAAAAGGCTTCATGAATTGAGGCTGTTATAAAGAGAGAAAGTACAGGGAGCATGACATTCATACCATGCTCCCTGTACTTTCTTTCTGCAACTTTAAAGCCTGTGATATACTTCCTTGTATCATTTCCTATACTGGGAGGATAGCTAGCCTTGCAACATTGTACTGTTTGTGGGTCAGAGATACCCGACAATGCCCGTTTCTGTAGTAAATGTGGGCATACACTCAATCAAGTTGGCACGATAGATGAAGAGACAACAAATACAGATACCTCTTCGGCAAAGGGAGAGCAGTTGGACGATGCCACAGCGCTGAGTACTCAGGAACTGGCGCATTCCGGAGGGGCAGCAAATGGTCATCAGCCGGAGGATGCTACGGCAGTGAGCACGCAAGAGCTTGCGCATGCCAAAGAAGAGGAGCATGTGCAAAAGCCAGAAAATGGACAGCAGCCGGAAGATGTTACCGAAATAAGCACGCAGGAACTGGCGCATCCGGAAGATGGAGAACGAGAAGAAAGCGGTGTATCTGAGGAGCCGGCAGTGATGGAGGGGCCAGTTCCTTCTCCGGAGGCTGCTGGTGCTGATGAACCGGGCGCTCAGATGAGTACGCCGCAAGCCATAGAAGATGAAGCAGATCCACCACAAGGGGAGGCAGCATCTCCGGTTATCGCTTCTTCCTCCTCGTCACAGCCTCCTATTCAGAACTCAATTTCTCCTGCCTCAAAAGCCAGGCGCGGCTCAGGGTTGCGATGGGTACTGCTAGCGATAGTATGCATACTCGTGCTTGCTGGTAGTGCAGGCGCGCTGCTGTTCTTTTTACATCAACAAACAGCAGCGACTTCTACTGCCCCCCTTGTCGGAACAAGCCCGACTTCAAGTACTGGTACTGGCATTGCTCCGGTAAGTACCGCCTGTCCAACGACCACGGGCTCGAAGTCCACCCCTTGCGCTACAACGATGATGGGCCTGACGCCTGTAGCGGGCACCAAATCTATCTTCAATATTACCTTCTCCGGGGCAGTCAAGGGAAACATGACGGTGACCAGTCTCGCCCGGTGCGGTCCATCGACTTCTGGTACAGAGTATGACCTTTATTTCATCGGGTCGCTTGGAGGGACACAGTATACGTACGTCTCCAGGGTTCCTACCTATAAAGGTCCTGCAACTTATGGCACCGGGCAGGTCTCGGTTGTGTTCGCGCAGCAGCCTTTGTCGACGACAGCGGTTTGGGGCAATTCTGGCAATGCTCCGGCAACGGTTACTATCAATAGTGATTTGAAGTCTGGTTCGATGGAAGTTGATCTCGCTGGTGCATCTAATTCAGTGCATGTTTCGGGGAATTGGGCTTGTGCTTGATAGCGAGAGGTATTGGCTCATAAAGAAGCGTTTCTTTCTCTTGACATCTCATCTCTAATTCAGTATGGTTAGAACTACGAGAACGATGTGAGTACAGACTAGCTGCGGTACAGCCATCGTCCACGAAAGTGGACCACCTGGCTCCGCGCTGGATAAGAAGCCCCGCCCAAGGTTGACCGCGAGGGTCAACCAATAGGCATCAAGCTCAGACGGGAAGTCAGGCGAGAGGCCGGGTGATCCGTAGGGGCGAGGGTGGACGATGAGGGGTTGGGTGGGCCTTGATGGTCGCCCGCTGTGGGGGATGCTGCAAGATGTGAGCCAGAGGAACAGGACGCGGGCGACCATCAAGGCCCACCCATCCACTGCGCACCACCCTCGCCCCTACGGCATTTGATGGGCTTGTTCTGAGCTTGATGCATAGTGGTTGACCCTGGCGGTCAACCTTGGGGTGTCGGGTGCGTTATTAGACCCTCGCGGTCGCCCTGGTCGGGCTTTCCCCTTGAAGGAGACATACATGAGCCAGCCTCTCAGTGGCATACGGATACTTGACCTCTCACGCTTACTTCCCGGAGCCTACGCATCGCAGATGATGGCGGATTTTGGGGCCGATGTGATCAAAGTTGAGGAACCAGAAAGTGGTGACTACGGGCGTTTTATGCCGCCTCACGGCCCTGATGGGATGAGCCTGTATTTCACAGCGATCAATCGCAATAAGCGCAGTATTGCGTTGAACCTCAAGAAGGAAGAGGGGCGCGATGTTTTTCTGAGGTTGGTACGCGATGCCGACGTGGTGCTGGAGAGCTTTCGCCCAGGGGTGATGGACCGATTGGGGCTGGGCTATGAACAGCTTAAGGCAGTTCAGCCGGGGATTATTTATTGCGCGATTAGCGGCTATGGGCAGGATGGTCCCTATCGACTGCGCGCTGGGCATGATTTGAACTATGCTGGCTACGCCGGGCTGCTACACTATAACCGTGGGGTCAATGGCGAGCCAGCGATGCCGCCAACGCAGCTGGCCGACCTGGCCGGTGGAAGTTATATGGCCGTCATCGGTATCCTGACCGCCGTAGTGGGGAGGGCGCAGACGGGGGAGGGGCGCAAAATCGATGTCTCGATGACCGAAGGGGTGATGTCGCTCTTGCCCCTCGTTGCCACTGCCTACCTGAATACGGGCAAGGCTCCTCGCCCCGGTCATTCCACACTCGATGGCGGTCTCCCCTGTTACAATATTTATGAGGCTAAAGATGGCAAGTATGTAACACTTGCTGCACTGGAGCCAAAGTTCTGGCATACATTTTGTACACACATTGGTCACCTTGAATTGCTGCCATTCCATACCCCAGTTGGGCCTGGAGAGCGCGAAGAGGCAATAGAGGTGCTGCGCGCCATCTTCAAAACAAAGACGCGAGACGAGTGGGTGACTGAACTTGCCGAGATCGATGCCTGTGTTGGTCCGGTCTATGATATAGATGAGGCATTGAATGATCAGCATGCGCAAGCTCGCGGCGTTACCGTGACTAATGGGAGCGCAGAGGAGCCATTTAGCACGCTGCGGAGTTTCCCACGCATATCTGGTGTTGAGGGTGAGCAGCGCTATGCTCCACCAGAAATGGGTGAACAGACGGAGGAGTTGTTGCGCGAGACGGGCTATAGCGATGAAGAGATAGCGCAATTCAAAACAGGGGGAGTGATATGAATGCACGTCAGGTTGTTCAAC
>WNFJ01704814.1_pt3 | contig 11745 bp, 9 predicted proteins | sample 5400461 | NCBI WGS metagenome assembly WNFJ01 (sample SAMN13153349, study PRJNA577476) | soil metagenome | isolation source: 115 cm saprolite on Douglas fir-dominated hillslope | place: USA:California | collected 2013-09-17
TCCGGGGCAGGATTGCTGGTGCCCCAATAAATCGAATTGAGTTCCGGATCATACGTGCCGGGCATCCAGGTGGTGCCACCGCCGCGCTTGTAAAGTTCGCCGGGCCAGCTTGAGGAGCCGAACTCGCCTGGGCCCGGAATGGTCCAGAAGCGCCACGCGAGTTTTCCCGTCTCAGCATTATAAGCGGCAACGAATCCACGGACGCCATCGTCGCCACCGGAAGTGCCCACCAGCACTTTGTCTTTCACGACCAGCGGCGCGCTGGTCGCCCCGTAATTTTTGTTTCCTTCGGCGTAAGGAACGTCCCAAAGCAAATGCCCGGAGCGCGCATCCAGACAGAGCAGATGGGCGTTGTCCGTTTCCATATAAATGCGCGAACCCAAAAGGCCCACGCCGCGATTGTGATGCTGCGAAGCGTCATCGATCAGCCCTTCGGTGACCGGCCGCGAATAGTGCCAGATCATGCGGCCTGTTTGCGCGTCCAGCGCAAAAGCGTCGTTGGCGGAAGTAACAAACATGAGGCCTTCGAAGACCACGGGTGTAACTTCCATGCTGTTCGAATTGGATACGTGGAAAACCCATTGCGCGCGCAGTTGATCGACATTCTTCACAGTGATTTGATCGAGAATGCTGAAGCGGCGGCCCGTGTAATCGCCATTGTAGGAAAGCCAGTTCGCCGCCACTGGCCGCGCGGCTAGCGCTTCCTGGGACACCTGAATCGAAGTGGAAACGGAAAGGTTGGCGGCCTCTTGCGGCTGCGTTACGGCTGGCAAGAGTCCGCAAATCACGGTCATCCAGAGCGCTCCTTGACCGAACCGCATGATCTTACAAACTCCTATTCGTTGCCAGTACGCTGGCCTCGCCGAGCGAACCCTGATCTTTTCCTTGCCCATCGATCATGCGAAGAGAAACTCGCGCGGTTTCTGCGGGAACCTTGATTTCCGCGTGCAGCTCGACAAGTTCCGAGGGACTCACGGCTTGGAGCGGGATGTTGGCGATCGCCGCTCCATGCTTGTTGAAAAGGCGCGCTTCCAACTTTCCCGGCACAAAAACTCCAAACTTGCCGGAAAGTAGGATGCCACCAGCCGTGGAGGAAACCTCCAGCGAACTCCCCATGACGCCCGCTTCCAGCACGGTCTTGAATTCCTTTCCCATGCGCGTCGGAAACCAATGCGTATCGAGCGCGTACGTCTCGCCGGGCCGCAGCTGCACCATCGGACTGTTCACCTCGGCTTCCATGTAGTGAAGTCGGTCTTGCGGATTCGAATTCGTGACGTGGGGAATCCCTTTGTCGTCGAGTTCCAGTGAAGGACCGTTTTTATAGAAAATCACTGTTGCTTTGCCGGGATATTCCGCGCCTTCGACATGAGGAAAGCGCTCTACCATGGTGTAACGCGCCGTTCCATCGACCACGGCAAGCCAGTTGCCCGGCGAGTCCACCCAAACTTCATTTTGCAAATACAGCCAGTGCAGAGTGAACAGATCATTTTTCACGGAGAAGGAAGGGTCATCCGCCAGGCCAGAGCGAACATGATATTGATTCAAGTAGGCGCTGTGCTGGTTTGCGGGCGTGAAAGCCCAAAACTCGTGATTGAACTCCCCAGGCTTCGCGGCGTCGGCCGTGTCGTATTGCGTCACTGACTGCACCGACCATCGAATCGCGTGGCTGGTGATGTTTTTCATCACCGCGTGGAAGGAAATCTCCGGCGAATTCCCGCCAATGCTGATTTCTCGAGCGTACTGCAGCCCGGTTTTCAGATCGGGCGGCCCATCCAGCCTCACCGCGCACTTGGAATCCTGTGAGAGAATTTTGAATGCGTAGTCGCCGTCGTCGAGCGCGTCCGAAACTGGACCCGCCCAATGCTGCTCGTCCTGAGTTCCCTCGGGCATGGGCCAGATTTTGTCGCCGCCGTAGTTGATCCAGCGCCCCTTTGCGGCTTCGCTGGTGGGAGTGATGTACTGCCCTTTGTACTTTGGATTCACAAATAAAAACGCGTGGCCGGCAAGGGTGACTTGCATGACGCGTCCGCCGAGCTGCGGAACGATCGTGACTTTCACCCACGGATTGCTCATCTCTTGTGCGTGCCAGCCTTCAAAGTCCCTGGATTCGATGCGGCAAGCGGCTGGACCCGGCGTTTGCGCCATCGTTTGCCGCGGAAAGAAGCTGGCACATAGCACAGCAGTAGTAATCCAGAATACACGCGACGGCGTGAAGAAAGGCGATGCCTCAGCTTGCTTCATGAAAATATCAGCCATCTGGTGAAATTCTATACACTGCACCTCTCAAGTTCCAGTCCCAATTTTAGAGTTTAAATCGAATTAAACGTTCTTATGTTGTCCTAGAGACGCCCAAATTTCTTTACTGCTTCCTGGATGGACTTGAGCTTTTCGATCCACGCGTACATGGAGTGCTCATCGAAGTCCATCTTCTGCGCCAGCGCGAGGACTTGCGGCGCGGTCGCACGCGGAACCGCGACGACCCCATCGGCATCCGCGACAATAATGTCGGCGGGATTAACGGCGACTCCATCGCACGCGACCGGAATGTTCGATCCCGCGAAGCGGTAGTGGCTGACCGATGTGGACGGCACAATTCCTAACGCGTACACGGGGAAGCCGATTTTCTGGAGGTAGGCGGTATCTCGCACACCACCATCGATCACCGCGCCAGAAAAATTGCGCGAGGACATGGCCGTTCCCATCAGACCGCCCATGCCGGCAATGTCGGCGCCGTCCTCGACAACCATGACGTAGACGGAATTCGCCGTGCCCTGGTCGATCGCCGCGAGCATCCCTTTGAGAGCGTCCGGATCATGATTGCTTTCCTTCTTTAAGAGCACGGTCAAGGCAAATCCCGCGAATTTTGTCGGGAAAATTGGCCGCATGCGATGCGTCATGTACATCTTGCGCCCACTGAGTTGTTCGAGCGCGTCAGAAACGGAAGCGACTTCCACATGGCGGAATCCTTCCAGCAGGGAAGCGTCGTCGTTCGATCTCGCAGCTTCCTGGCTGAGTTTTGCCGAAGGTGGCCAGGCCCATCCCGCAAGACCGGCCAGGAAAACAGTTAGCGCGAGAAATACCCCGCCGACAAGGACGCGGCGAGGGAAACGAACGAAGGTATTCATGAGCTCCTCCCAAAAAATCAGTCTGAAGCGCGGACTCTAACACTATTTTGTGTGCGCGCGTAGCAAAGGTAAGATGTGCTTGCTACGGGACAATGTTCATCATCCAATCGCACGCCGGGACCAGGGGCAATACGGCTTTCAGGTTTCTTTCCTCGCGCCGCTTTTTTTGCGCGACGATTGCGGCGTCACTCTTTGCGGCTTTTGCATTGGTGATGCGAGCAGGGCCGCAGGGAGCCAATCCTCGCACCAAAAGAAATCAAGCTAAACATTCTGACGCGGAGGAAGGCCGGAAAACGTTCGAATCCGTTTGCGCCACTTGCCACGGCCTGGACGGGAAGGGCGGCGAGCGCGGACCGAACGTCGCCACGCGCGCGGAAGTTCAGCTTCTGTCTGACGAGGAGACTCTGCGAATCCTGCGGGCGGGAATCCCGGCGGCGGGGATGCCGGCGTTTGGCGCGCTGGGTGTGCCGAAGATCAAGGCCGTGATGGACTACTTGCGAGTTCTCCAGGGTGGAGGCAAGGCTGCCTCGTTTCGGGGCAATCCGCAAAGCGGCAAGTTGCTTTTCTTCGGAAAAGCGGGCTGCGCGAAGTGTCACATGATCAATGGCACGGGCGGATTTCTTGGAGCCGATCTTTCCGCGTACGGTTCGAATGTGTCGGTAGAGGATATTCGAACGGCGATTACGGATCCGAATAAGGACCTGGAGCCGACGGAAAGAACCGTGCTTGCGACCACTCGAGATGGGCGGCAATTCACGGGTATCGCGCGCAACGAAGATAATTTTTCCTTGCAATTGCAAACGCTCGACGGAGCTTTTCACCTGTTCGCGAAATCGGACCTAGAGCATCTCGAATATCATGCCCACCGATTACGGCTCCGTGCTGAGCGCCAATGAGCTGGATGATTTGGTGAGTTTTCTCGTACGTACGGCGCAAGCGGCAAAACAAACACAATCATCCGGAACAGAGTCGAAGCGCGAAGATGACTGAGAGATTCCAAGGATGGAGTCGCTAAACTAAGTCAGGGCACGTTTCAGACGCTTGGCCGTTTTCTGCAGCTGGCGCTTGAGGGCGTCGACTTGTTTCGAGATATCATCCAGCTCTTTTTTCGCCAGCGTGCCGGCTTTCGCGACTTTTTGGACTCTGCGATCCGCTTTGCCCATTGCGCTTCCAATTTTCACTGCAACTTGGGTGAGCTTACTCTTTTTGGCCATGGTGGTCCTCCGGCGAGAATGGAGGCATCCTATACCCGAACGATTGCAGGAGTCACTAACAGAACGAAGATGGTCGCAAAGCTTGATTCCGACGCTTAGCCTGCGACACAATTTTCGCACAACAAGCATTGCAATCGTTTACCGTTGACATCCTGCCAGGGCCTGGCGGGGTAGATAAAAAAGAAGACGGAGCCAAGGAAACGACAAAGATCGCTCGAGAAATATTGGAGGAGTTCGAATGAGGTGCTTCCGGCGTTTTCTCTTCCTATTTTTGTTTCAGTGCCTGTGCGGCTCGGGCACTGTTCGCGCGCAGTGGAATCCCCTGAATCCGGTGCTGGCGGTACAAGGGGAGCCCGATGGAGTGCAGTTGACGCTGCAAAACGGAACGCTGAGGCTGCAAGTGTGCTCGGATTCGATCATTCGAGTGCGCTACTCACCGACGGTAGTATTTCCATCCCGCCAGGAATTCCTGGTGATTAAGGACTCCTGGCCCGCAGCCAAGTGGGAAATGCAGTCCACCGATGGCGCTATCGTGGTCAGCACTTCGCAAGTGAAGGCCGTCGTTGCGCGCAAAGACGGCAGCGTCACGTTTCTGGATTCCGCCGGCAAGACCTTGTTCGAGCAGAATGAAGTCAGCATGACGCCGGCGGTCGTCAATGGCGAGCAGACATATCACGCGGAACTCTATTCGAAACTTTGGGGCTCGTATGAGTCTTTTTACGGTTTGGGGCAGCATCAGGCCGGCGTGTGGAATTACCGCGGCGAAGTTGTGGACATCTCGCAGGACAACACCAACATCAGCATTCCTTTCGTTTTGTCCAGCAATGGGTATGGAATTTTCTGGAATAACGCCTCGCGCGGCCGCTTCAACAACCGTTTTCTGAACGCGTTGTATTTGAGCTCGGAAGTAGCCGATGTGCTGGACTACTACTTTCTCTACGGGCCGGAATTTGACAGGATCATCGCCGGATACCGGGAGCTCACCGGCGCGCCGCCGATGTTTGGCAAATGGGCGTATGGATTTTGGCAGTGCAAGAATAAATACAACACGCAGGAGGAGTTGCTCGGCGTGGCCCATAAATACCGGCAACTGCACATCCCTGCCGACAACATCGTGCAGGACTGGTTCTGGTGGTACACCATGGGCGAGCCGGTGTTCGACAGAGCGCGCTATCCCGATCCGCCGGGAATGGTCGAAGACCTCCATAAAAACAAGTTCCACCTGATGATTTCGTTCTGGCCTTACGTGCGTCCAGGAACGAAAACTTACGAAGACATGGACAAGCGCGGTTTTTTCATCGACAAGACGAAAGTTGTCTCTTTTCACCCGGCACAGATGGGTTTGTACGATGCGTTCAATCCGGAAGCGAGAAAGTATTACTGGAACCTGATGGACCAGGCGCTCTTCAAGATTGGCGTGGATGCCTGGTGGCTCGATACCACGGAACCAGAAACCGAGGATCGCGAAACAAACATTCTGGTGACGAACAAAACGTTCCTCGGAAGCGGCGCAAGGTACGCGAACATGTTTCCCTTGATGACCACGAGCGCGGTCTATCAAGGCCAGAGAAGCGCATCCGACAAAAAGCGGGTTTTCATTTTGTCGCGTTCTGCTTTTGCGGGCGCGCAGCGCAACGCCGCGGCGGTCTGGTCTGGAGACGTGAATTCGGACTGGGTATTTTTCAAGAAGCAAATACCCGCGGGGCTGAATTATTCGATCTCCGGGCTTCCGTATTGGACGACGGACATCGGCGGATTCGTTTCCGGCAATCCCGACGATCCGGAATACCGGGAGTTGTTTATTCGTTGGTTTCAGTTCGGAGCGTTCAATCCAATACTGCGAGTCCACGGAACGCGTTCGACGAATCAAAATGAATTGTGGTCCTATGGCGCCGACGCGCAAAAGGTCCTCGTAAGCTACGACACACTTCGCTACCGGTTGTTGCCGTACATTTATTCTCTGGCTTGGATGACCACCAGCCAGGGCTACACGCCCATGCGCGGTTTGGTGATGGATTTCCGCACCGATGCACGCACTGCCAACATTGGAGACCAATTCATGTTTGGCCCAGCTTTCCTGGTGAATCCCATCACGGAACCTGGCGCGAATACCCGGCGCACTTACCTGCCGAAAGCCAAGTGGTTCGACTTCTGGACGGGGACCTCCGTCGAGGGCCAGCGCACTGTTGATACAGCAGCGCCGATCGAGCGGCTCCCGCTTTTTGTGCGGGCCGGATCGATCGTGCCGATGGGGCCGGAGAAGGAATGGTCCACGGAGAAACCGGAAGACCCAATGGAATTGCGCATCTATCGCGGAGCGGATGGTGATTTCATCCTGTACGAAGACGAGAACGACGGCTACAACTATGAGAAGGGTGCGTACGCGACGATTCAGTTCCATTGGGACGACACGAAGCAGACTTTGACTGTCGGCGAGCGCAAGGGCAACTTTCCCGGGATGCTCGCCGAACGCAGTTTTCAGATTGTCTTTTCCGGAGAGAACCACGGCGTAGGTGTCATGCCGGAAGCCAAGCCGGACAAGGTCGTGCACTATGCCGGCAAGCAGCTAACGATTACCCCGTAGAATTTTGGCAGAACTCGCACCGTACGGGGTGGAAGTTCGGCTCCTTGAGACGAAATCATGGCCAGAGCCAGGCCAGGCTGCGAAAAAGTCATTTAGACGGTTCAGCTGCGCAAGACTCTAGGCCAGGCCCGCCTTCGTAAGCGGTAATTCGCGAATGCGCTTTCCCGTTGCGGCAAAAATCGCGTTGCAGAGTGCCGGCGCAAACGGCGGAAGAGGGGGTTCACCAATTCCCGCCGGCGGTGCATCGCTCGGGACGATATACGCGTTAGTTTCCCGCGGCGCATTGTTCATCCGTGCCATCTGAAAAGAATCGAAATTGGATTGGTCGATTACGCCGTTGGTCGCCGTGATTTCTCCGTAGAACGACAGGCTTGTCCCCATTACCGCTGCACCTTCAACCTGTTGCCGAATCGTTTCCGGATTTACGACCGTGCCTGCATCCAACGCCGTATCCACGCGGTTGACGCGCACCTTGCCCGCATCATCCACCTGCACTTGAACCACGGTTGCCACGTAAGTCAGGAAGCTACGATGCATCGCCACGCCGATTCCGTAGCCGTTTCCCGGTTTCTGTTTTCCCCAGCCGGCTTTTTCCGCGGCCAGCGTCAGCACGCGTCGATGTCTCGAGGTGTCGATCGGATACTGGTCGTAATCTCCGCTGTAATTCGGAAATTCCTTCGGCAGTTCGGTTCTCGGCACGACGCGGTCCGGTCCGAGCAGTTGCAGCAGGTATTCCACCGGATCTCTTCCGGCCGCGTGTGCCAGCTCATCCGCGAACGATTGAATCCCGAACGCATGGTAAACGTTGGCCACAGACCGGAACCAACCGATCCGCATGTGCGCCGTCGCGGGCCCATTCTCCGCGCGAAAGTTTGCCAATGCGAACGGCGTATCCGTGAACCCCAGCCCCAATTCTCCCGGATCGGAATAATTTTCGCCGTCCTTAAACGTGGAACCAATCGGCGGAAAAACAGTTCTCTGCAGCCACGCCGTGGGCTTTCCATCGGCTCCGAGGGCTGCTTTCATGTACATGGCCGCCACGGAATGATAAACGTCAAATTTGATATCGTCTTCCCGGCTCCAGACCACTTTCACGGGCTTTCCCGTTTTTTTCGCGAGCACCGCCGCTTCCACCGCGAAGTCCGGGAACGACTTCCGGCCGAATCCGCCGCCCAGCAGCGTCACATTCACCGTCACGTCTTCCTTCTTCAAGCCCACGGCCTGCGCGATCGCGTTCCGCGCTCCCTGTGGATCCTGTGACGGCGCCCACACTTCAGCTTTACCGTCGCGGTACACCGCCAAGGCCGCCGGCGGTTCCATTGACGCATGAGCAAGCACCGGCGCGTAGTATTCCGCCTCCACAATTTTTCCGCCCTTCGCGAAGGCCTCATCCACGTTGCCGGTTTCGCGCACAACTTTTCCGGGCTTGCGCGCGGTTTCCTGCAGTTCCTTTTTGTAGGCGTCCGAGTTCCAAACGCTGTGCGGACTCTTCTCCCACTCGATCTTCAGTTTTTTCCGCCCCTGCATTGCCGCCCAGGTATTATCCGCAAGCACCGCCACGCCGCCGAGCGCCTGAAAGCCGACCGGTGGTTTGAAGGCATCAATTGTTGCCGTCTGCTTCACGCCTGCGACGGTTAGCGCTGCTTTGTCGTCCACAGACTTCACGCTGCTGCCAAAAACCGGCGGATGTGCCACGCTCGCGTACAGCATTCCTTCCATGCGTGTATCCTGGCCGTACGAGGCTTTGCCGGTGCACATATCCTTGAGGTCGTAACCCGGAGTGCCTTTGCCGATGTAACGCCACTCGCTTCGTGGCTTCAGCTTTACTTCTTCCTTCTTCGGAACTTCCAATTTCGCCGCTGCAGCGGCGAGCTCTCCGTAGCCCAATTTTTTCCCAGACGCCTTGTGTACCACCGTGTGCAAATTGGTGGAGCATTCCGCTGCCGGCACGCCCCACTGCGCGGCTGCCGCGCGGATCAGCATCAGCCGGGCGGTTGCGCCGGACTCGCGCAAAGTGTCGAAGAAGGTCCGCACGGAATGCGACCCATCGGTATCCTGGTCGCCGTACTTTTCATCGCCGGTGGCTTGCACGAGCTTCACGCGCGACCAGTCCGCATCCAGCTCGTCCGCCACAATGCGCGGCAGCGCCGTCCGGCTTCCGCTTCCCATCTCCGAGCGGTGAGCGATGATATAAGCGGTTCCATCCGTATCAATGGCGAGATAAACGTTCGGTTGAAGCGGCGCTTTGGTGAACGCATCCGCGGCCGTAGCACCCGCGGCAGTGGTGTTCGTGGTCGCCGCAAAAAGTTGCTCCGGAACCAAACGCACGCTCAGAACAAACGCTCCCGCGCCGAGCATGCCTTTAAGAAATCCGCGCCGGCTGTCTAACAACTCACGATCCCGGTTGGAAATATTGTCAATGTAAATCATACGCCCTCGCTTCGACCTGGACGAAAATAGGTGCAAAACCGCGTATTGCAAAGCTCCATCCTACCGCCAATTCATTTTCTTGCAAGTCCGGAGGCGGGGCAGGACATCCGCAGAGACCCGGAGTTAAGCGATTCTGTGCATTTGGAAAATGCCACGTTGCGATTTTGGCGGGCACAGTACAATCTGAAACACGACGGATAACGATTCATGTCCCCTGATTTCATGAAGCGCGCCATCGCCCTGGCGCTGGAAAACATCGGTTTGGGCGGCGGGCCGTTCGCCGCCGTGATTGTCAAGGAAGGCCGCATCATCGCCGAGGGCACGAATCGCGTTACATCCACGAACGATCCGACCGCGCATGCGGAGGTCGTGGCCATTCGCGAAGCCTGCCGCGTTCTCGCTGATTTCCAACTCAGTGGCTGCGATCTCTATACCACGTGCGAACCATGCCCCATGTGCTTCGGCGCCATTTACTGGGCACGTCCCGCGCGGATTTTCTACGCGGCAACGGCTGCCGATGCTGCGGCAGCAGGATTCGACGATGCCTTCATCTATGACGAGCTGAAGGTGGCTCTTGAAGGGCGGCGCATTCCCACCGCGCAACTTCTACGAGAGGATTCCCTGGCCATTTTTTCAGCCTGGAAACAGCAGGAAAACAAAACACCTTACTAACGCAACTCGCAGGTCCTTCATAGTCACCTGCACTTCGTAAGGGACTACGATGCCGGCCAGGTACCCAGGGCTCGCCGCAAATCGACCAACTGTCCTAGGTGATAAGCGTTGTGATCGGCCAGCAGCAGCGCCTCCCGCAGAATCGTCTGGCCCTCGCCGTGCGGAATGGTTGCGTACAAATCCGTTTTCCGACTTTTCACCAGCTTGATCATTTCCTGCAGATCGTGCTGAAAGGATTGCACGCTCTTCTGCCACGCGGCCTCGTCCTGCGGTACGGGCGTCTTTGGCCAGTAGCCCTCGGGGAATCCCGGCGAAACGTGCTTTGCGTCGCGGCTGAATTCCAGGATGTCCCACTGCACAATCCGCGCGTGCTCCAACAACTGCCAGGCCGTGTGCGGCAAGCCTTCGGCGAACGCCCCTCGTTTGGCTTCCGGAAGGCCATCGAGTGCGTCCATGAAGTGTATGTGCGCTTGGCCACCTTTGAGGAGAGAGACCAGGTGTTCGCGCAAGCCCTGATCGGGATTTGCAGCGCTGTTTTTCTTCTTTGCTACCCGTTTGGTTTTCTTCTTCACAAGAGCTCCTTATCACAAATTATAAACGCGGAACGTCTCAAAACATATTTCTCGTGGGCAAACCGATTGCCCGCGCACCGTCCCGCTGGCATACTCTCTTCTCCCCGCAACAACCAAGAGGCAATCGATGAAACGTGAATATCACCGGTGGCACTCTCACCGGCTGGGCATGGAGCTGGGCGTCGTCGTCTACGGCCATTGGGGCCCTCCGCTCCTGGGATTCCCGACCAGCTCCGGCGACGAGTGGGAGCTCGAGGGCCAGAGTATGGTCGGCGCGCTCGCGGATTTCATCGAGGCCGGAAGAATCAAATTCTTCAGCATGAATTCGATCAATGGGCACAGCTTTTACAACAAAGGCGCTCACCCGTTCCACCGCAGCTACGTCCAGTCGGTTTTCGACTCTTATCTTGCCCTTCATCTGGAGCAATTGCCAGACACAGGGCATCGCCATCTCCACCATGGGCGCTTCCTTTGGCGCGTACCACGCGGCCAACAGCCTCTTCAAGCATCCCGACGTGATCAAGCGATGCTTTGCGATGTCCGGCGTCTACGACCTGCGGAACTTCATGGATGGCATGTACGATGACAATTTTTATTTCAACAATCCGGTCGATTACCTTTCCAATGCGAGCGATCCCTGGTTCTATCAGCAGATCGCCAGTTGCGACATTCACATTACTACCGGCACGGGCCCGTGGGAAAACAGCGCGCCCACGTACCGCCTCTCTGAAGTTCTTTCCAGTAAAGGAATCCGCCATTCGTTGGACAACTGGGGTCCGCAGGGCGGCCACGACTGGCCGTATTGGAAGCACCAGATGCGCGAATACATCTCTAGACTTTTCTAGATCCTGCCATTGGGCTGTGGCTTGGGGGAAGGGATCTAACGCAGGCCCAAATGCTCGAGCTGGTAGCGGCCTTTTTCGATTACCTGGTCATCGTCGATCCAGACGTCGCACTTGCGCGTGAGCACATCGACATGGGTCTTCGATTTCCAGTTAGCGTGAGTCTGGCTGCCATAGGGATCACCAAAGGCGATGTGCACACCGGGGAATTTTTCATCTTGAAGCAGAACGCCGATCATTTCGGCTAGACCGAGATTGGTGCCGAAAGCCAGCTCGCCGACGCGGTCGCTATTTTCGTCCGTATGG
>WNFJ01206064.1_pt1 | contig 11743 bp, 11 predicted proteins | sample 5400461 | NCBI WGS metagenome assembly WNFJ01 (sample SAMN13153349, study PRJNA577476) | soil metagenome | isolation source: 115 cm saprolite on Douglas fir-dominated hillslope | place: USA:California | collected 2013-09-17
AGGGGCGAACTTACACGCTCAACCGGCACCACTGCTGAACTGCGTCAACCGCTTGCCCGACGGTGTCATCGCGACCTCCAGGTAAAGACCAGCCCACCACGACCAGCGCCGGAGCGCGGTGATGTGTCGAGCCGGAACATCGGATTCGGGCCGACACCTGACCCTGGCCCGCACGCAGAGCACTTGTCAAACCATCCTCTCGCGGTGTGGGGAGCAGAATGTCGCCGCGGCAATGCGCGTCGGCACCCTCGGCTGCGGCCTGCACCGGGCGCCGCGGATCGCCACGAGAGCCCGCGCGGCTATGACCTACAACTGATCGCTGTGACCACGTTACAATGCGGCGAAACGTCCATAACCGCAGGCGAGGGGCGAACGGATCATCGATGCAGGTCCCGCCGGCGAACATGCCATGCCACCGATCGCGCGGAGCCCGTCGCGAACACTGTGGTGATCTACGCCCGCCGGTCATCGCCGCAGCGCGCTGGACCCGGTCATGCTGCCATATCGAGAACCCGTTTTCGCGGCCTCGTGGTGCCAATACCTCGCGTCCGCTGTCATGCGGCGCAGTAAATAGCCTGAACTGCCGACCGTTAGCTTTGTTTACCCGCTCGTCTTCCGGTATTCGCCGGTCTGGCGCGCGTAAGGCTGAGGAGTCTTGCTGCGAAGGCAAAACGATGAAATTGTCTGGGTGGCGGCTGCGCACTTGGCTGGCTTACCGTCGCTGTATGCGCCCGCCGCATCTGAGGTTCGGAGCTATCGAGAGCAAGGAGAAGGGTAACCATGCCCGCATCGCATGATTATCTGGCCACACTGGACTCTGTCATCGAGAGCACCGTCGCTCCCACGGCGGCTGAGGTGGACCGCACGGGAGTCTTTCCGCGTTCCAGTGTGGAGGCCTTGGCCAAGGCAGGCCTGCTCGGCTTGATCAGCGCACCGCAGGTCGGCGGGCGCGGGCAGGGGCTGCCGGCCGCCGCCGAGGTGATCGAGCGGCTGGGCAGCACCTGCGGTTCCACCGCCATGGTGCTGCTCATGCACTACGCGGGCACGGCAGTGATCGAGGCGCACGGCAGCGAAGACATCCGTGGCGCGATCGCCAGGGACGAGCACCTGACCACGCTCGCCTTCTCCGAGGCGGGGTCGCGTAGCCATTTCTGGGCTCCGCTCAGCAGCGCAACCAGCAGCAACGGGGAGGTGCGCCTGGACGCGCAGAAGAGCTGGGTGACCTCGGCAGGCGAGGCGGACAGCTACGTGTGGTCGAGCCGCCCGCTCGGCGAGCCGGGCCCGATGACGCTGTGGCTGGTGGCGAGCACGGCCGCGGGGCTCAAGGTCCGTGGCCCGTTCGATGGCCTCGGCCTGCGGGGCAACGCCTCGAGCCCGGTCACGGCAGAAGGCGTGGGCGTCAGCCGTGACGCCATGCTCGGCGCCGACGGCGCCGGCCTGGACATCGCCCTGCAAACGGCGCTGCCGCACTTCCTGGTGCTTAACGCCGCGTTCTCGCTCGGCCTCATGGAGGCGCTCGTCGCCAAGGCGGCCGATCACCTGACCCGGACCCGTCTCGACCATCTCGGGCAGACCCTGGCGGAACAGCTTCCACAGCGGACGCGTTATGCCCAGTTGCGCATCCGCACCGATGAGGTCCGTGCGTTCCTGCGGGATACGCTCGCCGCGCTCGAGACGGGGCGGGCGGACGCCACCCTCCGCGTGCTTGAGGTCAAGGCGGTCGCTGCCGAGGCTGCCTCCGAGGTCGCCGACGGGGTGATGCGGCTCTGCGGTGGCTCCGCGTTCCGCAAGGAGCTTGGTGTGGAACGGCTATTCCGCGACTCGCTCGCCGCGCGGGTGATGGCACCCACGACCGAGGCACTGCATGATTTCGTGGGCCGGGCGACGCTCGGCATGCCCCTGCTGTAGGAAGAGAGTTCACGATGACGTTTGTCATGGGTGCTGTCGCGTACGACCCCAAGGTGGTCACGATCTGGGGTGGCTTCCGGTCCTGGCTGGTGGCGCGGGGTCTGCCGATGGACTTCGTCCTGTACTCCAACTACGAACGGCAGGTCGAAGATCTCGTTGACGGGCGGATCAGTGCCGCCTGGAACTCACCGCTGGCCTGGATCCGCGCTTCGCGCCTGGCGGCGGCTCGGGGTCAGGAACTGACTCCCCTGGTCATGCGCGATACGGACCGTGACCTCACGTCGGTCGTCGTGGTGCGCGGCGACTCGCCGTACACGGACATATCCGACCTCAAAGGGGAGACGATCGCGGTCGGTGCCGTCGATTCGCCGCAGGCCACCCTCATCCCGTGCTCGCACCTGCGGGCGCACGGCCTGCGGCCCGGTGAGGACGTCTCGGTGCTTCGTTTCGATGTCGGCGTCGGCTTGCACGGCGATCACATCGGTGGCGAACGAGACGCCGCGCGTGCCCTGATGTCCGGCAAGGCCGCCGCGGCGTGCATGATTGACGCGAACCATCTGCTCTTCGGCCGCGAAGGCACGCTTCCCGCGGCCAGCACCCGCGTCCTGTCGCAGACCGGGGCGTTCGACCACTGCAACATGACCATCGCCGATGGGGCGCCGCCCGAGCTTGTGCGGCGTTTCGGTGAACTGCTGCTCTCCATGTCCTATACGGATCCGGAGGTCCGGCCGCTGCTCGATCTGGAGGGCCTTACCGCGTGGCTGGAAGGCCGCACGAGTGGATATGCCCTGCTGGACAAGGCGGTCAACGAGGCCGGCTTCTATGACGCCTCAGGTACGGTGACGGCAGATGGCTACCAACCATGACAGCGAAGCGCGGACGGCAACCCGGATTCTCGATCTTGAGGGCCTGAGCTTCGAGCGAGGGGCGCACCTGCTGGTCCAGCGGGCGCTGCGGAACCTGCGGCCAGGTGACGAGCTTGGCGTGACCGGCCGCGACCCTGCTCTCGTCGTGCATATGGACGCTTGGTGTCGCCACGCGGGACACCGCGTGCGCCGTCCCGAACCCGCCGGGACCGGCGTCAGGGGCTGGGTGGTGCGCGGGCGTGCTGACCTCGACCGCTGGTCGGGCGCCGAGCGCTCGGGCGGGCCGCAACCGGGTGAGATCGTCGCTCATCCGCCGCCGCACTGGGGCCTGGCCGCCCGTGGCGCTCTGGTCGAACCCGGCGGCCCGGCGCTCGGCTTCGACCTCGCCGACCGCGACTACGTCTGGGCGGATATCGCGCCCAGCCTGTACGCGCACGCGGCGGCCGAGCAATGGGATCCCGCGAAGGCGGTCGACTGGGACGCCGAGGTCGCATTGGCCGACGAGGTCGAGCGCGCCGTGGTCCAGGTGATGACCTACCTGATCGAGAACGAACTCGCGGCCCTGGTCATCCCCGCCCGCCTGCTGGCCCGTATCCATCCACATTTCCGTGAGGTCCTGCAACTACTGGCGGTCCAAGCGGCCGACGAGGCGCGCCACGTCGAAATATTCACCCGCCGCGCGCGCCTGGACGGCAGGGAGATGGGCACGTCCGCGGTCAGCGGCCGGGAGTCGCTTGCGACGCTCGTCACCGAGCCGGACTTCTCGATGGCGTCGTTTCTGCTGTCCGTGCTGGGCGAGGGCAGCTTCCTCAACCTGCTGACGTTCGTGGACCGGAACGCTCCCGACCCTGTCACGCGGCAGGTCGCCAGGCTCGCCCGCCAGGACGAGGCGCGACATGTCGCATTCGGGGTAGCCCACCTCCAGCACCAGGCGACCCTTGATCCCACCCTGCGCCCAGCGCTCCGCGCGGCGGTCGAGCGACGCCACGACGTGCTGATCGACACGGCAGGCCTCAACCAGGACGTCTTCGACTCTCTCGTCACGCTGGCCGCAGGCGAGTGGACGCCGCAGGCGATCGGCCACGGCTACGATCAGGTTCAGAAGCTGCAGGCCGAGATGGACGAAGGCCGCCAGCACCGCCTCATCCGCCTCGGTTTCCCGGCGGACGAGGCCGCAGAGATCTCCGCCCTGCACACCCGCAACTTCATGTAGCGACGCACGCTGCGTTAAGAACGTCTTGCCCCGGCGCGCGGGGACACACCCCTGGCCCCACTGCGCCAGATTTGCCTCACCCGCAGTTCGAGCGACAATCCAACGATGGTGTTCTTGCCGGTCCTTCCCATCCCGGCGCAGGTGCGGCCCGAGGATGGTACGGGGTTGTCGCTTCGAAGCGGATCGATGGTCGCGTGTTCGCACGACTGCCTCACCGGCGTCGTTCGCGGCTTCTGCCAGGAAATCGCCCGGCGAACGGGCGTCGTGCTCGAGACCCGGGCCGGCCGGCCGGGTGCGCCACCCGACGGCGTGCCTTCGATCCTGGCCGCCCTGGGTACCGACGCAGATCTCGGCTCCCTGCCTGATGCGGCCGGCATCTGCCCGGCTGGCGACGCTGTGGACGAGCGCTATTCGCTGACGATCACCGGCGAGGGAATCGTCGTTCGTGCACCGGCGCCGGTCGGCGTTTTCCGCGGGCTGACCAGCCTCGTTCAGCTCATCGCCACGAGCCCGTCCCGAGGTGACGCGGCTGTCGCGCTGCCGGGGGTGCGCGTCATCGACGCGCCGCGGTTCGCGTGGCGTGGCTGCACGCTCGACGTGGCACGCACGTTCTTCTCCGTGGCCGAGGTCGGGCGGGTGATTGACCTGCTCGCGCTCTACAAGTTCAACGCGCTTCACCTGCAACTGACCGCCGACGAAAGCTGGCGTCTGTTCGCCGGGCGCCGGGCCGGCCGTGACCTGGCCAGCGGCGACCCGTTCTACACCCGAGACGACCTCATGGAGATCGCTGGTTACGCCGCTGCGCGGTTCATCACGTTGATTCCCGGCGTGAACATGCCCGGCCACGTGACAGCAATGCTGCGCATGTATCCAGAGCTCAAGACGGGCAGAAACACGGTCGGGGCCGATCTTCCGCCGGGGATGGCCCACCCGTTCTCGTGGCTTGATCCGGAGATTCCGGCCACCTTTGAGCTGGTCGAGACCATCGTGGCCGAGGTCGCGGCGGCCACGCCAGGCCCGTACCTGCACATCGGCGGGGACGAGGCCTTCGGGATGCCCGACGATCTGTATGGACGGTTTGTCCGGCATCTTCGCCGCGTCGTGCGTTCGCTCGGGAAGAAGACCGTGGGATGGCAGGAGACCGTCCGGCCCGGCGCCGGTCCGGGCGACGTGCTCCAGTACTGGATCGACGCGCCCCAGAAAGCCGGAGAACTGATGGGTGCACCGGGCGAGCTTCCGCCCGAAATTCAAGCGGCGATCAACCAGGCGAACGCCAAAGCAGCGGGCGACCTCGTAAAAGCCATGGCCGCCTCGGCGCGCATCCTCGTGTCGCCCGCCGGCTACGCCTACCTGGACGTGCCCTACGCAGAGTCTTCTGTCGACCGAAACCAGGAGGAGCTTCGGCTGCGAGTGGGAATGCCGTCCTACCCACGCAAGACCATCGAGGAGTCCTTCGATTGGGATCCCGCCGCGGCACTCGGGCCAGATGCTCGTCCGGAACACCTCGCGGGCGTCAGCGGGGCGGCCTGGACCGAGACCATAACCGATTTCGACGAACTGGCCTTCATGGTACTGCCGCGCCTGCCCGGCATCGCCCAGAAGGCATGGAGCCAACACGCGGGCACGACCTGGGCTGACTACCGCAAGCTCCTGGCAGAGCACCCGCGGCTGTGGGCACAGGATGCACTGACGTACTTCAGGTCCGCGACGGTCGACTGGGTCCGGGACCCCGGCGGCACCACCGCTGACGACCCGCGCGACACCGCGGCGGGCTGAAGTGCAGCCATTCCGCCAAAGTCTTGTTGATTACGAGCCACGCTCGCGCTCAGTTTCCCGGTCGCCGGTGTGGATGCCCTCTGCTTCCGCCCAGGACCGGCATCCTCAACGGCTTACGCGGGCTGGCGCAGGGCCGGTCGCCGGCGCGGGCCTGGGGCTGGGCTGAAAGACTGGCCGGTGTGGACGGCACGGGCGAACTCGAGCGGGTCTACCGGCGGGAGGCCACCCGGATCCGGGCCGCGCTGGCCGTGCGGCTCGGGGACGTGGGCCTGGCCGAAGAGCTTGTGCAGGACGCTTTCATCGAGGCGCTCGAGCACTGGCGCGCGGAGGGCGTGCCGCCGAACCCGGGCGGCTGGCTGGCCACCACGGCCCGGCGCAAAGCGGTTGACCGGCTCCGCCGTGAGCGCGCCGGGCAGGAGAAACTGGCGCTGCTGGCCGTCACCCGATCGCTGGGTCCGGCCGGTCCGGGCGACACGGGCGGGCCGGGCGAGTTCGCGCCCGGGGCCGGCCAGGACGAGGCCGACGAGCTGCTTGGACTGGTCTTCGCGTGCTGCCATCCGGCGCTGCCGCGGGAGTCGCAGATCGCGCTCACCCTCCGCGCCGTGTGCGGCCTGACCACGGCTGAGATCGCGGCGGCGTTCCTGGGCAGCGAGCCGGCGATGGGCCAGCGGCTGTCCAGGGCGCGGAAGGCGCTGCGGGAAACCGGCGCCGCGGTTCGCGTTCCCGATCCCGACCAGCTCGGCGACCGCCTGGACGAGGTGCTCGCCGTCATCTATCTCGTCTTCAACGAGGGCTATCTGGCCAGCGCCGGGCGCACGCCAGCGCGCCGTGACCTCGCGGCGCAGGCCGTTGCGCTGAACCGGCTGCTGCACCGGCTCATGCCGCGCGAGCCCGAGGTGCTGGGCCTGCTGGCGCTGCTGCTGCTGCACGAGTCGCGGGCCGCCACGCGGTTCGACGGCTGGGGGCGGCTGGTGCGGCTGGAAGACCAGGACCGTGCGCGGTGGGATCGCGCGCTCGCCGCCGAGGCGGCACGGCTGCTCGGCCGGGCGATGGCGATGCACCGCCCGGGCACCTACCAGATCCAGGCGGCCATCGCCGCGGTCCACGCGGAGGCGCCGAGCTACGCGGACACCGACTGGCGCCAGATCCGGCTGCTGTATGACCGGCTGTACCTGTTCACGCCGTCACCGGTCGTGCGGCTCAACCGCGCGGTCGCCACCCGGTTCGCGATCGGCCCGCAGGCCGCGCTGGCCGAGGTCGAGCCGCTCGCGAGCGAACTGGGCACCTACCGGCTGTTCCACGCCGTGCGGGCGGAGCTGCTCAACGATCTCGGGCGCCATGAGCAGGCCCGTTTGGCGAACGAGCGGGCGCTCGCGCTGGCCGCCAATCCGGCCGAGCGCGAACTGCTCGCCCGCCGCCTGTCGATGTGACGTGATTCGCCGCGATGCGGATGGCCGCGGTGCGCCGTTCGGTGTGGCGCGGCGGGCTCACTGCGCCATGACGGGCCTGACCTCCATCGTGATCCAGCCGCGGTCGACACCGGGCCAGGTTTTCGCGATCTCCACCGCCTCGTCGATGCCGCTGGTCTCGAGCAGCGAGTAGCCCGCGAGGACCTCTTTCGCCTCCATGAACGGGCCGTCGGTGACTCCGCCCGCCCGGATCGTCTTGGCCTTGTCCGGCGAATCGAGCTGGTGCCCGGCGTCGGCCAGCTTCCCTGAGCTGCCGTATTTTTCGTACCAGGCGCCGATCTCCGCCATCCATCCCTCAAGGTCAAGCCCGCCCAGTTGCTGGCCCGTCTCGGTCATCGCGCCAAGTATCAGGTACTTCATCATGTGCCTCCGTCTTGCCGGAACCGGGCGCCCCGATGGCACCCTCTCACTGAATCCCACGAACGGCGGCCGGCCCATTTCGACATCGCGCCCGAAGGAACCCACTCACCGCGGGCGCCGATCATCGGATGACCACGCGCAGCCGCTCGCGGGCGGCCTGCAGCGCCGTCTCGGCCTGCTGATGCGTGGCCGCTTCGGCGAAGACGAAGCCCAGGTACCTGTCCCCGTCGGGGAGAGGGCGGACGGGCTGGCCGATGGGGACGGTGATGGTCAGGCCGGTGATTCCGGGCACGGCCGCGGCTTCCTCGCGGCCGCCGACCGCGCGGAGCACGCCCGCCCGCTCGACCGGGAGCATGAGCACGCCGGAGGTCCGGCCGGCCGGCTGACGGGGCGGGCGCTGGCCGAGGGCGTCAGCCAGCACCAGCTCCTCCAGCGTCATGCCGCCGGGAAAACTGAGCGCGCGTGAGCACAGGCCGCCGATGGAGCGTGCGGCGAGTTCGAGCATGGTGGGCGTTGCCACACCGGTGCGGTCGTCGATCCGCAGTTCGGCGTGGATGGGGCCGTGTCGCAGGCCGAGCGCCCGGGCGGCCCGGCCGGCGGTGCCGGCCGCCGCTGACAGGACGTGCCCGGGTAGCCGGGACGGGGTGACGAGCAGGGTTTCCTCGAAGGTGGGGCCGTCGGGGGTGCCGGGCTTGTCGAAGATGGCGGTGACCGTCAGGCCGCTGGCGGACAGGAAGCCGTCGATGCTCAGTTCCCACCCGGGCACGTATTCCTCGATCAGGAGGGGCTCGCTGTCTGGCCGCCGGGCTGCGGTCAGGACGCGCCGGATCCGCTGCGCCGCGGCCACCGCGGCCGCGCCGTCGTCGGCTCGCAGGATCCCCTGGCTGGCGCTGAGCGATATCGCCTTGACCACGCAGGGGAATCCCACCTGCTCCGCCGCCTGCGCCACGGTGCACCCGGGAGCCGCGGCGGGCACGACCCGGAATGCGGGCTGGGCCACGCCGGTGCGCGCCCACCGGCGCCGTTGCCCGGCCTTGTCGGCCGCGGCGGCCACCGCCTCCACCGGGTTGTGCACAAGCCCCATGCGCGCGGCCATCGCCGCCGCCAGGACCAGCATCGGCGTGTCGGCGGCGGCGACCGCGTCGACCGGGCCGCACCGGGCCAGGAGCCGGGTGGCGCTGCCCTGGACGTCGCCGGGATCGACATGGATGACCGGCCGGCCGCCCAGCGGCAGCCCCCCGTCGCTGCCGACGACCAGATCCAGGCCCAGCCGGCTGGCCGCGATGAGGAAGTCGGCCGCCCGGTAGCTGCGGGCGGGCACGAGCAGCAGCACCCGGGCGCCCGTCAGATCGACCGCGCCAGCCACCCGGCGCTCACCTCCGCGCCCAGGTCCACGGCTCCGTTCCCGGCCCGGTTGCATGGCCGTCACCGTTTCTCCGGTGAGAAGAACGGCTGCGTCCCCGCCTCGTGGTCAGTGACGTCGATCAGCCCAGCCAGATCGGGAAGACGCGCCCGCAGCAACGGCTCGATGCCTTGGCGGAGGGTGACTTCGGCGAGGCTGCAGCCCTGGCATCCGCCCTCCAGGCGGATCCGGACCCAGCCGTCTGCGGCGCCGGCCAGCACGACGTGGCCGCGGTGCGCGGCGATCACCGGGTTGATCTCGGTGTCCAGGATTCGGCGGGTGCGCTCGGCGAGATCCCCGCCCGCGCCCGGCTGCGGCGTCCCGGCACCCGGTCCGGCGATGCGGACGCTCGTGATCTCCGGGACGGCGGCGCGGATCAGGGCTTCGATGCGGGCGGCCAGCGGGAGGACGGCGCCGGGGGATCCGGTCACTTCCAGGGTGGCGATGCCACCCTCGACGCCGGCGACCCGGACGGCTGCGCCGCGGGCGACGACGGAGGGCAGGACGCTGCGCCGCATCGCGTCGGTGACCTTGGCGGCCAGGTCCATCGCGGCTGCCGCCCCCTAACCCGCCGGCGGAGCCGTGGCGGCGCTGCCGCAGCCTGCCGCGTCGAGCGCGGCGTCGAGATCGGCGAGCAGGTCGCCGGGATCCTCGATCCCGACCGACAGGCGCAGCAGGTCGGCGGGTACCGGCGAGGAGGGCCCTTCCATGGTGCGACGGTGCTCGATGAGGCTCTCGACTCCGCCGAGCGAGGTGGCCCGCTTGAACACGCGCACGGCGGCCAGGACCGCGCGGGCCTGGCCGGCGCCTGCCGCGATCCGGATGGACAGCATCCCGCCGAACCCGCCCGTCATCTGGCGGGCCGCGATCAGGTGGCCCGGGTGCGACGGCAGGCCCGGGTAGAGCACGGCCGCCACCTCCGGACGGGCCCGCAGATGCGTGGCGATGGCCATGGCACTTTCCGATGCGCGGTGCACCCGCAGGAACAAGGTGCGCATGCCGCGTTGCAGCAGCCAGGCCTCGAACGGCCCGGGCATGGCACCCGCGGTGCGCCGCCAGGAACGGATCCGTTCCCACAGCGGATCACGGCGGGCGGTCAGCACCGCGCCGGCCAGCACGTCGCTGTGGCCGTTGAGGTATTTGGTGGCCGAATGCACGACGAGGTCGGCGCCGAACTCAAACGGCCGGGTGAGCACGGGTGTCGCCACCGTGTTGTCGGCCGCGACCCGGACCCCGGCGGAGTGGGCAAGCTCGCAGACCGCCGCGAGGTCGGTGATCTCCCACATCGGGTTGGCCGGGGTCTCCACCCACACCAGCCGGGTGCGTCCCGGGCGGATCGCCGACGCCACCACGCCGAGATCGGACGTGTCGGTGAACTCCACGTCCAGGCCCCAGGTGAGGCCGAACTCGGCCAGCCACTTCCGCACCCCCCAGTACAGGACCCGGGACACCAGCACATGATCGCCAGGCAGCAGCGACTGGAAGACCGCGGTGGCGGCCGCCATCCCGGACGCGAACACCGCACAGCCGGAACCGCCCTCCAGGGCGGCCAGGAGCCGCTCGGCGGTCTCATAGGTCGGGTTGTCGGCCCGCGTGTATTCACGGCCCTGCCGGTAGGAGCCGTCCGGCCGCTGTTCGTAGTTGGTGGCGGGACTGATGACCGGCGCCAGGCCGCCGGACAACGGGTCCACCTCGCCCAGCGCCTGGGCCGCCAGGGTCTGCGGTGACAACGGCCGCTGTTCCATTCGGGCCCGGTTCCTCCTCCCTGGCCGCCGAGGCGGGGACGACCAACGCCCGGTTCCTGCATGGCCACATCGACGATATCCCCCTGCCCGGCGAACCGATCTCTGCCCGGTAGCCGTAGCGGAGGAACCGGGCCCGGTACCATCGAGGGCGTCGATGGTGTGCAGCCGATGCGTGCGGGAATGATCTGGCCAGGCAGCGGAGTGTGCGCCCGGCAGCACGCCGAGGCGTGAGGATGGGAGACCGGCAGATCATGCCTACCGGAATCGGCCGCGATGAGCTGCGAAAACTGACCGATCAGGGTGCCCAGCTGGTGGAGGTTCTGCCCGCGGACGAGTACGCGTGGGCTCATCTGCCGGGCGCGGTCAGCCTGCCACTGAAGGAACTTGACGACCAGATGGGGCAGCTGGACCGGTCCCGGCCGGTGATCGTGTACTGCCACGACAGTCTTTGAGACATGAGCCCGCGGGCCGCGTGGCGGCTCGAAGCAGCCGGGTTCGGCCCGGTGTATGAGTACGTGGCCGGCAAGACCGACTGGCTGGCCGCCGACCTGCCGTTCGAGGGCACCGCGCAGCTGGCCGGCCTGTTCACCCGCCGTGAGGTGGCCACCGTCAGCGAAGATACCCCGGCGCAGGAGGCACTGCGGCGGCTGCGGGCCCGGGGATTCGGGCCGGTCGTGGTGCTCAACCAGGCCGGGGTGGTGATGGGCACGGTGCGCCGGGATCGGCTGGAGTCGGCCGCGGCGGGGACGAGGGCCGGGGAGCTGATGCGGTTCGGTGTGAGCACGGTGCGGCCGAGCGAGCAGGCCGCGGACCTGGTGCACCGGATGGGTCACGCCGGCGTGAGCCGGGTTGTCGTGACCCGTTCCGACGGCACCCTGGTCGGGCTGCTGTTCGCCGGCGACGTGGCACCGGCATAGCTGGGACCTGACCACCGGGCGAGCCACCGCCGCAGAATCCTTCCCCGCGGCGCCGCCGGTTTCACAGTTCCAGCGGTCTTGCTCCCC
>WNFJ01268662.1_pt1 | contig 11743 bp, 12 predicted proteins | sample 5400461 | NCBI WGS metagenome assembly WNFJ01 (sample SAMN13153349, study PRJNA577476) | soil metagenome | isolation source: 115 cm saprolite on Douglas fir-dominated hillslope | place: USA:California | collected 2013-09-17
GCGCAGAAGAGGGCAGCGTGTTCGACGCCCACTTGCTGGTGCTGGAGGACCGCACGCTTTTGGATGAGGTAGCCCGGCTTATTCGCAATGAGAAGGTCAATGTGGAATACGCTTTCCACACGGTGGCAGAGCGCTACGCAGCTTCATTGGCAGCCATCGAGGACGAATACTTGCGCGAACGGGCCAGCGACACGCGAGACGTGACCAACCGGGTGCTCAACAACCTGCTGGGGATCGAAGAGGATACGGACCTGCGCAACCTCAAGGAGCCGTGCATCATCATCGGCCACGACCTAACCCCTTCGAACACGGCCCAGTTGGACAAGCGCAACGTGCTGGGCTTTGCCACGGACGTCGGCAGCAAGACTTCGCATACGGCCATCATGGCGCGTTCGTTGCGCATACCTGCCGTGGTGGGACTCAACGATGCGAGCGACCAGTTGGAGAGCGGTCTTTATGCCTTGCTCGACGGGTTCAATGGGACTATTATCATTAGCCCCACCGACCAAACGCTATTCGAATACGGCCAACTTGTCCGCAAACAGGCCACTCTCGAGGAAAAGCTCCGCGACCTCACCGATAAGCCGGCGGTGTCCCTTGACGGCCATCGTGTCACTCTATCCGCCAACATTGAGCAGGCCGAAGATGCCCAAAGCGTCAAGGCAAACGGCGCGGATGGCGTGGGCCTGTTCCGCACGGAATACCTATTTCTCAACCGAGAGCATCAGCCTGACGAAGAGCTCCAATACCAGGCTTTCCGCTCAGCGGCTGCGGCGCTCAAGCCGATGCCGGTCGTCATCCGCACGCTGGATCTGGGCGGCGACAAATACGTCGCCCACGCGCAGCACCTGCCCCGGGAAATGAATCCATTCCTGGGCCGGCGGGCCATCCGTTTGTGCCTCCAGGAACGGGACATGTTCCGGGAGCATCTGCGGGCGATACTGCGCGCCAGCGCCGAGGGCAATGTTAAAATGATGTTCCCGATGATCTCGGGCCTGGATGAACTCAACCAGGCCAATGCGCTCGTCGAGGAATACAAAGCCGAGCTGCGCCAGGAGAACGTTCCGTTTGACGAAAACCTGGAAATCGGAGCCATGATCGAAACACCTTCCGCGGTTATGGTCGCTGATTCCCTGGCCAAGCGCCTGAAGTTTTTCAGCATCGGCACTAACGACCTGATCCAGTACTCGCTGGCCGTGGACCGGATGAACGAGAAAATCGCGCACCTTTACGAGCCGACCCACCCGGCCATTGTGCGCCTGATCCAGGCCACGGTGGAGGCCGCGCACCGGCAGAAGATCCCGGTGACGGTGTGTGGAGAGATGGCCAGTGATCCGGTGCTGGCGCCGCTCCTGCTGGGCCTGGGAGTGGATGAACTGAGCGCCGCTGCGCCGCTGGTGCCTCCCGTGAAATTCCTCATTCGCCGCCTCAAACTGACTCAGGCCAAAGAACTGGCACAGTTCGCTCTGGAGTCCGAATCGGCCGCCGAGATTCTCGCCCGTTGCCAGGAGCTCGCCCGGCAAGTTGCGCCGGGGTTGTTCGAGGATAAATGACCCTTGGCTTGCGCCGCTACGGCAGCGATTCGTACACCATCCAGTAATCCAATAATCCAACAATCCAATGAAAGTAATTATCCTGGCCGCGGGCTACGCCACCCGCCTTTATCCGCTCACGCTGACGCAGCCCAAACCGCTGCTGCCGGTGGCGGGCAAGCCGATGATCGAGTACGTTCTGGACAACCTTGCGCCCATCGGCGGCCTCGACCGGATTTATGTCGTGACCAACGCCAAGTTCGCGGACCACTTCCAAAAATGGGCCGACGGCTACCGCGAGGCCAAGGCCAAACTTGACTTCAAAATCGTAAACGACGGTTCGACCGATGATTCCAACAAGCTCGGCGCCATCGGCGATTTGCATCTGGTCGTGACGCGCGAGAACCTCGACGACGACATCATCGTGGTGGCCGGCGACAACCTCTTCAGCCAGGCGCTAAGCGACTTTGGCAAGTATTGCCGCGCCAAGAACACGCCGGTGCTTGCCCTATACGACGTTGGCGACCTCGAGCAGATCAAGAAATATAACTCCATCCAAGTGGACGGCGACGGGCGGATCACCTTTTTCGAAGAGAAGCCGAAGAATCCAACCAGCACGTTGACCGGTATTGCGCTTTATTTCTACCCGAAATCCACATTGCCGTTCATAAAGCAATACATAGCCGAAGGCAACAATCCTGACCAGCCCGGCCGCCTGATCCAGTGGCTCTACCCGCGCCTGCCGGTCCACACATGGAAGGTGCCGGGCCTGTGGTACGACATCGGCTCGAAGGAAACGCTCGAGCAAGCCAACCAGATTTTTGCTAACATCTAAGCCGGCCCCGACGTTGAATTTTTAACGCAAAGGCGCAAGGGCGCAAACAAAAGCGGAATTAACCGCGGATTACGCAGATGACGCGGATTTCTCGTCTTCATTTTCTGCCCCGATTCCTCTGACACACACATTCCTCTGACCTTTCCGCCTTTGCGTCTTTGCGCCTTTGCGTTAAACGGCTTTGCATTAAGGACTTTGGGCCTCGGGTTTTTTCAGCGCCCGGATGCGGTCGCGGAGCCGGGCGGCGCTCTCGAACTCCTGGCGGTCAATGGCCCGTTGGAGTTGCTTTTCCAGTTGCTCAAGTTCCGAGAGCGGCCGGTTCTGCTGGATTTGCTCGGCCAACTCGCGCAGAGCCTCGAGGGAACGATCCCGCTCGAATTGGAAGGTCTCGTCGTCGAGGCCTTCGAGCGACTCGATTTTGGCCGTAGCTTCCTTGACCAGGCGGAGGGCCTTTTCGTAATTGCCTTTTTCAAGTTGCTGCATGGCGATTGCGCAGACGTTGATGCGCAGGATATAGGGGCGCCACCGTTCGAGAAACTGCTGGTCTTCCTGCCGGCGGGCGTGACGGTTTACAAAATCGAAGACCCGCAGGTTTCGCTCAGTGTCGCGGATCGTCCGCGTCCAGTCCCTCAGTTGAAACAGGCGCACGTAGCGCAAATAATAAAGGGTACCTTCGCTGAAAAGCTCCGCGCATTCAGAAGGGCTTAAGTCGAACTCCGCCTCTCGGGAGGCCAGCCTGGCTTCTTCCAGGCGGCGCATGTGGAACTCAAGGGCCGATTCCAACCCGTGCGGCCGCGCGCCATCCGGACGCCCCTCCAGTTCGTACTGCTCGATACCCAGGGGCGTTCTCACTTGCAGTGCTTCGCGGCCGTTATCGCCGGGGACAATGCGAGCGTCGTTCTCCGGATCGTAGGGCCAGTTTTTCAGAATTCTGCGCAAGTCGGGCGTTTCACTCATAGCCTTACTGTTACTATGAACCTTTTGGCGCCGGAATCAATGCCCGGCAAGCCGATTCGGCGCAAAACGCGACTGTTTCAATTCATTTCCACGGCCGGATTCAGCAGATTGCCTGGGCCATTTCGTTGTGCCGGGTGGCCGTCGTGCTGAGCATCCTTTACCGACTCGGGACAGTTCACAACGAACATGATTGTAAACTCAGAATGAGCTTAAGAAATAAGAGAAAAGGGGCGTCGCGCAGCTTGCACTTAATCACCCTTGAATGGCGTTAAATTCACCGTCACCTCCGGCCCATTCTTAACCACGGTCGTCACCGCCAAATTCGTTGCTCCCCGCTCGAAGGGTATCTTAAGGTATGGCCCGCCGTTGGCAATCCACTCCTCCACGCTGAACAGATTCGAAGGCAGATTCCCAGCCATCAGGATGATTGCCTTTTGTGCCGCCTGATAATTGCCGGCGGCGAGTTTGTCCCCAACGACGAAGCTGTTCGTTCCCTTTAATTCATAAAGCGTTGCGGTGATTCTTTCATTCGCTTCCTCGAGCACTAATCCCATCGGCGCTTTGCTCGTGCTTGAATTTTGGGTTTTCCATTTTGAAACAACCACTCCTCCGGCGTTGTTTTTTGGACCCGCTCCTTTCGACTGCTCTTGGACTTTGCCGCAAGCTGCCAGCACCAGCACGGCGCCAATCAGACATAGGCCAACGCTCATTTTTGCATTCATAAGTTTGGCCAGGAAATTTTGAACGAGGAGAACATTGCCTTCCGAAGGCACGCTATGTCAATAACGGGAGCTTCACTTCTTGCCGAACATGCCTGCGAAGGTGGATTTGGATTCCTCGGAGCGCTGGCGGACTTTGAGCTGGCCGAGGATGGAATGCCAGCCGATGTAAATTTTGTGCCACTGGCTTTCGAGGTTGCGCACCGCGCCTTCGCTCAGCTCGCTGACGTAACGGAGGGAGGGGCAATTGCCGACCAGGGCGTGGATTTCCTCTTTGGTAGGCGACGGGACTTCGATGGCCGATAAAATCAGCTCCAATTCCTGGACGATGATGCTTTTGGTCTCGAGGAACTGGGTATCGTCCTCGGGAGCGAACTTCTTGGCGCGGGCCAGGTTGAGGAAGTGGTTGAACTGTTTCCAGCACTCCAGATAGTTCTCCATCTGGTTGATGAGCAGGTCCAATTTTTTGTCGCGCATAGGTTCTAGTCAATTCGACCACAGATGAACACAGATGAACACAGATGAAGGCGGGCGAATTGGCCTCTCCTTGCGGTCGGTGGCTCACCGATGGTTAGGCATTGTTCAAGGTTTGAAACTCTCTTCATATTTGTGTCCATCCGTGACCATCTGTGGTTAAATCCGGTTCGTGCAGCTAGGGGGTCTGACTCGTTGTCGTGGACATGCCCGGAGTCACGGGGGAAAGGAAGATGAGCGCGCCGCCGCGAAGTTCGCGGGCGGTGACCTTAAGGCTCGCATAATTCAGGATGAGTTGCGAGAGAGGCAACTGCGCGGCCTCCGCTTCGCGAAAGGTGGCCAGCACATCGCGGCCAAGCTGTTCGAGGAGATCCGGCGGGAAATTAGAAGATATAGTGCCGACCAGCACGCGGCCATCGCGGTCCACTGTAAAACTGCCCGAGGGCAGACGCAGCAGGTTGGGCGCTGGTTTGGAAAACAAGGTCAGGAGACCCATAATGCCAGCACTTTCCGCATGAGTTCACGCATTTGTCCCGCGTTGGTCGAGGGTTGCCAGCCCACGCAACCCTCGATGTCGCCCTGCGGCGCGAGCGCGACGTTGCGCTGTGGGCCAAGGGCTTCGATCTCTTCGAGCGGCCCGGCTTGAAGCCTTTCGCCCAAGGTCCGAAAGCGCGCCAAACTCTTCCGCGCCCAGGAGGCCATCCGCTCGGGGTTTTCAAGGCCGCGCGATTCCTGGCCGCCGCCTTCGCCGGTTTTCATGGCCAGGGCGAACTCGACGCCTTCGATGCGCGCGACGTCCGCCAGGGGCGAATGAGGGGCTTTGGGCTGTCCGTCGGCGGTGGTTTCGCTGCGGGATTCATCAAGGGCCTGGGCGCTCTCGAGGAGCAGGCCGTTGTAGGACTTGAAAATTGCCCGGGGCCGGCCTGGCTCTGCGGGCAAGGTTTCGAAAACGCCGGTCCGCCAGGAAAGAATCTTGTGAAAAGCCGGTTCACCTTTCAAATCTCCTGCTTCGGCGTCAATGGCTTCGCCGTCCTGGATCCAGATCTTGCCGCTCAGCGGTCCGTTGGTGATGCGAAGCACAGAAGAGCTTTGGGAGATGCACTCGAGTTGAATAATGTCCACCAGGCTCTTGCTTTGCACGCCGCGGAATCCGCTCTCGCCCTCGCGCCCGAGGAGGGATTCGACACATTCTAGGAACATTCTGATTTCCTCTTCCGTGCCAGGCTTGTGCCAGAAAAGGTCCACGCCCAGGGCATAGACGCGGGTGCGGAACTGCTCGTCCACTACCGAGGTCAGGGCCACGGTGCGGAGTTGAGGATACTTGCGTCGAACGATGGAAAGGACCTGGAGGCCGTCCATCTTGGGCATCTTGAGGTCGCAAACCAGGAGCTTGAACGGCTCGGACTCGAGCATGGCCATCGCCTTCGGTCCGGAATTGGCGATGGAGATCTCGGGGCGGCTGGGCAGTTGGGCGAGCATCTCGCGGTACAACTCAAGCAAGTCCGGATCATCGTCCAGCAGCAGGATTTTGTTGTTCACGTCCATGGTCCCTCGCGTCAAGGGTTGCTCTTTCTTCTTACAAACTCAAGCTTGAAAAACCAAGCCGATCTGGTTCGTCTTACAGCATGGGGCATTCCGCAGAACGGCACACAAAGGCGATTCTTTTGAAAATTGAGCCAGACAGGTAGCCACGGCGCGTCCTGCCTAGCCGAACCCGACATCGGGGCAGTAGTACCAATGGGGCAATCCCGTCCACAAATGAGACAATCGGCCTGTAATTGGCCGATCTTCAAATCTTAATCTTTCTCTAATCCTGCTCCTGACCCTGAGCGCGAGGGCAACGAGGATTAAGAGAAAGATTAGGATTAAGATTAAGAAAGGGAGACCAGGATGGGCCGCTGCTGGCGGACATCGTAAATCCGTGGTGTGGGTGCCGCGGGCGGGATGATGGAGGGGAGGATTCAGATAAAGGCTAAGATTTGGATTAAGAGTTGGGGCAGGCCGCCGCTGGCATAAAACCTGCAAAGCACGCTGCTTGAGGGCAGGCAACAATGCGGGTTTGAGCGACCAGGAAAACGTGAGTTGAAGAGACTCAAGCGATAAAGATTAACATGTTTGGATTTTTGAAAAAATTGGGGCGGCGGTCCGCGAGATCCGCGGACGAGACGACCAGCGACTCCAGTCATGATACGGAGATCATCCCGACATTGGCTCACGCGCAGTTTGCCGGCGGCCAGACTCGCACGTCTCGCCCGATCGCCGCGCGACCGAACGGAAGGTGCGTGGAAGTGCCGTTGCAGCCCGTTTTGGCCGGGCTGCCTTTGGAATTGCAGCCTCGCCTGCTCCACGCGGAAGTCGGCGAAATGACCATTGCCGTCCCTCTCGAAAAAATTCTGGCCCAACTCTCGCGCGGGGCCGTCAAAATCTCATTTGGCGAATTAAGGCATGCTGCTCCAGGCGTCTTTTCTCCCGCACCCGACCGCGACAAGCTTATGGTGACTCTGCCGCTGGCCACAATTCTTCCCCAGCTCAATCCGGCGTTGATCACTCGGCGGCGCGCGCAGAAGCAGGTCGAAGTCCCCGAGGAAGTGTTCAGCCCCTTCGAGTCACAAGGAGACGGCCTTGTTTTTTCGGTCGCCGAACCCGAGCCGGTCCCACAGGAACCCGCTGTGGCCACTTTCCGCGGTCCAGCAAACGTCCCCGCGCCGATGCCTTCTCTCCGAGCCTCGATTCAATCGGCTGCCACGCCGCAGGCACCCGCTGCCGCGCCACTGGTTGCGCCGTCACTATTTACATCTGCGCGTGCCGCCCGGCCAACAGGCAGCGCTCCGGCGCCTCAGCCGGCTCCGGCGACTGCGGCCGCTCCGGCGGCACCAGCTCCGCCAAAGCCCGCGCCCGAGGTCGCTCACTTGCTTGCCGGCCTGTCCGCGCTGGCGGAAACCTGGCCAGACGCCGTGCGCCAGGAGATCGTGCAGTTGAATTTAGTGGATGCCAAAGTCGGTTTGCCGGTGGAAGCCGTCGAGCGCGCCCTTAAGCAGGGCCGGATCGCCTTCACCTGGAAGATGGTGCGTTCCTGGATCAAACCTGCGCCGCTGCCAGCAGTTTCCGCGAACGATGGCGCATTGCTTGAACTGCCCCTCAAGGTAGTGGCTCCCCTCTTTCTGGCGCGCCAAAAAGAAGTAAATCCGCCCCAGCAAAAAATTTCTATTGACGAACAGATTCCCAACCTGTTCTTCGGCTTCCCGCAGGCCGAAGCCAGCGCGGAGGAAGCTGCCGGGAGTCATGCGGTTGCCAAGCCCGTGGACACCAATTACTACGTTTGGGACGACACGTCGGACATGGCGCGAGTAGATGCAAGCGAGTACAAGCGGCGGCCCACACCGGGCACCAGCTTTATCAGCCGTTACGCGACGCCCAACGAAGTCGTCTCGAGGGCGGCAGCGCTGGACGGGGTGGCGGGTGCGCTCATCGCTTTGCCCGATGGCTTGATGGTGGCGAGCCAGCTTTCGCCGGATCTCAACGGAGAAACGTTGGCTGCGTTTCTGCCTCAAATATTCGGCAAAGTCAGCCAATGCACCAAAGAATTAAGGATGGGGGAACTCAACAACCTGAACTTCACCGTCGGCAATGTGCCGTGGAAGATATTTCGCGTGAACGCGATTTTCTTTGCGGCCTTCGGGCGCGAGGGTGAACCGCTGCCGACCGCGCAATTGGCGGAACTGGCAGGAGAACTAGACCGCAAGCAGAAGTAATTTATGGCCATCATCAATCAAGCGACCAAAGAGTTGCAGGTAAAAATCGTCTATTACGGCCCGGCAATGGGCGGCAAGACCACGAACCTGGTGCAGGTACACGACCACGTGCAGACCGCCGCCGGCCACAAAGGGAAGCTCGTCTCGCTGGCCACCAGCTCGGACCGCACCCTCTTTTTCGATTTCCTGCCCATCGAGGCTATGGCGATCAAAGGCTTCAAGACCAAGTTCCAGCTCTACACCGTACCGGGCCAGGTCATTTACAACACGACGCGGCAGCTCGTGCTGCGCGGGGTGGATGGCATCGTTTTCGTGGCCGATTCACAATATGAAAAGATGCCCGAGAACGTGGAGAGCTTTGCGAACCTGGAGGAGAACCTCAAAACGCTGAAATTGAACATGGCCGAGATCCCGCTGGTGCTGCAATACAACAAGCGCGACTTGCCCAATGCGGCGCCGGTGGATTACATGGAGTTCCTGCTCAATAACCGCGACGTGCAGATGCCGTCCTTCACTTCTTCGGCGCACCGTTGCGAAGGGGTTTTTGAGACACTGAACATGATCACCCGGCTGTTGCTCAACAAGTTTATCAGCCAATCTCAGCCTCAATACGCATGACATGGCCACTTTGCCCCAACTGTTCGAGGAAGACATCCGCCAACTCGAGGACACCCTCCAGGAGTTGATCGAGAAGAGCGACGCCACCACCGCTCTGATCATAGACAAAGGCGGGTTTCTCATCGCCCATCAAGGCGACAGCCGGCAATTCGACCTCACGACGATTTCCGCGCTGGCGGCCGGCGCGTTCATGGCCAACGAGACCATCGCCAACCTGGTCCACGAAACCACTTTCAACAGTGTCTATCAGCAGGGCGAAAAGTTCAGCATGTACGTCCAGAACGTGGACGAATTTTGCCTCCTGGCCGTGGTCTTCAAGGCGCATCTGAGCGTCGGCGCCGTGAAATACTTTGCGGCGCCCGCCTCCAAACTAGTCGCGCAGCAGCTCCAGACTGCACAAGAGCGCGACCCTGCCGGCGGTCTCGATCTTTCCGTGCTCAATCTCGCCGATCCCAGCGTGGTGTTCAGGAAGAAGGCGTGAGAAAGGACCACCCCGAAACCCAGCCAAGCTCCGTAGGAGCGGCACCAACCGCCCTGCAAAACCTCGAGCAATGTCCTACCAAACGCGAAGACATGCCGCTCCTACGGAGCTTGGCGGATCTGCGGAGCCGGGAACTATAAACATGGCGCTGCTAACGGAGCTTTTCGCACCGGCCCCTACGCCTCTGCGCTGTGCAAACGATGCGTAAAAGGTGGAGCAGCTTGCTGGCGCTTTCGGACGCCCGGACGCAAGCAATAGCGGGAGCAAGCTCCACGCACTCTCCCGCAGGGCGGGACTTCGCGCCCTCTGTCGTCACTTTCAAGACTCGGGCGTGGAGCTTTCGTTCGATGCTCTTCTTGTGACCTGCGCCTGCTGTCGTATTGAACCTAAGCGGAAGGCCACTCAAAACACTTTCTCCGTAGAAATACGGAGAAGGGTGAACGCACTGTCCTACTCTGAATAGGCGAGCAAATTGAGGCGCGCCTGGGCCTGTCTCGAGAGGCTGGTGAAAATCATCGAGACATGATAGCCAGTGTGCTTGCTGCCTGTGCAAGAGATGACGACGCCGTTGCAGTGGACGGGGCCGTCACCTCGAGGGGACTGAAGGGTCAAAGTCATTTCTGTCCAGGGAGAAAAGGGGGCGGAGCTGCGGAATTCGATTCCGCTTTTGTGGATAAGGACTGAATCCTGGGAAAGAGTCAGCCGTGTTTGCCTGGCTTCGACTGTGACCTGTTGTGGTAAAGAACCAACTGCAATTTTTCTCGCGCTCATAAAGAATCTTTCACACGTTAGCACAAAAATTAAACTCGTCAAATGGCATTTGGGTGAATTCAGCTTTGATTACATAAGGCATCAAAACGCCTAAAGTACGGATGGACAATCGCCGCTTTTCTTGCTATGGTCTCAGTGAGTTTTGCGTCCATGAGAATGCTGATATCCGAAGGCCGAGACCCAAAACCTGCAAGAAGCTCAAAATCCGGAATCCGAAGTGAACCAATGCCCATAAGCCCCTGCCCTACTGGGGAAGTTGACAATTCGGGCTTTAGGTTTTGGAATTCTTTCTGGTTTCGTTCCCGCCCTGCGGGATCATTCGTCATTTGCAGTCTCACCGCAGCCGTTCAGGCGCTCTTATGCTGTGCTATCTGCGCCCAAAGTGCATACGTAAACTTCGAAGGCAAGCAGACCAGTCCGCTGCGCCTCTCGCCCGATGGCTCGCGGCTCTTCGCGGTGAACACTCCGGACGCCCGGTTGTCGGTTTTTGACGTGTCTCAACCGTCGAATCCGCGTTTGATCGCCGAGATTCCGGTCGGCGTCGAGCCGGTGTCGGTGAATCCGCGAGACAATGAGGAGGCCTGGGTGGTCAACGAAGTTTCCGACAGCATCAGCATCGTGTCGGTTTCGCAGCGCATCGTCACCGATACGATTTATGTCCAGGACGAGCCGGCGGATGTTGTATTTGCCGGGAGCAGAGCTTTGGTGAGCGCGGCGCGCAAGAACCTCATCGCCGTGTTCGCCACGGCAACGCACAGCCTGGTGACCAACATCACTCTCTTCGGCGAAAACCCGACGTCGCCTTCGCCTTGTCGGGAAATCATACGACGATCATTCCCGCCACTAACGCGCCACCGCAGCAAACCAATAGCACGCCCCCGATGAATCCCAACCTGCCTCCCCCGCCGCAGGTGGGCTTGATCGTGGATGCGACGAATTCCACTTACTATCCCTCGCTGATCAAATACACCATGCCGGACAACGACGTGGCGGAGATTGACCTGACGACACTAACGGTCAGCCGTTATTTCCCGAGCGTCGGCACGGTGAACCTGGGTCTGGCCGTCCGGCCCGCAAGCGGGGACCTCTATGTCGCGAACACTGACGCGCGCAATTTGACTCATTTCGAGCCGAACGTCCGGTCACACGCGGTGAACAATCGCGTCTCGCGCGTCACCATTGGCACGGGGGCGGTCACGGCTTACGACCTGAACGCGGGGGTGGATTACTCAGCGCTGCCCAACCTGGCTGCCAAGACCAACTCGCTGGCTCAGCCGACGGCGCTGGTGTTCGATCCTTCAGGAAACTTTTTCTACGTCGCCGCCTTCGGCAGCGACCGCGTGGCCAAAGTGGACGCCAACAACCCCACGAACATTCTGGCACGGATCGAACTTTGCCCGACTGCCATCGGCTCGGCAGTGGACCCGCGTAACAAACGTGGTCCTCGCGGGCTGGCGCTCAACGTCTTCACCAATCGTCTCTACGTCCTGAACCGCATCGCTAACACGATTTCGATTATTGACACGACCGCCGACGCGGTCCTTAAGGAAATTCCCATCGGCAGCCACGACCCGACTCCGATCGACATCAAGCAGGGGCGCGGG
>WNFJ01531286.1_pt2 | contig 11741 bp, 9 predicted proteins | sample 5400461 | NCBI WGS metagenome assembly WNFJ01 (sample SAMN13153349, study PRJNA577476) | soil metagenome | isolation source: 115 cm saprolite on Douglas fir-dominated hillslope | place: USA:California | collected 2013-09-17
GAAAGTATTTGCCGATGAATCCGCCCGTGCCCGGCAAACCGCCCAGCGAAAGCATGAAAATTCCCATCATCGCAGCCATACCCGGCGCTTTCTGGGCCAGCCCAGTCATGTCGTCGACGTTATCGCCAATGATGCCGCGGCGCCGCAGGCTGATCACTACACCGAACGCGCCCATATTCATCAGCGTGTAGACGAATAGATAGATCACCAGGCCGATGTTGCCGTAAGTGTTGTTCGCGATCAGTGCCAGCAACAGGTAACCGGCGTTGGAGATTGAAGAATAAGCGAGCAGGCGCTTTGAGTTTTCCTGGGTAACCGCGGCCCAGTTGCCGACGACGATCGTTAACGCAGCGACCACCCCCAGCAGCGGCGCCCAATCAATCTGCATGGGCCCGAGGGCCACGAAAAAGATGCGCGCATACAAGGCAAAGCTGGCTGCCTTTGACCCGGTCGAGAGAAACGCCGTCACCGATGTCGGTGCGCCTTCATACGCATCCGGCGCCCACATGTGAAATGGCACGGCCGCAATTTTGAAGAACAGCCCCGCGGCCAGCGCGATCATTCCGAGCAGCAACATCGGACGCAGTTCAGGACCGGCAGCGGCCACCCCGCGCCCGATCTCGCTCAGATTAGTCGAGCCCGCGATGCCGTAAAGCAGAGACATTCCGTACAGCAGAATGCCTGATGAAAACGCGCCCAGCAGGAAATATTTCATGCCGGCTTCGTTGGAACGTTTCTGTCGTTTGGTGAACGCGACCAGCACATAAAACGTCACGGCCATTAACTCGAGTGCGATGTAGAGCGAGATCAGGTCCGAGCCGCTGCCGAGGAACATCATGCCTACGGTCGCAAACAGGATCAGCGCATAATATTCGCCATGTTGTTCGCGCTCGATGTCCAGATAGCGGGCTGAGATAGCCACGGTGAGGGCCGCGGCAATCAGAAAGATGGCTTTGAAAATGAGAGCAAAACCATCAATGCGAACCATATTGTAGAAGCCGTCAACCGGCGTGACATTCTGCAAAGCGGCCAGATTGAACGTGCCGCCCATGCTGACAAACTGAGCACCGAGAGAGATCAGCGCGAGAGCAATTCCGACCAGCGAGAACCACGCGGTCCACTTGCTGAACTTGTAGGGCAGAATAACTTCCATCACCAGCGCCAGACAGGCCACGACTGTCAGGATTAGTTCTGGCGCGATCAATTGCAGATCGCGCACATTTAACAGCGTGCTTGCCTGTAGGAATAGAAACATTTTGCTTTCCGCTTCGCTCTTTGCTACTTCTGCGCCTGAATCGGCGTTACCGGTTCAGCCGGTATCGGATAGTTCGGCCGTATTTGTTTGACGATTGCGTTAACCGGCTTTTCGATATAACGAAGGAAAGGTCCCGGGTAGATGCCGATTGAGAAAGACATGATTACCAGCGGCAGCATGTATGCCCACTCGCGCCCGCTTAGATCGGGCAGCAGCTTGTTCTTTTCATTCTTGATTTCGCCAAAGAACATTCGCTGGTAAAGCCACAGCATGTAACCGGCATTAAGAATTATTCCCAGTCCGGCCCAACCCGCCCATGCCGGATTCGCTTCGAACGCACCCCGCATTGCCAGGAACTCGGAAATGAAAACCGCCAGCAGGGGCAGGCCGATCGCGGTCATCGCCATGGCCAGAAAGACTGCGGCGTAACCGGGCATTACATGCGACAATCCGCCGAACTCCGAAACCTTACGCGTATGTCGCCGCTCATAAATTATGCCTACCAGCAGGAACAGCGCGCCGGAGTAAATGCCATGATTGATCATCTGCATCACCGCGCCGTTCAGGCCATTGGGATTCAGCGCAAACAGTCCCAGCATCACCATCCCCATCGATGAGACAGACGAGTAGGCGACCAACTTCTTTACGTCTCCATCCTTCTTCACCACGAAATACATCGCCGCCAACGCGCCATAGATGATCGAAACGATTGCCAGAAAGACCATCACGCTGCGAACGCCAAATTGATGTCCCGTACCACTGAAAAAGAAACTTTCATCGGCGGAAGCCTTGGGAAACATCGGCAAATTGAATCGATAAAAACCGTACGTGCCCAGCTTCAGCAGAATACCCGCGAGGATGACCGATCCGGCGGTGGGCGCCTCCACGTGCGCGTCGGGCAGCCAGGTGTGGAACGGAAACATCGGCACTTTGATCGCGAAGCCGAGCGCGAACGCGAAGAACAAGAGCACTTGTAGCGTTCCCAGCGGCAGGACTGAACCAATCGCCTGCATGTAAAGAATGCTGAAATTGCCGGTGCCATGCAGCGCTGCCTGCTGCAAAGTATTCGCCACCATCGCGCTGGCTTTCGCGTTGCCGGCGAGCAAATCAACGGTCGCCTGAGTAATCTGTTTGGTTAGGGCCACGTCCTGCGTGAGGAAATACATCTTCAAAACGCCCAGCAGCATCACGGTCGAACCAACCAGGGTGTAAAGAAAGAACTTAATGGCCGCGTACAGCCGGTTCTCTCCGCCCCAGATGCCGATCAGGAAATACATTGGGACCAAAGACACTTCAAAGAACAGATAGAACAGAAACAGATCCATCGACGAAAAGACGCCCAGGACCATCGTCTGCAACAGCAGCAGCAGGATGTAGTATTCCTTCTCGCGTTTGGCGATGTACTTCCATGAGGACAACGCCGCCAGCACGCCCAGGAATGTCGTCAACACGATCAGCAGAACTGAGACACCGTCCGCGCCCATCTGATAGCGCGCGCCGATCACCGGAATCCATTGGCGATCTTCGAGGAACTGCATGCCCCCGACGCCGCGGTCATATCCGAACAACCATAGCGACGCGACAAAATCCAGCACCAGCCAGGCGGTCGCGAATTTCTTGATCAGGCTGCTCTGCTCTTTTCTGAACAAAGCGAGAATCAAAATCGCGCCCAGGGCCGGCAGCCAGGTGATAATTGAGAGAATGTTATTAGTAAACACGTCAGTCCTCGCGAGTTGAGTTCACGTTCTTTGATTCCAGGATACGGACGTCTTCCAGATCCACCTCGCGTCCAGAGGCGCGCTTAGACGCGATCAGGTCAGTGAGCGAAACGACTGCTAATGACTGTCCTTTGTAATTCATACTAACTCTGTGTTGCCACGCTTCCTCGAAGACGATTCCCGGTGTTGACGTTAGAACATCCAATCGAATACGGTCTGTAAAAATCGTAATCTCCTTTGAGAGCAGATCGTCGGAACTGGCAAGTGATGCGGTGCCGAGTCCAGCCTCCATCATAGCGTTCAATAAACGGCTAGCGTTCTCTTCTGACGGTTCGATAAGCACATCCAGATCAAAGGTGGCTCGCGGAACGCCGTACAACACGGCGGCGATTCCATCAATTACGAGGTACTTAACATCATTCCTTTGAAATGACGCGAACACGCTCTGAAGCTGGTCTAACATATTTCTCTTTTACGATGCCCGGGTTATTCTCCAGAATCAGATTCGTAAAAGCCACGAATACATCCATCCGCTCCTCAAGAGATAACGACTGAAACCAAACGGCTTTGGCTTCGAGGCTTTCCTGACGACGGTCATGGGACACGGATTTTTTCATGCGTCCAAAATCACCAGGCCAAACCAAGCACGCTCTTCACCATCAACATCAGGTCTTTTCCGAAAAATACGGCTACCGCGACCAGCAGGCCGATCACCATCACCAGCGCATAGTTCGAGGTGAATCCGGTTTGGGCTGCGCGCACAATTGGAGACATCAGACGAACGACAAAGCCGGCAATGGCGTTGACCAGACCATCAATAAAGTACTTGTCGGTGCCACCGGTAATCCGACTCGACAAACGCGTCAGCCAGGCCGAACCGTTGACGGCGCCGTCAACAACTTTCGAGTCAAAGCCAAAGACAACCCGCGCCAAATCCATTGTGGGACGCGTAAAAGCCCAGCCATAAAATTCATCAATCCAGTATTTGTTGTAGCTGGCGCGATACAGCGGCCCCAGCCGCGCCGCCCAGATGGCAGGCAGCCGCGTGTCCTTTATATAGAAGAGGAAGCCCAAGCCCATACCGATGCCGGCGACGATGAGCGAAATGACAATGAATACCCACTCGGTTTTGGTTTCACTGCCGAGCTTGCCTTCAATTGCATGGGCCAGATTGAATCCGGTGTGGCCAGTTGAAGCGCCTTCGACTTGGTCCTGTTCACCGGCCGTGGCTTGAGACGCAAAAGGGTCTTCATTGGCAGAAGTAGAATTTGCGGGCTTGTGTCCCTCGGCGGGCCCGCCGAAACCACGCGTTGTTGGATTCCAGATAATCGGATCCATCCAATTAACGACATTCATACGCCCGCCGACGTGTTTGCCTCCGGTGAAGGCGGTGCTCACCCCGACGAATCCACCGATCGTCGCCAGAATCGCGAGCACGACCAACGGCACCCACATTGATTTGGGCGATTCGTGCGGCTCGTGAACGTGGCCCAGAGGCGTTGCGTGATCCCTGTCGTGAACTTCGTGTTCGGGTGTGTGCGCGTGCGCTTTGCGAAAATTCTCCTTGCCCCAGAAGGTCATCGCCATCAGCCGCGTCATATAAAATGCGGTGCAGGTCGCGGCAATCGTGGCAACAATCCATAACAACCAACCCAGCGGTATGTAATTTGTCGAAGCCGTGCGCCAGAGAATCTCGTCTTTCGACCAGAAACCACTGAATGGAATGATCCCGCAGATCGCCAGCCAACCGGCGAGGAACGTCAGGTACGTGTACGGCATGTACTTCCGGAGCCCGCCCATGCGCCGCATGTCCTGCTCGTGATGCATGCCGTGAATCACGCTGCCCGCGCCGAGGAACATCAGGGCTTTGAAGAACGCGTGCGTCATCACGTGAAAAATGCCGATGACAAACGCGCCCACGCCGCAAGCCAGAAACATGAACCCCAACTGTGACACAGTCGAATAAGCGAGAACTTTCTTGATGTCGTTTTGCGTGATGCCAATCGTGGCGGCAAAGATCGCGGTAAACGCGCCGACCACGGCTACGACAAGCATCATCGTCTGCGAATGCTGAAAGATGACATTCGTGCGCGTCAGCATGTACAAGCCCGCCGTGACCATCGTCGCTGCATGAATCAGCGCCGACACGGGCGTGGGCCCGGCCATCGCGTCGGGCAGCCAGACGTGCAGGGGAAACTGCGCAGACTTTCCACAGGCGCCAATCATCAGACCCAGCGCAATCCACGACATCAGTCCCCAGTTGCCAAGCGCTTCGACCGGATAGCCGGCCGCCTTTTGGATGACGCTGGTGTATTGCGCCGAACCAAACGTCGCGATTACGGCAAAGATGGCCAGGATGAAACCAAAATCGCCGATGCGATTCGTAATGAAAGCCTTGCGCGAGGCATTCGCCGCTTCTTCGCGATTAAAGTAGTAGCCGATCAGCAGGTAAGAGCACAGACCGACGCCTTCCCACCCGACGAACATCATCACAAAGTTCGAGCCCATCACCAGCACCAGCATGGAAAACATGAACAGGCCCATGTATGCGAAGAACCGATAGAAGCCGGTGTCGCCATGCATGTAACCGGTGGCGAAGACAAAGATGCACAGGCCCACGCCGGTGACGATGAGCATAAAAATCGCCGAAAGTGGATCGAGTTGATAGCTCCATTCAATGTTAAGCAGCGAACTGCGACTTGATCCTACGGTGACCTGCTGGTTCGCGATCGAGATCGTCGTTTCCGGCCCCTGGGTCGACTCTCCCATCGTGGTCCTGACCGCACCGCCGGGAATCCAGGTAAAGGCTGTCTGAGTTGAAACGTAAGGATTGGGCCAAAGGGCTTTGCCGCTAAAACCGTATGAGTAGATCGCCGCAACGCTAATCAAAAAGGACAGCGCCACCGAAGCCACGGCAATTCCGCCCACCAATTTTTCAGGAAAGCGAAACCACCGACCAAAGATGCCGTTTATCGCGGCGCCGGCGAGCGGCAGTAATGGAACCAGCCAGATGAATTTGTACATAGAACTTTGATCTTTGGCTTTTGGCCTTTGGTTCTTAGCTACAATTCAAACGGAAGTTGGTCCATTCGCGAAACCAAAGACCAAAGGCCCAAGACCAAAGACCGATTTTTCACCATTTCATCAAATCAATCTCATCGATCCAGATCGTTTCGCGATTGCGATAGAGCGCGATCACGATGCCCAGACCGATGGCCGCCTCGGCCGCCGCCACGACGATTATGAAAACTGTGAACACCTGGCCGGCCAGCGCGTTTCCACTCCCGCTGTCCTGCAGGTAACGCGAAAATGCGATGAAGTTCAAATTCGCCGCGTTCAGAATCAATTCAATCGACATGAAAATCACGATGATGTTGCGTCGCGTCAGGACGCCCGCGACGCCGATAATGAAGAGGATGGCGGCGATCACCAGAAACTTCGAGAGATCGGGATGCTTGACGCCTTCCAGAGCGGTGGACAGACGTCCGCTCGAAGTCTCCTGAAAAAGCACTGCAAGCAGTGGTGACAGATGGATCATCGTTTCCGGTTCAGCCGCGTAGCGGCGAAATGTCTATTTTGGAGTGCGGTGGCAAGCGAAGCGCGCGACACCGCTTTAGTTCAAGTTGTTCAAGCTCAATCGAACACCAAAGCGCCGTCGACGCTTCGATCTGCCGGCGCACTCCAAATCTGGCGCGCTATTCGGCTGGCCCGGTTATGTTCGGGTCAGACACCTGTGACACTTCAGGATCGACATCGTCAGCGGCCATCTCCTGCTTCAAAGTGCGCGCCAGCATTACCGAGCCGATAATTGCTACCAGCAGCAGCAGGCTGGCGATTTCAAAAGGCAGCGAAGCGTAAGTGTACAAACTCTTCCCGACGCGTTCCGTCTCTTTGGTAATTCGACTCACACCCGTCGCGCCGGTTTGTAGGCCCTGCTCTCTTGCTTCCCTGGCAATGGCAGCCTGCATTTGTCTCTCCGGATTCTTAAGCTTTTCCGCCCCTTTGGGTATCACGTAAAGGACCAGCACCAGGGCCAGTAATCCCAGGAACACCATCGCGGCAGTAACCTGGGGCGGCCGATTGAAAATAGCGGAGCGACCTTCTTCTTCGGCGCCCACGTTGACCAGCATGATGACGAACAGGAACAAAACCATCACGCCCCCGACGTACACCAGAATCTGCACGCCGGCGATGAATTCAGCGCCCAGCAGAATGAAAAGCGCGGCCACGGAAACCAGAGAAGAGATGAGAAACAACGCAGAGTGCACCGCGTTGCGCGCCATGACGGTCAAAAGGCCCGCCAGAATCGCAGTGATCGAGAATATCCAGAAGAAGACTGATTCCCAGCCAGATAAAATCATTGCCGATTTCCAATTGCCGATTGGCGATTTGAAGGTTCCTGTTTGAATGTTCGAGCAAGCGCGCGCGACGCAGATATGCGTGACTGAGCCAATATCCTTGTCAGTTCATTCGCTTCGTTGAGCAATGGCTCAACTTGCCTTCGTTTCAGAAGTTGACCTTCGATTATTATCTCCATCCAGTAGCCACTCTCGTCAGCTTCTTCTTCACTGATACCCAATTTCGCTACGAACTCAGCCTTCGAGCGTCCTCGACAAGCAGCTCGGTAGTTCGCTCCAACCGACGTACCCGCCCGCACAAGTTGACCGCCTATCGCTCTGCCCGCAATGGTATTCGGCAAAGCGGCAACAAGCTTAAGAATTCTTAAAGCGAACTGCTTCGTCCGCTTCTTCAGATCATCAGCGTTCATAGTATTGCCGGTGGAAGACTCTCCCCTGATTACGAGCCAATCGGAAATCGGCAATTGGCAATCGGCAATGTCTAAGACTCGTACTTCACCGTCTCGCGTCCCTGCTCGAGCATCTCGCGGTTCCAGACAAAGCCGGCACGCGAGTACGTGGCCAACTCGAAATCCTGCGTCAACTCGAGACAGTAAGTCGGACATGCTTCCTGACAGAGCGCGCAGAACATACAACGCGAAGTATCGAAAATGAATTCGTCCAGCACTTTCTTGCGGCGCGGTTTGCCCGCCACCACCACCTCGACGTCCATGGGAATAACGTCGATGCAATCTTCCGGACAGGCCAGCGCGCAAAGGTTACACGCGATGCAAAGCGTATCGTGCGTCTCAGGATCCATGTTCAGACGAGGCGCGCCATGAAAGCGCGGCGCGACATCGGGACGAACCTTTGGATACTGTTCGGTGTAGATGCCCTTCCCGGCTACCGGATCCCTGTCGGTCAGGGCGCCCAGGTTGAACTTCAACGTCAGGCCGAGTCCTTTTAATAGATCGACCATGAAGAAGCGTTTCAGCTTCTGCGCGAACGTCGGTTTGGGAACTGGAACTAATGGCATATTGAGATCTTAGGTTTCAAACTTCAGTTTTGCAATTCTCCGTGTCAGAAGCCCGCGCGTAAGCAAGGGCCAGGTTGCCCTCCCTCACGGTCGGGCTTCTGACACAACGTCTGCCGGATTCACCGGCGCCACGGCCGGCTTTCCTTTCGGCAAATCCACCAGACGAATCTTGCTGCGCTGCTTTTTCAAATTGAAATCGCGCGAGCGCCAGTTAATCATGGACAGAATTGCCGCCGTCAAAAACAAGTTTGCTACGCCGATAGCAATGGCTATTCCCTTTCCGGCCGCCGTCAGATTCAACCCTTGTGATAGCGACTCGATAGTATGTATTCCATGCCAGCCGTCGAGCGCCTGTAAAACGAAAACCGCGATGGCGGAGACGACGATGTTGACCAGCGCCGCCGGCAGCATCCACTTCCAACCAAGATCCATCAACTGATCATAGCGAAAGCGTGGCAGCGTCCAGCGCAACCAGAAATACAGGTAAAGCAAGAGGCCGGCCTTCGTCAGAAAGACGATCAGGCTGACGACCACATAAGCGTTGTGGTAACCGTTTGCCTCAGTCAGGCGATACACGAACGGGAAATACCAGCCGCCCAGATAGAGCGTCGTGGCCACGGCCGTCACCACGACCATCGCGGCGTATTCGGCCATGAAGAAAAGCGACCAGCGAAATCCTGAGTACTCGGTGTGAAAGCCGGCCACCAGTTCAGATTCTGCTTCCGGCAAGTCAAAAGGGGCTCGATTGTTTTCGGCGATCCCGCTGATCAAAAAGATCACAAACCCGATCGGCTGGTATAGCAGGAACCAGATTGAATCAGACGCCTGGGCCGCGACAATTCCTGAGAGCGAAAGCGTACGCGCAAACATCAGCGCGCCGATGATCGCCAGGCCCATCGAGACTTCATATGAAACCATCTGGGCGCTGGAACGGAGCGCGCCCAGCAAAGCATACTTCGAATTCGACGACCACCCGGCGAGAATCGTTGCCAGCACGCCTACGCTGGAGACCGCGAGCACGAACAGCACTCCGATGTTCACGTCGGTTATGACGGCCCAGTCCGGTCCGAACGGGACGACGGCCATCACGATGAACGCCGCGACTACGGCGATGTAAGGCGCGACGAAAAAGACCCAGCGGTCGGCGTTCTCGGGAATGAAATCTTCTTTGACGAGTAACTTCAAACCATCAGCAATCGGTTGCAGCAGTCCCCATGGTCCGACGCGCATCGGGCCCAAACGTGCTTGAATGAATGCCGAGATCTTTCTTTCCAAATAAGTCGCATAAGCAACCCACAGCGCCGTGATGGTCACGACTGCGCCGACTTGTATGAATGGCCAGATGACATAATTCACCGTCTGCTCGCTGAAAAACTTGAGCAGCAAGCTGTCGACGAAGTTGAGTGGTGCTAATAGAGCGATAGTCGCCATAAGCTCTTTCTTCTCCGTGTCCTCCGTGTCTCAGTGGTGATGCTATCGTTCGGAAAGATTCACCACGGAGGCACGGAGAGCACGGAGTTCATCTATCGATCTCTCCCAAAACAATATCCAGTGTCCCAATGATCGCCACGACGTCCGCAACGAGATGTCCGATGCTCAATCGTTTAAGCGCCTGTAGATTGATAAAGCACGGCGGGCGCACGCGGACGCGCCAGGGCTGCTGGGTGCCGTCGGAAACCAGGTAGCAACCAATCTCGCCTTTTGGTCCTTCGATGGAATGATAGTAATCGCCGACAGGCGGCTTGATCAGTTTCGGGACTTTCGCATTCACCGGGCCGTCAGGCAAGTTGTCGATAGCCTGCTGGATAATGCGACGCGACTGTCGCATCTCTTCCATGCGCACCAGGTAGCGATCGTACGTGTCCCCGTTCTCTCCCAGCGGCACATCAAAATCCATGTCGGCATAGGCGGCGTACGGCCGGGACTTGCGAACGTCCCAGGCCACACCAGAACCACGCAGCGACGGACCCGATAATCCAATCGCGATCGCCTCTTCACCCGAGATTACGCCGATGCCAACAGTTCGGCTCAACCAGATTCGGTTTTCAGAGAGTACTGTCTCGTACTCGCCGAGGCGTCCGGAAATATTACCGATGAACCGGCGCACGTCCGCTTCGAAATCGTCGTAGGCGTCGTTGGGCATGCCGCCGATGCGCCACGCGTGACAGGTCAGGCGCGCGCCAAACTGGCGCTCGAAAATCTTCAGGATCTCTTCGCGTTCGCGAAATGCCCACAGCAGCACCGTCACCGCTCCGATATCCAGAGCATGCGTGCCCAACCAGAGCAGGTGCGAGGCAATGCGATTCAATTCAGTCAGAATTGTCCGTAGGTAGTGCGCCCGTCGCGGCACATCGAGGCCCATCATCTGTTCGACCGTCTCGACCCAAACCAAACCATTCGAAACTGCCGCGATGTAATCCAGGCGATCCCAGTAAGGCGCGATCATCGCGTACATGCGGTTTTCGGCAATCTTCTCCATGCCGCGATGCAAATACCCGATATCGCAATCAAGATCGATCACCGTCTCGCCGTCCAGCTTCAGAATCACACGCAGCACGCCGTGCGTGGACGGATGCTGCGGCCCCATGTTGAGCGTCATCTCAGGGCTGTCGAGCAGCGTTCGTTGAGTTGTGGCGATTTCTACTTGATGCATCTTCTTTACCGCTTTTGTTCCCTCTCCCTTTGGGAGAGGGTTAGGGTGAGGGTCTTAGTGCGCCGTCTCAATCCCTCTCCCCGGCTCTCTCCCAAGGGAGAGGGAGTGTCAGAAGCTAACCGTTGGTTGCTGCTTCGCTCGGAACGTAACAACCCGTCACGCTCCATGGTTCGATCACGAGTCCGATTTCTTTCGCTTCGCCTTTTTCCTTTTTGTCGCGCAGTTTCAAGAGCAGCGATTGCGCCGCACTCGCTTTGTTCCAGACATTTCGCGGCGAGTGTGTTTCCGTCAAAGCAAAGCCAGCGGTCGTCGCCGCCTCAGGCGAGTCAAAAACTTTTGCTTCGTAATGGGCGGCGATTTCTTTGGGACTCATAACTCGCTTGGAGTTCCGCCTTTAGGCGGCCCTTTCCAGGAGAACCGCCTGAAGGCGGAACTCCGAACTTACTTATCTTTAGGCATTACTTCTTTGCCACTCTTGAACAGCTCACGCACTTCGCGCTCCTGCGGCACGGACAGAATCTCCAGGCCGTAGGCGCGGCGTTGTTCCAACTGTTCTTTCTGCACGTCGGTGAATTCCGGCAGGTGCGCCTCCGTCCACCTGTTCTCGACAAACTCCAGCGGATAATCTTTGCGTAACGGATGACCTTCCCAATCCGGCGGCAGAAGGATTCTGCGCAAGTCGGGATGGTTGCGAAACACCACCCCAAACAGATCGTAAACTTCGCGTTCCAACCAATCGGCC
>WNFJ01592897.1_pt3 | contig 11741 bp, 11 predicted proteins | sample 5400461 | NCBI WGS metagenome assembly WNFJ01 (sample SAMN13153349, study PRJNA577476) | soil metagenome | isolation source: 115 cm saprolite on Douglas fir-dominated hillslope | place: USA:California | collected 2013-09-17
AAGCGGCGTGGCTGGTGCCGAGCCCTGACTTCAACCGCCTCGCCTACAGACATCTCGACGGCGACAGGGAGATCCTGGCATTCCGCGGCGATCCGCTTCGGAACGACCGCTACTCGACGTTTCGAGTACCGCCCCTGGAGCTGGGCCCGCGACTCCTCTCGGCTATCGATTCTCAGCAGGAATCGATTCCGGATCATTTCTTGCGTGAAATACCGGGCTTGACCGTCGCCTCTCGACGATCCGACCGCTAGCCTTCCCTACTTAGGCTCAGACCTCAGCTCAGCGCCTTCTTCAATAGGGCGCCGATCCTTGCCTCTTCGGCGGCGGTCAGCTTCGTCAGGGCGAAGGCGACCGGCCATACAGCGCCATCGTCGAGGTTCGCCTTGTCGCTGAAGCCCAGCGTCGCGTACCGCGTCTTGAACTTCTGCGCGCTTTGGAAGTGGCAGATGACCTTGCCGTCCTTGGCATACGCTGGCATCCCGTACCAGAGTCTCGGCGAGAGCGCTGGCGCGCTGGCTTTGATGAGAGCATGAATCTGCTTGGCCAGGGCGCGATCCGCTGCCGGCAACTCGGCGATCTTCGCGAGCACGAGGCTTTCCCCCTCTGCCGCGTCCGCGCCCGCCTTCATCTCTTTGACGCGGTCCTGCATCGCGCCTTTTTCCTCGTCCGAGAATCCCTCGTATCTCTTTTTGGTCGCGGTAGTCCTGTTGGCGGACTTCTGCGTGGCGTTCGTTCCAGGTTTCCTCTTAGCCATCGTGTTTGCTGACCTCCTGCGTGCGGCGGTTAGCCATTGGCCCGACGTCAAGGATCGGAGCCCGGCCTCTTACTTTAGTGGGTCGCCGTGCGCGCGCTATGCGATCGACACGGGGTTCTGCTCGTGTGGCGGGAGACGATCGGACGGATCCCGCTCAATGACCGAGTGCCTGAACAGCAAGCGCGGATCGTAGTCGCGATGCCACGAAGTCGCCCCACCGATCGGCGTTGAGAACGTCGGGCCACCCTGCGGCTGGAAAGGCCGGCCGAAAGTGAGCAGTTTTGGAGAAGGGCCGTCACCGAGCCGCAGCTAGCATGACCGTCATGGCCTCCCTTCGGGCTGCGTCAGGACCGATGACTGCCGACCCCCACGATTTGATCCGCGTGCACGGCGCGCGCGTGAACAACCTCAAAGACGTCAGCGTCGAGCTCCCGAAGCGCCGGCTGACGGTGTTCACAGGCGTCTCCGGGTCCGGCAAGAGCTCGCTTGTCTTCGGCACGATCGCCGCGGAGTCGCAGCGGCTGATCAACGAGACCTACAGCACCTTCGTGCAGGGTTTCATGCCGACGCTGGCGCGGCCGGAGGTCGACGTGCTCGACGGCCTGACGACCGCGATCATCGTCGACCAGGAGCGGATGGGCGCCAACGCCCGCTCCACGGTCGGCACCGCCACTGACGCCAACGCGATGCTGCGCATCCTCTTCAGCCGGCTCGGGAAGCCGCATATCGGCTCCTCCAACGCGTTCTCTTTCAACGTCCCGTCGGTCCAGGGAAGCGGCGCGATCATGGTCGACCGCGGCGCTGGCAAGACGGTCAGACGGACCTTCACCAGCACTGGCGGCATGTGTCCGCGCTGCGAAGGCCGGGGCACGGTCTCCGATATCGACCTCACCCAGCTCTACGACGATTCCAAATCGCTCGCCGAGGGCGCGATCACCATCCCCGGCTACAAGACGGACAGCTGGTGGACCACGGGCGTCTTCATCGAGTCGGGCTTTCTCGACCGGGACAAGCCCATCCGCAAGTACACCAAAAAGGAGCTCCACGACTTCCTCTACAAAGAGCCGGTCAAGGTGAAGATCAACGGCGTCAACCTCACATATGAGGGGCTGATCCCCAAGCTGCAGAAGTCGATGCTCTCCAAGGACCCCGACGCGCTGCAGCCGCACATCAGGGCGTTCGTGGACCGGGCGGTCACCTTCACCGCGTGTCCCGACTGCGGCGGCACCCGGCTCAGCGAAGCCGCCAAGTCGTCGCGGATCCGCGGAATCAACATCGCTGACGTGTGTGCGATGCAGATCAGTGACCTGGCGGAATGGGTCACTGGGCTCGGCGAGCCGTCTGTGGCGCCGCTGCTCGCCACGCTGCGGCAGACCCTCGACTCCTTCGTGGAGATCGGACTGTGCTACCTCTCGCTCGACCGGTCGTCGGGCACGCTGTCAGGCGGCGAGGCGCAGCGCGTCAAGATGATCCGCCACCCCGGCTCCTCGCTCACCGACGTTACCTACGTCCTCGATGAGCCCACCACCGGTATGCATCCCCATGACATCCAGCGGATGAACGACCTGCTGCTGCGGCTGCGGGACAAGGGCAACACGGTGCTCGTCGTCGAGCACGAGCCGGAGACCATCGCGATCGCCGACCACGTGGTCGACCTCGGACCCGGCGGGGGCGACGAGGGTGGCGCGGTGTGCTTCGAAGGTTCCGTCGACGGCCTTCGGGCCAGTGACACGCTCACCGGAAGGCACCTCGGCTATCGAGCCGCGCTCAAGCCCGACGCCCGCAAGCCAAGCGGCCGGGTCGAGATCCGCAAGGCGACCCGGCACAACCTGCGTGACGTGAGCGTGGACATCCCGCTCGGCGTGCTATGCGTGGTGACCGGAGTCGCCGGGTCGGGCAAGAGTTCGCTGATCCACGGATCGATGCCGAAGGGGGCGGGCGTCGTCTCGATCGACCAGACGCCCATCCGCGGCTCGCGGCGGAGCAACCCCGCCACCTACACGGGGCTGCTCGACCCGATCCGGACGGCGTTCGCGAAGGCGAACGGCGTCAAGCCCGACCTGTTCAGCGCCAACTCAGCCGGGGCCTGCCCGAACTGCTCTGGCAGCGGTGTCATCTACACCGACCTGGCGATGATGGCGAGCGTGGAGACGGTGTGCGAGGAGTGCGAGGGCAAGCGTTTCCAGGCCGGCGTGCTGGAGTACAAGCTCGCCGGCCGTGACATCAGCGAGGTGCTCGCGATGTCGGTCACCGATGCGCTGGCGTTCTTTGGCGGCGGCCCGGCGAAGACACCGGCCGCCCAGAAGATCCTCGGGCGGATGGCGGACGTCGGGCTCGGCTACCTCAGGCTCGGCCAGCAGCTCACCACGCTCTCCGGCGGCGAGCGGCAGCGGCTCAAGCTGGCCATCCAGATGGCCACCGACGGCGGTATCTACGTGCTCGACGAGCCGACCACCGGTCTGCACCTCGCCGACGTCGAGCAGCTGCTCGAGCTCCTCGACCGTCTCGTGGACGCGGGCAAGTCGGTGATCGTCATCGAGCACCACATCGCGGTGATGGCGCGCGCCGACTGGATCATCGACCTCGGCCCGGGCGCCGGCCACGACGGCGGCCGCATCGTCTTCGAGGGTAGGCCAGCCGACCTCGTCGCGGCCCGCTCCACCCTCACCGGCGAGCACCTCGCGGCCTACGTCGGCACCTGACCGAGGTCTTGCGTTACACCGCGAGACGATGAGCTAGGCGCCGGCTACGACCATCCGGGCTCCATTGGCTGTATCCAACGCCCGGTATATCAAGCTTCCGCCGTCCACCGTTCCATTTCGGCATCTGTTAGCCCACGCCAGGCGCCCACGCGATAGTCCCGAACCAAATGTGGACTCAAACAGCCGTCCATCGACCGTCGAGCCAATCCGTGAAGGCGACCTCGCTCGAAACAGGGCGCTCTCACCACTAGGGCCGGGGTTCGGATCCGCCGGCTCGGCGTCGGGGCCGAGGGTGGCGTCCCCGTCTGATGCTCGGCCGAGGCGATCGCGATCAGGCAGACGACGGGAGTTACCAGCCGCGACATGGCGCGTTAGGTCGAATGCGGCGTTTCGGGCCCGGCACCTGTGAAAGGGTCGCGATCGGTCGTTTACGACAGCAGAGCGGGCCATTTCGGCGTAGGTTGCTGCCCGGGAAGCGCCTTCGGTACATCCACGAGGAGGCCGAGAGGTCCGATGAAACCCACAAATGTCGGCATCGCTGGGGCGGCAGCCGTCGTCTTGGCGATTGCTTCAGTTTCCCTCCTACTTATGACGCGCCTTGGTGCTGTCGGCCAGGGCACATCCGGCCAACCGGTCACGATCGCGGCCTCAGGTTTGCCTGCTGGAGGCTGCCCCCTCTCCACCGACAACTTGCCGGTCGCTGAGTCAACGAAGATGGTGGCGAGGTTCGTCACATTCGACGTCGCGCTAGCGAGCGATCCGAACTTTCCGTTCAAGGGAGGATCAGGGGTCGCCACAGGCGCCCGAACGCCGGGTTCTGTCAGGATCGCAAACTACTTTTGGGTGGTAGCTGCGGCGGGGAATTTCCACATTTATCTGGCAAGACCCCCGCAGTCTGGACCCGATTCAGAGTCGTTCAGTTTTCTGGTCTTTTAGATACCGGCCGACCGCTGCAACATGGATGGCGGCAGCGCCACTACGGGCTTGGGTGCATGGCCTCCGTGGTTTGACAACATGCCGGCGTTGTCCGCGACCTCGATCAAATAGTTTCCGTGGAGAGTCCGCTGCCGTGCCGACCCTAACCGCCCGGTGCTTCCGGCACGCACCGGAGACCCAGCAAATCATTTGCCTTGCCACGTCCCCGTTACGGGCCGGGCTCGCCGCCAGGGCCGCATCTCGGCGCGCACTGGCCGTTGGTTTCGATGTAAACAATCTCGGCCCATAAGTGGTCGATCGAGGCCGGTCGGTAGCAGGGTCCATAGGTCACTTGCCTGCCGTTGCCAAGTGTTATCACCATATCCCCACCGGTGCCACAGAACCACTGGAACAGTGGCGTGGGCAGGGGATCCGGGATATAAGGCGCAATGAGGTCGATTGGCGGAGGACTTTTCGGCTCTGGGCCTTCCGGGATCGGGCGAAGGTCGACCGCTGCGACGCCTCCGTTCGCTGAAATCGAGATGGGCCGGTCGAAGACGGGGGTCAGCGGGCCTACGCCCACGGCACCAACAACGACAAATGCAGCAACGACAAAAGCAAAAACAGGAAGCGCTCGCTTAACCAACATCTCGATTGCCTGGAATCAGCACGTGCACGAAACTAGTTACGACACTCCCCAAACGACGCGGGATCGCTGACGTAGCGTACGCCGACGTCCGGGGGAGCGGTGGGCCGCAGTGGACTCGAACCACCTACCTCCGCGGTCCACGAACGCTGCGCCTAAACCTCACCTGATCTCAGGAACACGGAGCGCTGCAGCCGGTTTTATGTGGTATTCGAGAGAGCGCCTAGCGCTTCCACCACGGCTGGGTCGTACCAAGAGCCGGAGTGCTCGCCGATATCTCGTATCGCATCTGCGGAGCTCAAAGGATTGGCGCGGTAGATCGTCTTGATGGTGATCGTGTCGAACGACTCGGCCACGGCCAGTATGCGAGCGCCCATTGGTACGACCTCGCCTTTCAGTCCGGCTGGATAGCCGCTGCCATCCCAGCGCTCGTGGTGGTGGCGCACAAGCGGCGCAACGACGGCCAGGGCAGGGTGCCATCGGGGTGACGCCGCATGATTTCCCACTCGTCACCATTTAATGGTCCGGACTTGTTCAGAATGTCGTCCCGGATGCCGATCATGCCGAGATCGTGCAGCATGCCTGCCATACGCATGAGTTCGATATGTCGTTGGCCCAGATCGAACTGCTGTGTCAGGTTTGCGGCGATTGCTGCCACACGAACACAGTGGCGCGCGATCGCCGGGTCACGGGCGTCAAGAGCCTGGGCGACAAGGTCGAGAGTGGCTTCTTTCAAAGCCTCCTTTTCTTCGGTCCGCGATCCGGCCAAGCCTTTGCTCAGAGAACCGCGAATCCTGTCATACAGGTTCGGGCGTGATTTCGAGAGTTTGGGCGACATCTCGCGCCTAGTCTCAACCATCCACCGCGCCCCGCGTGAGCGCTGCGCAAGGCGCGACGCAGCGCTCGGTCGCGAATTTGAGATCAAAAACGTGGTGGGGTTCACCAAAACTTGGTGGGCCGCGGTGGACTAGAACCACCTACCTCCGCGTGCAGAAGCGTCGGCGGCGAGAATGTCACGTTACACCGGAATGAGTGCAGTCCTTGTTATTCGTCCGCATCGTTCGGCCTATGTCTTTGACGGGGTAATCCTTTTACTGACCGCGATCGCATGGGTCATCGCTCAAGTGCTCGGCAGCATCCACAGCCAGCTCGATTTGATCCTCGCGTGGATTGTTCTCGGAGGTTTCGCCGTTTATGGGATCGGCGACATTCTCGCCACCGCCCTAGCGAAGGTCACGGTCGAGGGCGACATCGTCCAGGTACGGGATCGGCTGGGCCGCCACCGGCGCTTCGCTCGAGCGGAGGTCAGTCACTCCGCGATGAGATCGATCAACGTCCCAAGGCTCTACATGGGGATGTTGCCAACAAACGCGTTCTTGCTCATCGGCAAGAACGGTCGCTGCCTCCTCCGGCTGGGAGAGGACGAATATGACACCAAAGCCCTCGAGCGCCTGGTCGAGACCCTGGGACTCAACTGGCCACACACTGAGAACTCCAGCGTGCGGCAGATCAACCGTGAGTTCCCCGGCACCTACGCCTTCGACTACCAGACGGTGGCTATCGCCATCATGATCATCCCCACGCTGGCGTTGGCCGTTGGCGTCTTCGCCGTCTGCCACGGATGAAGACAACGGCTCGAGCTATGGCTGCGCTGACCGCTTCTAACGAGTGAGCGCTGTGCAAATGGACTAGTTGGCGTTATCGGCGTAGCTGAGATTAAGACGTTGGTGGGCCGCGGTTCGAACCACCCGCCTCCGCGGTAACCAGCTCTGAGCGCTGCGCCTAACCCACACCTGATCTCAGCAACTCGGAGCGCGCAGCCGGTTTTATGTGGCATCCGCCACAACGGCCGGGAGGTCTCGAGTAGAGGTGGGCCGAATGCCACGGCGCTCTGTGAGCCGGATAGGCGGATAAATGAATATTCGATTATTCTGCTATGCTGTCGGAGATGTCCATTCTCCGAACACCTCCCAAGTCGCGAGCGTTGGAGCGGCGACTAACTGAGCTTGACGAGCAGCGCCGCTATCTGGCGCAGCATCTCGGTGAGTCGGCACAGCCCTGGACCGGAGCTTTGCGGCGCCTGGCGGCGGCAGAAGCAACTGTCGGCTCCACCTCAATAGAGGGATATGGCGCTAGCATCGAAGACACCGTCGAAATATTGGCCGGCCGGCCAGCAGCCAAAGCCAGTGAAGAGACGCAGCGAATTATTGCCGCGTATGGGCAAGCAATGGATCGAGTGGCGGTGCTGGCGGACGATCCCCACTTTGGGTGGACCTCGCAAACGATTCTCGACCTGCATTTCCTTGTGTGCCATCCTCAACCAGAGGCAAGGCCTGGACGCTTACGCGATGGATCTGTGATCGTGATGCGCGGCCCCGGACGTGAACCGTATCGTCCGCCAATGTCCAGCTCGGTGCCCAACCTTGTCCAAGAACTTGCCACATGGCTGCAGTCCGGCGAATCAACTCGCCACCCGGTTGTTCGGGGAGCGATGGCTCATCTCAACCTTGTCTCCATTCACCCGTTTCGCGACGGCAACGGACGAGTCGCGCGGGTAGTTCAATCGTTGGTGCTAGCAAAGGAAGGGCTGCTTCGTCCAGAGATAGTCTCGATCGAGCCGTATCTAGCTCGACATACACGCGAGTACTACTCCGTTCTCGAAGAGGTCCAGGGACCAGAGTTCGATCCGGCTCGAGACGCATTGCCATGGGTTGAGTTCTGCATCGAAGCGCATGTCTTCCAGGCGACCGAGCGCCGGCATTGGCTTGAGCTCGCGTATACACGACACGACTTCTGTGAACAGCTCGCGCGCGACGAGGGATATCCGGAGCGATTAGTTACGGCATTGGATCAAGCGCTGCTCGGATTGCCGGTAACGAACGCCGACTATCGGCGCGAGACTGCGATCGCAAGCCCAACCGCGGTCCAAGACCTCCAGCGGCTACGTCGCGACGGCTGGCTGGACCAGCAAGGCGGTGGGCGCTCGATCCGCTATTCGGCGAGCATAAAGCTTCAAGACCGTTGGTCTGCCGAGCTGGATCGATCATCGACTCGCGCGTGACTCTTAGCGGCCCGTAAGGGAGAGCAACCTATACCTCACAGGGACCGTTGTCGGTGCAGGTGAATTGGACTCGAACCACCTACGTCCGCGGTAATTGGCCCTGAGCGCTGTGCGTCAAGATCGGGAAGGCCGAGCGTGAGGCGAGGTGTTATGTGTTCTGGCAACATTCACCTTCCGGATACCCAGACGAAACGCGAGTTGGGCATCCGGCGTTCTTCGTTCTATGAAGCCTGCCGGGGCGATCCTCGGAGCGATGTTGCTTGCAGCCTGCACCCAACACGCGCCAGCGTCGTCAACTCCGGCGCATCAGTTGTGTCGCGAGTAGTGGTGTAAATCCAGGGCCGCCTTGACGAAGGTGGCCACCGTGTGGTTCCAGTGAAGTGTCTAAGCCACACATGGAGGACCACTTTGTGGAGCTCGCGGCGAATAAGGTCGCAAAGGTGACAACTTCCGGCAGCATCTTTGAGTTCCCCCTCCCGCCGGGCACCCAGCCAGGATCAATAACCGCTGGGCCGGATGGCAACATCTGGGTCGCGGGAGGGGACAACAGAGTCACCAAGGTCACCACGTCAGGACACGCAACCAAATACACTCCGCCGTCCTACTGTGCAGGCGCGATCACAGCAGGGCCAGACGGCAACCTGTGGATTACAGAGCCGTGCTCGGCCGCGTCCGACGTGGGAGCGAAAGTGGCCAAGCTGACGCCGTCCGGCGCATTCACTGAATACGGCGTTCCAAGAGCGGGCGACATGCCGGCGGACCCAAGTGGCATTGCTGCTGGACCGGACGGCAACATCTGGTTCACAGAGGAAGGCGCGCGCAAGGTGGTCAAGGTGACCCCGTCAGGCAGCTTTACCGAGTACCCAATCCCGTCGGGCTACGAGGGACCGGAAAGCATCACCGCAGGACCGGACGGCAACCTGTGGTTTCTCGAGTACGGCGGCCTGAAGGTGGCAAAGATGACTACATCAGGCACCTTCACCGAATACCGAGTTTCACCTGTCCCATCGACCACCGATTACGCGCCAGGTTCGATTACGGCGGGATCGGATGGGAACGTCTGGTTCACTCAGGTCTTTCCGAACGAAGTAACCCGACTGACCACGTCGGGCGACTTCACGGAGTTTGCGATTCCATCGTCCGGACTGCCGTTGTCACCGAGTGCGTGCCCTGCCGGCATCACCAGTGGGCCGGACGGCAATATCTGGTTCACAGAGTCTTGCGCCAACAAAGTGGCGAAGTTGGTACCGCACAAACCCGCATGACGCCAAAGTCGCTGGTGGGCCGCGGTGGACTCGAACCACCTACCTCCGCGTTACATCAGCCTGAGCGCTGTGCTAACAGCTGCGTGTGATCTCAGATCACACGAACGTCATGCGCCGAATCATGTGGTGCGGCTGGAGCCGTCACGTCCTCGCATTTAGCTCGTAGCCGTGCCGCCTGAGGATTGACAAGGCTCCGAACTCACGAGTAAAACATGGCCCACTATGGACGGCGTGCTTCCGCAGCCGACGTGTTACCAACACCAGCGCCTTTGGTTTGTGGCTCTGATTGCTTCGTTCGCCGTCGTCTCATGTGGCACTTCCACGTTCACTGTTGTGGGAACGAGCAACGGCGCGAACACGTATCTCGTGGTATCCGGCAACGCCGATGATGTCGCACAACTCAAAGACTCATATACCAGCGGCGGCGGCGGACAGGTACTGGACGGTGATCACCACTCTGGAGAATTGATCTGCGAGCACGACTCGGCGAAGAATGGGCACCATCTCCATTTTGCCCTGTACGGGAGCAGCATATCTACGGAGCTTTGCCGGCAGATCTTCGCGGGATTCCCCTAAAGGGACTGAAAAAGCGTTCGGCGTAATACGGTTGTACGGTACGTCGGCCGCTGGGTTCTTACCCTTCGCTGCAGTAGGCTGCCGGACCCACCCCACACCCGCGCCCCGATCCGGTGACGGTGAACGTCCAGCTGCCATAAGAGTCAACCACGAAGTAGAACGTTCCGCCCGCGTGGTTGTGGACCACGCCCTGATTCTTTCCACCGTGCTGCGTAACGCCTGATTCTCGGGCGAGACCTGACAATCCGATAGCCGCTTGACGGTCAGGAAGAAATCACGCTGATCAACCTTTGGGTATTGGATGCCCAGGCTCGACGAGTAGTCATAAGACCACCGGAGATCCCAGTCGCCGTGCACTGTGAAAATTTGCGTCGTCTCACCGCCTGGTCCGGAACCGCGCTGGTCCACCAGGACCCCGGACGTGCTCTGACGGTAGATATACGCGCCCGCGAGGATCAGGGCAATCAGCGATCCGAATGTACCAAGAGCAATCAAGGGCAGCCGGCGAGGCCCCTCCCGCAAATCGGTGGAACGTCCTGGAAGTAAGTGGGTTACGAAGGTCCAGTACGGAGGTAAAGGCCCGGCAAACCTACGTGTTGTGTGGCTTGACAGGCTTTGACTAGCGACTCGGAGCGGGAATCCGATGAGCCCGGGCGTCCATGTCAATCAGTTCGAATTCAAAACCTGGGGTCTCGAACAAGTGGGCCGAGGTGGACTCGAACCACCTACCTCCGCGGTAACAGGCCATGAGCGCGGCGCCTAAGGTCTTGCGGAGCTCGACGTAGACAAGCGCTACAGCCGGTGTTATGTGGTACCAGCGACGAGACTCAAGAGCCCCGGGATCGGGTGATGATCATGCTGCTTACATGGGATCGCCACGGCTCTCGAGATCGACTTGGGGGTGGGTCGTGCTTGGCCTTGGCGGCCTGGCCATCGCTGGGCTCGGCGCCCTGCTTTTGGGGAGTGCCTGGGATGGCTACGTCGCAGCCAATCCAGGCTATCGCGGAGATGTCGCCAGCCCACCGCCAGCCTCAACTGCCGTTGGGACCGAAGCTTCCCTGGCGCTGACAATGCTCGCATTCGGCTACCTCATTGCCCTCATCGCATGTTTCATGCGCCTTCGAACAACAGGAGGTAGATGGATGCTGCTCAGGGCGCTAGCGGCGCTGACTCCCATACCACTCTGGTGGCTGTGGTTGGGACACTTCTTCACATTCTGGGTCAACAACGCGTGCGGGGACTGCTCACCCCCTCAGCCGCTGATCCCGGACAACGTGCTGGTCGGAGCCGCACTTTTGGGCCTGATCCTGTTCCTCGTCTTCTTCGCCTTAGCGATCTTCACCTTCGTGCGGACGCGTAGGCGACCAGCCGATCTAGCTCCCCGGTAACGAGGGAAAGCCCGATAACGCCGAGAAGGACCGTAGCTGAGAGCCAGGGGTCTTGAGTCAGACCACGCGGGAGCGTTACCAGGCATACGAGCGCTGGGCAAAGGTGCGTGGCGAGTCTGGGTGGCTGATTCGCGATCAATAAGGGGTGGGCCGTAGTTTCCGTAACGCGAAGCAGGTGACGGTCTTGGGGCGGCCGATCAGCATCGTCGTGATCGCGGAAAGATGAACCGTTCTCCGAAAGGTTAGCCTGCCCAATTGGATGGACGTTAGTCGCTTCCGCCAGCCAACAGAATTCCGCGGCGTCTCGCAGCTCTGCCGCAGGAAGTACGGTTCATGCGTCAAGCCATCGAAACCGGACGAGCCCCTGACCGAGGGTGAGAAGGCCACCTTCCAGCTGACACCGATCGCTTGATCGGGCGGCAGCGGAGTGCCGT
>WNFJ01032424.1_pt2 | contig 11740 bp, 10 predicted proteins | sample 5400461 | NCBI WGS metagenome assembly WNFJ01 (sample SAMN13153349, study PRJNA577476) | soil metagenome | isolation source: 115 cm saprolite on Douglas fir-dominated hillslope | place: USA:California | collected 2013-09-17
TGGGCGGGCTTCTCCTCGGCGCAGGCATCCTGCTGTTCGTTGCGGCGCATTGGGACGCACTCACTCCCGGCTCGCGATTCGCGCTTGTTTTGCTGATGGTGGCGGCATTTCCTGTGGGCGGCGCGCTCACAAGCGAAAAGTTCCCAGCGCTATCCACGACACTTCATGCGATTGGCACTGTCTGCCTGGGCGCTGGCATCTTTCTTGCCGCGCAAATCTTCAATCTGGAAGCAAACTGGACGAATGGAATCTTGCTGTGGGCGTTCGGCGCGCTGATCGGATGGTTGCTCCTCAAGAAGTGGCCTCACCCAGCTTTGCTCGCATTGCTGCTTCCGATTTGGCTTGTGGGGAGATGGTTCTACGTTTCCGAGCAAAATTGGGAGAGGGGCGGCACTTTTATCTGGGAGGGCCTCCTACTGCTCTCACTCACTTACCTCAGTGCAAGAACAGCGGAGCGCGAATCTCCAGAGCGCAAAGCCCTTGCCTTGATCGGCGGAATCGCATTGCTGCCGTGCGCGATCATGGCTGTTCTCATGCGCCGCGAGCTGGCGCGACGCTACGGACAAACCTCGGCCACTTCCACCACATTCTTCTTGCCGTGGCTAATCGCCATCGGCGCCCCGCTCTGCCTGGCGCTCCTGATGCGCGGCCGCGCTGCCTGGATGAACGGCGTCTCGGCCCTTTGGGTGGTTGGGCTGGCTCTGGTCGCTCCCCATCGCAGTTTTCTGTGGGATGACTGGGACGTGATGGGCTTTTATGTTTGGGCTGCAGTCGGAGCCGTCGGAATCATCGCGTGGGGAATCGCCGAACGCCGGCGCGAGCGCATCAACCTGGGCGTCGCTGCGTTCGCCTTAACGGTCCTGTTTTTCTACTTCTCAAACGTGATGAATAAACTCGGACGTGCCGAGAGTCTCGTTGGCATAGGTGTACTGCTGCTGTTTGGCGGCTGGGGGCTCGAACGCCTCCGTCGCCTCCTCGTGGCGCGTATGCAGGAGATGGCATCATGAACCAACTTCAAAAAGGTCTGCTTTTCGCGGTAATCCAAGTCATGCTTGTTTCCAGCCTCGGCGCAAAACTCATGTGGGACCGCGAGACCTCCCCGCGAGGCTGGGCCTTGACTCAGGGCTATGATCCGGACCTGCCCATTCGCGGACGCTACGTCAACATCTCGTTGTTGGTGAAGGCGGATGCGGTTTTCCCACCGTCGCAGGGCCCGGTGACCTTTCCCGCGCATGGTTCTCAGAACGTGGATCTCTCAGTGGAAAACGGCCGCATCGTTGCCGTTCCGGCGAGTCGCTACACGGGCTTCAGCGTGAGCGCACCCCAGTTGCGCGACGGGGAAATTCTCGCAACTCTCTCTCCTCCGGTGGTCTATTTTCTGCCGGAGAACGCAGCGGATCCCCTGCGCGGCCATGCCAGGGGCACACTCTTTGTGGAAGTAACGCTTCCCAGCAAGGGACCGCCACGTCCGATTCGCTTAGGCACAAAGGCAGGCAGCGCAATCGTTCCTCTGGGGGACTGAATAGTGTACGTATCCTCGGAGACTCTTTCCGCTCGCGAGAGAAGTTTTCTCAAACCACCTCGTGGAGCTGCATGGCCTGGTCAATCGCGAGCGTGGGGTATCGGATGGGCGAGCCCGCGGGTGCTGGAGCGTGGCGAGCCGTCGCAGTGAAGTCGCCGCCAGAACACGCGATCGAATAGGAGTAGCCGTCCCGCTCGGGACGCGACATGGCCAGGGAATTGGAAGAAGTGAGTTCCTCGAGCGACGCGCAATGGCCGTTCTGCGCTATGAAGCCGCTCTCAGCCTGGGCAATCAGCAAGAGATCCTCGCGGACGCCAGTGAGGCTGATCGCTTGCGTGGGCGCAGTGCCCTCGTCGGTCGTCGGCATTTTCTGAAAGTAGTAGTGGTACACCCCAAACAGAGCAGCGCAAGCGACGAGAATCGCAACCAATGCACGCATAGCCTGATTTTCTTACCACCTCCGGAAGCCTGCAAGAACCTTGAACCCGCTCGTGCGGAAGAAGGCAACGGGTAGTCAGTCCAAGCGCGTGCTCACAAGGGGATGTAGTGACTGCGCAATCTCTTCGGCCTTTCTGATTGACAGAAAATACGCTCTCCAGTAACAACGATAGATAACGCTGATCACGGCAATCCCTTAGGAGAGAGTTACCGATGAGAACAAAGTCCCCGTGTGCCCTGGCCCTGGCCTTTTTGCTTTCGCTGACGATCGCCATCCCTGCAGATATTTCCGCCGAAGCCGCAAGGCGGCGGACAGCGGGCTGGTGAGCTTGCTCGGTTAATTCCCGCGGTGAGTATTGCCCGCGGCTCGAAGACTCTCAATGCTTCTGTGAAATCGGTCGTCGAATGGCAGGATCTGGTGAATACCAAGGCCGATGGGCGCGCACGTATCGCTCTAGATGATGGTTCGGTCTTGAACGTGGGATCGGAATCTTCGATGAAAATCGTGAAACATGATGCCGGAGTGCAGCAGACGGATCTCGAGCTGGCCTATGGAAAACTCCGCACGCAAGCGCAAAAGATTGCAAAACCTGACGGAAAATTTGAAGTTCATACCGCGGCAGGCGTAGCCGGCGTCGTGGGCACTGATTTTTACGTGGGTTATGAAAACAACGTAATGAACGTGATCGCCTACGAAGGCTTTGTGCGCGTCTGTAATCTGGCGGGAGTTTGCGTGGTGTTGAAGGCCGGCCAGACGACCAGTCTGCGCAACAACGACAATTCCGCGCCAGCACAACCGACGCAAGCGCCGCTCGACCTGCTAGTTACAGCGAGCAAGGATACGAACGTAGAGCCCCGGCTGGGAAACGGACTCGATAACGGCGGGCACATTGGCAAGGGCTGGGGCGTTACGATTGGCCTCTTTGGGGTTCTCGCAACGCGTCATAGCAACGCTCGCACCCCGCTGAATCCTTGCAAAATTAATCCTACCAACTGTGCCTAGACTTTTTGACTGCCACGAAGCTTCGTTCATTCTTTGGCCCTGGCTCGAGGCGCAGCCGGGGCTCCCTAGTTCTGGGCCATGCAACTTGCTGGCTCCTTCGGCCGTCAAAAGAGTGTTACTAATACTAGAGACGCATGGAGCCCGGCATTTTGTGCCGTTACCTGCGGTAGCGTACACTGGATGTTTAGCTTTTCCGTCTAACTGCAAGTGAGGCAATCCTTGACCAATCCCGTTCGGCATTACCTGAGTTCTATTTTCTGCGCCCTCGGCCTCGTGGCTGCCTTGACGCCCGTGGCAGCCCCTGTAGCGCGGGCCGCGCCACCTCCCGATGCGCAGGCCAAAAAGTCTCCGCTGCTTGCGGCGCTCCAGGCCGAACTCGAGCGCTCCATGAAGACATTCAAAGCGCAGGACCCCCCGGCGTACTACCTCGGCTACACCATCACCGATACGCAGCGTGCGGACGTCTCCGGCTCGAACGGCGCACTCCTTAATAGCAATGAAACACGCAACCGCTGGCTGGAAGTTTCCGTGCGCACGGGCAGCTACGAGGCAGACGACACGCACAAGGTTGGCGAGCGGACGCAGACATCCGCCGGCCCGGGCACCTCCGTCCCGCTCGATGATGATCCGGGCGTTATCCGGCGCGCCGTGTGGCTGGAAACCGACAGCCAATACCGCACTGCCGCGGAAGCCCTCATCAAGATCAAGACTGGCAAAGAAGTGAAGGTCGATTCGGCCGAAAACCGCGCCCCGGATTTTTCTCACGAGCAACCTCACACCTACATTGGTCCACAGGTTTCTTTCACGCTGGACCGCAAGCCCTGGGAAGAAAGAGTCCGCACGTACACCCGCACGTTCCGCGAATCCGCCGCGATCATCAACTCGATTGTGACTTTTACGGCCCATGCACAGAACGTCTTCCAGGTCACCAGCGAAGGCACTCAGCTGCAATTCGGCCAGATCCGTTACCGCCTTGAATTGTTCATTCAGGGCAAGGCACCGGATGGTATGGACATCGACCGCTATTACAATTTCGACTGGGTCAATCCTTCCGATGCGCCCGACGACAAAGCCGTCTTAGCCGCGCAAACGACGATGCGCAAGGAACTTGAAGGACTCGTCGCCGCGCCGATTAACGAGCCGTCGGTTGGGCCGGCGCTTTTGACCGGCCGCGCGGCTGCCGTTTTTTTCCATGAAGTGTTCGGTCACCGCGCCGAAGGCCACCGGCAAAAAGATGCTGCCGAAGGCCAGACCTTTGCGAAAAAAGTCGGCCAGCCAATTTTGCCGAGTTTTCTGAGCATTGTGGACGACACTACGATGAAGAGGCTCGGCAAGGAAGACCTGCTGGGTTATTACCAGTACGACGACGAAGGCGTTCCGGCACAACGCGTGACGTTAGTGGACCACGGAGTCCTGAAAAGTTTTGAAATGTCGCGCTCGCCACTCGTGGGATTTCCCAATTCCAACGGCCATGGAAGGCGTCAACTTGGCGCTACCCCCGTTTCCCGGCAAGGCAACCTGATTGTGGAAAGCAGCAAGACCGTCACAAACGACCAACTTCGCGCAAAGCTGATTGAGCTGATCAAAGCGCAGGGAAAACCTTTCGGACTCCTGATTGACGACATCGCCGGCGGTTTTACATTTACCGGGCGCGGGCAGCCACAAGCTTTTCAAGTTCTGCCGCTCGTGGTCCACAAAGTCTTCGGCGATGGCCGCCCGGATGAATTGGTCCGCGGAGTTGATATCGTCGGAACGCCGCTGGCCGCGCTCACGAAAATCGTGGCCACGGGCGATACGCCGGAAGTCTTCAACGGCTATTGCGGCGCGGAGTCCGGCTCGGTCCCTGTTTCAGCCGCCTCGCCCGCTATTTTGACATCCGAGTTGGAAGTGCAGAAGAAAGAAACCTCCACGGACCGGCCTCCGATTCTGCCGCCCCCTGCGCATGATCCTCGAAAGACGGGAGGCCAACAGTGAGGCGTTCTTACGCTTTTCTAGGACTCGCGATTCTCTCTGCGCTGCTAGGCTGCAGCGTCTCCATCCATGCGCAAGCTCCCGCCAGCGTCCAGGCGCAGGCTCCCAAGGACAACGACCACACCCTCGAAGCTATGCATGACGAAATGGCACGGTCGAAAAGCCGCCTTGAGCTGAAGATCCCCGGCATGGATCGGCCTCAGGACCCCTACTACATCGAGTACCGTTTGCTGGATCTTGATGTTCGCGAAGTCGTCGCAGAGTTCGGCGCGCTGGTCTCCTCCAACCACACGCGAAATCGTTTCATGGATGTGCAGGCGCGCGTTGGCGACTACAAATTGGACAGCTCCAATTTCATCAGCGACGACGGATTCCGCGGATTTATCGGCCCAACCGGCTCTGTCGGCATCGACCGCGACTACGATTCTTTACGCCAGGACTTGTGGGACCAGGCCTTCAAGGAAGCGGTCGAAACCTATTCGCGCAAGCAGGCGTATTTGAGCAGCCTTGCCCGCCAATCCGACATCGACGATTTTGCGAAAGCCGCGCCACTACAGCTGATTGAGCCACTCATCACTGCGGACTGGAGCAATCGCAACTGGGAGCAGGAAGCGCGCGAATCCTCTCGAGCCCTGCGTGCGTTTCCGCAAATCTATGAATCGCGCGTGACCTACTATCTGGTCTATGCCACGGAATACCTGCTCACCAGCGAAGGCACGGAAATTCGCAGGAACCGTTGCTATGCTGCCATCGAAGCAGGCATGAACACGCTTGCCGACGATGGCATGCAGGTCAACCATCTGTACGCCACCTACGCTCCGAAGCCTGCCGATCTCCCGAATGCGGATGCTGTTCGCAAGGCTTTGAACGTAACCGGCAGTGAGTTGATGGCCATGCGCGTCGCGCCTACGGCGCAGGACTACACGGGACCCGTACTCTTTGAAGCGCGCGCCGCTGCTCCGCTTCTGGCACAAGTGCTGACACCGGCGATCAACGGCGCCCGCCCTCCTGTCTCTTTCACGCCGGTGATGGAGCAACTCCTCACCGGACTTGGCGGAAAGAGCGACTGGGTTGGCCGCATGGGGTCGCGCGTTTTACCAGGTACCGTTTCTTTGGTGGACGATCCCGCCGCGAAAGAATTTCACGTAACACCCTTGCTCGGCGGCTACGCCGTCGATGAAGAAGGTGTGCGCGCGCAAAAAGTGACGATTGTGGATGGCGGTAACGTCAAAGAGTTGCTGATGTCCCGCCGCCCCGGCCCGGATTCCGACCAATCCAACGGCCACGGCCGCTCGACGTTCTTCGACGCCAAGCCCACCATGAGCAATTTGTTTTTCAAATCGACGGAGACGCAATCGCCTGCCGATCTGAAGAAAAAGTTCCTCGACGAATGCCGTTCGGAGAAGTTGGCATACTGCCTGGTGGTTCGCGAGATGGACAATCCCTCGATCAGCTTGCTTCACCGGGATGATTTTTCGGAATTGCTTGCGAGCTTCGGCGGCGGCGCCGGGACTGGCGACCGCCTGCCACTTATTGTTTATAAAATCTACCTGGAAGACGGGCGCGAAGAGATGGTTCGCGGAGCGCGCATCATCGGCTTGAACACGCGCATGCTGCGAAACCTCGGCGGCATCGGCAACGACGACTTCGTTTATAACTACATGCAGAGCCAGGAGTCCGGTTTTGCGGGAACCGCGCTAGGCGCGTTTGGCTCGGCGCAAAGTGGCTTGCCTGCTTCGCTGGTGGCTCCTTCGCTTCTCTTCGATGACCTGGAAGTGCGCGGCGCCCGCGGAGAACCAAAGCGCCTGCCGCTGCTTCCCGCACCGTCATTGACAGCGGACTGACCGCGACTGCTATCGAAATATCTCGCGCGCATACGCGATTGCGAATGTTCGAAACATGAATGAACTAGCCCGCCGCGTCTTCATCTTTGGCACCGCTACTGTAGGTGCCTACGGCCTGCTCATGGCCGTTCAACGCGCCTGTGGTTTTGCACTCGCCGGTGATAAGCCCGCAAAAGGCAATCCCGGTCCGGTGCAAATCGTAAAGTTCGCGGACGACGGAACGCGCTTGAGCGTGGAGACCGCGGCCAAGGTAGTCAAGAGCGACGCCGAGTGGCGCCGCTCGCTCAGTTCGGACGAATTTGACGTCACGCGCAAAGCAGACACCGAGCGGGCTTTCAGCGGCGCGTACTACAACAATCATGACCCCGGCCTTTACCGCTGCATCTGCTGTGCCAATGCGCTCTTCAGTTCCGCTACAAAATTCGACTCCGGCACGGGCTGGCCAAGTTTCTGGGCGCCCATCGCCAAAGAAAACGTTTTAACAAAAATAGATTTGAGTTTTGGAATGCGCCGCGACGAAGTGACTTGCGTCCTCTGCGACGCGCATCTGGGCCACGTTTTTGACGATGGCCCTAAGCCTACCGGCCTGCGGTATTGCATGAATTCTTTGGCTCTTCGCTTCATTCCGCGCGCAAAGTCCTGAGCCTTCAGAATTAAAAGGTTACATCAGCAAAGCGGGACGCCCCGAGTCCGCTATTGCCTCACTTCCGCCAGCAAGTCTTCGAAGTCGTTGATCGATACACGGTCGATTTTGCCAGGGATAGAGAAGTCGAACGGTTCGCTTGCGCGTGTCACGGAGATCAATCCCATTTTTACCGTCTTATCTCCGATATGAGCATAGAGCGACAGAGCATCCTTCCAAGTATCTGGGACTCCGGAGCGCGTGATTTCTCCCTTGATGTGGGTCTTTCCATCCGTGGTAGCTTCCGCCGTGGAGCGAAATATGTACTGCGCTTCGCCTATTCCATAGACGTACTGGTTGAAGAACCAGTCCATCTTGTGGTTTCCATCTAGATCCATCCCGCGCGTCATGTGTTTCTCCACGATCGCTTTGAAGTCTTCCGTGGAGGCAGGTTTGTTGTCGAATGTTTTGCAATAGTCCTGCATCATCTCCTTGAACGCATGGTCCGGGTCCTGGTCGCGCGGGTTCATCATCTGCATGCGCAGCATCTGCAATACGTAGCCACCCTTCGAATAAATCAGCTCTTGATACGATCCCGGTCCGGTTATCGACGACCGGATTCGCTGCCCCATCCAAATCGGTCCGAGCGATTCCACCTCGTGGCCGTAGACGTCATGCGTGTGCAGCAGCTCTTTTTCCTTGCGCCAGCGGTTCAGATATTCCTTCATGTTTTGGCGATATTGTACATACAGGTCGCCTGAAAACTCTGCAAATCCTTCCGAGAGCCACTGGTCGTGGTAGCTCTTCCAGCCCACGCGGTGCCCCCACCACTGGTGAGAAGTCTCGTGCCCCCGGAAAAAATCGGTGAGCCCCGTTTGATCCTTGAGCCCGATGGCGTTCCGTTGCGTAGAATCCAGAAACGAGGCGGACCAAAGATAGATCAGTCCCGGCCATCCTTGTCCGTAGGAATAGCTGATGGGCAGGCTGGTGACCGAAAGGTGTTTGTACGGGAAAGGGCCATACCATGCCGAATAAACCCGCACGGCGTTGGCGATCTCCGTCCCCATCGTCTTGGCCATGATGGAAGGCGACATCGAACCGACCGCAGCTCGTTCCCTCCCTGGACCCACCTCAAAGTAACGCTGCACTTGCGTCATCACATCATCGGGCGAGCGGTTCGCGTAAATGTCGATGGCCACGTCTCCGGCCTTGTCATTGGTGACTTTGTAGTCGCCGTAAGCAAATCCGGCCACGGCCAGTGGAATCTCGCTTTTCCAGGTCGTAATTCTGGTGCCCCCGTCGACCGTCTCGCTGGTTTTCTCACCAGTGGCTACCAGCGTCGAGTTCTTCGGACTATGAAATGTCAAATCGAAATCGGCGCGCGCCGAAAAACTGTTTGGCCTCTCGGGATACCAGCCGGAGCTTTCGCAGAAATAGTTTCCGCTGCCTGCCTTGCGAATAGCGCGTTTCCCGCCGTACCGCAAGTCGAGCGACAACGGCGTGCCCACGGCAAGCGGCAGCGCAAGAATCACAGCCACATAGTCGCCGTAGGACTGGTAGCGGTCCTTTGTTTCTCGCGACTGATAGAACGCCAATGAATTGTTGCTGGAGTCCTTGACCGATTCGAGGCGCAGATTGCCATCGAGATTGAAAATGAGCACGCTCTGTCCCGCGAGGCGCGGCTCCAGATCCAAGTGCGCGCTGGCGTTCAGCTCCGCGCCGGAGGTCACGCCGACGTCAATCTTGTAGCTGCGAATAATGAAGTCTTCCTTGGCTTGCGGATCCTTCCAGGCCTCGGCGCTGGTGCGTCCTGCGGGAAAGCTCATCCAGGTGTCGAATATCTTGAACGGCCCAACATCCACCCATCGTCCCACCGCCATATCTTCCGGGTTCAAGGCGTCATCGTGGACTTCCACCCAGCTCTTATCGGTTTTCATATCCGCGAGAAAGTACGCTGTGCGGGCCCGGTCCGTTGACAAAATACTTTGCAGCAGACGAGGCAAAGACGACTCCCCCAGGTCCTCGCGCTCCTTCTGCCGTTTGGCATAGAGATCATCGGCGGCTGGACCCGAGGTTTGCCATTTCACTTGCTTGGCGACTTCGTCGAGCAGGCCGTCAGTGAAACTGAACGTAGCATCGCTGAACTCCACGTTCAGCCTGTCCCGCCTGGTGAAAAGCCGAAGCTGCTGTGCCTCTTGTGGATTTGGAGGATCTGCCTCGAGACGACCTTTGCCGTGGAATACAGCGCCAAATACGACGCCGTTGACAGGCTGCGTGAACTGAATCGTGCCGTCCGTCAGGTTGATACGGACATGGTCGCGAAGGATGTCGACATTCTCTGCACGAGCTGATTTGGCCGGGTCCATCGTCGGCGCAGAAAGCGCATTCCAGACGGTGGCGCCGGCCGAACCCGCCGGCGCCTGCGCGAATCCCGAGGCCGCCGACACGAACATCCCCAAAAAAAACAAAGCCGCAGTCCGGAGGCGGACGCTCATAAGGATGGCTCCCCCAATGCAGCGCGAAAATACCCTGTCTTAGCTCCGACGGCAAGTACTGTGAGTAATACGCGCGTGTGCAGCGAATTTTATCTCGCGAAATGTAATTTTCGGACTTGTTCCCGCCAGACTCGACGGAAACCGTGCGGCCCACCGCCGGGGTGGCGGCGTCCCCGGATACTGCGCGCATCGGCTCTTCGCAGAATACGGAAACTCGCGGCACTTGAGGTAGTCTAGTTGCACGGTGATGGCGGCTCGGCAAAACGAGGAGGTGCGCGAGAAGCGCCGGGCGGCGCTGTTGAGCGTTGGTTCCGCGGTGTTGCTCGTATCTTTGAAAGCTTTTCTGGTGATCCGTACAGGGAGCTTGGGTGTCCTCTCCGAAGCGTTGCACTCCGGCCTGGACCCGCTCGCGGCAATCATCACGTTTCTTTCCGTGCGGGTCTCGGATGAACCAGCGGACGAACGGCATCCCTACGGCCACGGCAAGTTTGAAAATTTCTCCGCATTCGTCGAGACCGGACTTCTGCTCCTTACCGCGCTCTACATTATTTACGAAGCGTTTGACCGGCTCTTCTTCCACAGCGTGCATATCCAGCCGAGCATCAGCGCAATCCTGGTGTTGCTTGTAGCGTTGGCCATCGATCTGACGCGGTCGCGTGCTCTCACTCACGTTGCAAGGAAATACAAGAGCGACGCCCTGGAAGCGGACGCGCTCCATTTTTCTACGGACGTGTGGAGCACTATCGTAGTCATTTCCGGCATCGGCCTCGTCTGGGCCGGCGAGACCTGGAATCTCCCTTGGCTGGCTTACGCGGACGCACTCGCAGGCCTCGCTGTTGCCGGTGTGATTCTGTGGGTTGGCTCGCAGCTCGGCAGGCGCACCATGGACGCGCTGCTCGATGTCGCTCCCAAGGGCTTGCAGCAAGAAATCGCCATGGCAGTGGGCCGGATGGACGGCGTCTTGGACGTCGACCGTGTGCGCGTCCGCCGCGCCGGCAACCGGCACTTCGTGGACGCCACGGTCAGCGTCGCCCGCACCGCCAGCCTCGAGCAAGTGCATGCCCTGAGCGACGCCATCGAAAAACGCATCGGCGAGATCGTCCCTTCGGACGTCATGGTGCATGCCGAACCCCGCGCTCCGCAGGGCGAACACCTCTTCGAAGCCATTCGCGCGGTGGCGCAACGCATGGGCTTGGCCATTCATGACGTAACGGCACTGCAGCACGCAGGCCAGCTCTTCATCGAGCTGCATCTCGAAGTGGACGAGAACTTGAGCCTGCGGGAAGCGCATCGCCAAGCCACGGAACTCGAAGAGGGAATTCGCAAGCTGCGCGACGGCTCAACCGACGTGAACATTCACATCGAGCCGCTCGGCCGCCACATCGCCACACCCGACTCAGGCGCCGGTGAAATGAAGCAGCTCTCCAAAGCGATCGAGGATTTTCTGAACACTCTGCCTTCCGAGTTCGACGAGCTCGTAAATTGTCACGACGTGCGCGTGCGCCAGGTGGAGCACCACATACTCGCTTCGTGCCATTGCACGATGCGAGGCGCACTGCCGATTACCCAAGTCCATGATATAACCGTCGCGCTGGAAGACCGTGTCAAAGAGAAATTTCCGCAAATTTACCGTGTCACCATTCATCCCGAGCCTGTCGAAGAAAGATAACCGGGCAAAGTCGATCGTTGAGTTAGCGCCGGCGGTTTGACGGATCGGACCAATACCTGCCCGGCCAGCGCCAGGACCGCCGGGAAGCACTCAAGTACATAACGCGGCTCGGGCGTTTCCAGCGTCGTAAGAAATGCTGTACGCAGCAGGATGTATCCAAAAAGCAGAGCGACGGC
>WNFJ01524862.1_pt1 | contig 11740 bp, 11 predicted proteins | sample 5400461 | NCBI WGS metagenome assembly WNFJ01 (sample SAMN13153349, study PRJNA577476) | soil metagenome | isolation source: 115 cm saprolite on Douglas fir-dominated hillslope | place: USA:California | collected 2013-09-17
ATCAACGAGTATATCCAGCGGAAGAAAGCGTAGTTTTGTAGCCGCCTCGCTTTGTCGAGGCGCTGCCGATAGACTTCCAAACATGGCGAGTCAGCGCCGCGGCTACAACGAGAGCACTCAATGCGGAAGATCCTGATTACGATTACGATCGTTGTCGCATTGGCCATTGCCATACCGGCAACATGGATTTTCGGCGGCCGTCAGCTCTCACTCTTCCTCGATCGTTTTTGGACGATTGAAACAGCTTCAAGCCGAATCAACTCGGTCGTGTATGAAGGCAGTGGGACCGGTGGGATCCTTCACATTAACGATCTCGCACTAAGTCTAAACGGCAGGAATGGCCCCACTCCGAACGTCGGCACAGCGAAAGATGGTCAGCTTGCTCTCGCCGACAGCGGAAGAGTCTTCGCTTTCGGTCTACCGCGGTCAGAAGCAGAGAACCTCGCTACTGTGCCACCGCAAGGCGATGATGCTTTCATCCAAATCCGTCGGAGCATTCTTAGCTGGCCAACGCCATTCGATTTCAATTTCATGACTGGCCATTCGCCATCATGGAAGCGCCATTTGTATTATCGGGTCCTTTGGACAAAACCTTCCGGTGCACAATTACAAATGCTCTGGCGTTATGAACAGTATTTTCATCCGGGCAACGGCTGGGCGAGCGGTTTCATGACCCGTCAGGGTTCCACCGGCTTGATCCGGCTCGATATCCGACCGTGAGCCAAGCCCCAACTGGCTTGTCTCTCGCACACTTCCCTGCATCATTTACGAGTGCAGTTTTCCCATAAATTCCAAAAACTGTTTTCCCGCGACGCGGCGCAAAGCCTGTGGGAACACGCATGTCGCTGGACGCACCCGGTGAGTGCTCGGCGGATTCTGGCTACGATTGATCGAGCCGAATTAGAGAGGTTGCGCCAGAGCTATCCCTACCGACCCAATGCTCGGAAGATTAATGCTTACGAAGACGCCGCGTACTGGATCAACGTGAACGTCAAGCGCGTGCAGGATCTTTGGCTTGATCGCTCGCCGCCACTCCAGATTCTCGACCTTGGCTGCGGCCCGGGTTATTTTCTCTACCTTAGTCGACTCTACGGACACGAAGGACTTGGCATTGACCCTGACGACGAACCTTTCTTTCGGGGCACAACTAAGCTTTTCAACGTCCGGCGCGTCATCGCGCGGATCCATCCGCAAACGCCCCTACCAGATCTTGGAAAGAAATTTGATCTCGTGACTGGCCACCGCGTCTGTTTCCATCGCATCGCGCGCGCTGAAAATGGCGAATGGCTCGAGTGGTCGCCTTCCGATTGGAAATTTTTCATTCATGATATTCGGACACGGCTCCTCAAGCCCGACGGACGTCTCCTTTTGGAATTCAACCGGCGACAGGATGGCTCTTCTTTTTTTACTCCGGAATTGCGCGCTTTTTTCAAATCGCAAGGTGCGCACATTTTTCGTTGGAAAGCGCTGCTTTCAGCGGATCCAAATCAACGGCCGCGATTCAAACGGACTCAAAAATTGTAGGGCAGGCGCATCGCCTGCCACCGTTGGCAACCAAAGGGGGTGCCCTACAAATCGACGGTTACAACTTCCAGTCCGAGCAATCCCAGCCGAGCATCTGCTCAACGTTTGCGATGTCTTCGACAAACAGATTGTAGAGGAAAACTCTCTCCTCCCAATTCATCGCGCGCTCGTATGGCACAACATTTCTGTCTTTGCTGCGCATCGAGCGCAATGGTTTGCGCCCAAGAAACGAAAAAATAGAGGCAAGCGTTTCTGCTGGGTTCGTCTTGAAGACTTCGAATTTCACTACCTTCACTTGGTCGCGCGAAAAGAATTTGAAGATACGCGCGAGTTGCCGTCCATAGAATCCCCGATCGATATAAGCAAAACGCCGCGCTTCAGCCGGAGGCGCGCCAACGATGCGCGTCTGTTCTTCTCGCACGGCACCGAAAAAATCCAACGGCTCGCGGCCTTTGAATCGTTGCATGTTCCAATGCGCAAAGGCGCGTTCGACCGGATTTCGCAGAATGATCAGCAGTTTGATTTCCGGATTGTATTTCCAAATTCGTTCCGCAGCTGGCTCATGATACAGGTAACTAGGCGTGCAATCACCTGCGCTCGTTGATTGAGCGACCAGCGGATAATGCTTGTGCAATTGTTCGTAGTCGACGTCGGAAACGAACATGGCGTCGTTATCAAAAAAATGGATTTCCTGCTGGTCGCCCATGGTGATGTCTGGGTGCCTGCTTAAGAAGTAATGCAACGCCGTCGTCCCGGATTTTTGCGCGCCGGCCACAATGAAATCGAGTCGCTCGAGTTTGTGACGCTTTGTTCGGAACATCGTCACCAATCAAGAGCCGCTGATCGCTTCACGCAATCGGACCATAGTTAATCCAAAGAAACGGCAGCCCTGACGTTGTCGATCTTTTTGTAACCTCAGAACTCCATTGACTGTCTCATATAGCGATGAGTCCCGCTCCGAAAGCTCTCGCGCACGGGATGTTGATTTTCCTCGAAATTACTGTCGTCGTCTTTTTCGTCATGTCGCTTGCCGCAATTGCCGTGGTCAGTTCTCTTGGCGCGCGCAAGCGGAACCGAGCACTCGAAAATGCTAACGCGCTCTACTTGATCGGTTCAGCCCGCGATTACCACGTTGACTGACCACCAGCGCTAGGAGAGCAGTTGTCCGCCAGACAGCAGCGTTCTATGCTGCGCGATGCTTGCCGATTTCCTCGCGCGACCTAAATTACAAGCGTTCGCTATTGCATGCGCAACCACCTTCGCTGCATCCGCTTTTGCCGATGAAGGGATGTGGCTTTTCAATGCGCCGCCGCTGAAGCAGCTCAAGGAAAAATATCAATTCGAGCCGACACCGCAGTGGCTTGAGCATCTGCAAAAGGCCAGTGTCCGATTCAACTCTGGCGGCAGCGGCTCGTTCGTTTCAGCGAATGGACTCGTCATCACAAACCACCACGTGGGGGCCGACACATTGCAGAAGATCGGCGACGCGCAGCACAATTATCTGCGGGACGGCTTTTATGCGAAAACGCAGGCCGATGAAATCAAATCAAGCGATCTAGAGCTCAATGTGCTGATGTCGATTGAAGATGTGACCGCGCGCGTAAACGGCGCGCTCAAACCAGGAATGACGAGCGACCAGGCTTCCAGTGCGCGTAACGCTGTCATCGCGGCGATTGAAAAAGAAAGCAGAGAGAAAACCGGCCTGCGATCAGATATCATTACGCTTTACCAAGGCGGCGCTTACCATTTGTATCGATACAAACGTTACGACGACGTGCGGCTCGTCTTCGCGCCCGAGCAGCAAATGGCTTTCTTTGGCGGCGACCCCGATAACTTCGAGTATCCCCGTTATGATCTCGATATCTGCCTCTTTCGTGTTTACGAAAATGGTCAGCCCGCGAAGGTCGACCATTTTCTAAAGTGGAACGCGCATGGGCCGAGCGACGGCGAATTGACTTTCGTGAGCGGCAGCCCGGGTAAGACGGATCGACAACTTACTTTGGATGAACTAGCCGACACACGCGATCGATGGTTGCCATATCTTTTACGAATGTTTAACCGGCGTGAAGTGCTGGAACTGTCCTACAGCGCGCGCTCTTTTGAGAACGCAAGGAAGGCGCGTGACGATCTTTTCGGAGACCAAAACAATCGGAAGCGTTACGATGGCTATCTTGCGGGGCTGCTTGATTCGCAAATCTGGACAGCGCTGAAAGCGCGCGAACAAAAGTTGCGTGACGCAATTGCACGCGACTCCAAATTTAAATCGACGATTTCTGCCTACGACCGAATCAAACACGCCCAGGCTGAGATCGCGAAAAACGCGCCGCTGTATAACTACTTGGAACAAGAACGGCCGAGCACGGTCGGTTATCGTGGCCCGCGAGCGTTGTCGGGAAATCTTTTCAAATACGCTCGGTTGCTGACTCGCGCGATCGACGAACGCGCCAAGCCAAACGGCGAACGGATTCCGCAATTTCGCGATAGCGCGCGAGAATCGCTCGAGCTGGAGCTGTTCTCAACCGAACCGATCTATGATGATTACGAAATATTGCGACTGACCGATTCGCTAACCGATTTCGCTTCTCAATTTGGTGCGGACAATTCGCTCGTTCAGAAAGTGCTCGCCGGAAAATCGCCGCACGCGCGCGCTGTGGAACTGGTCACTGGCACCAAACTGAAAGAGGTCGCCGTTCGAAAAGACTTGTATCACAAGGACGCGGCTGCATTGCAGGCAGCGCATGATCTGATGATCGATGTCGCGCGACTCATAGATGGATCCGCGAGACAGGCGCGAAAGATTTACGATGCGCAGGATGAAATTAAAAAGCAGGCGTATTCAGAGATAGCGAAAGCGCGTTTTGCCATTCAAGGCACCAGCAGTTATCCGGACGCGACGTTCACGCTCCGGCTTTCCTACGGAAGAGTGCGCGGGTATGAACAGGATGGAAAACAAATCCCCGCGTTCACCGATTTCGCTGGGTTATATCAACGCTCCGCCGAGCACGACAACAAACCACCGTTTGAGATACCGCGGCGCTGGATCGACAAGAAGGCAAACTTGAACCTGGCGACACATTTCAATTTTGTCTCCGACGCCGACATCATCGGCGGCAACAGCGGCAGCCCGGTAGTAAACAAAGCGAACGAATTCGTCGGAATCATTTTCGACGGCAACATTCAGTCGCTCGTGCTCGATTGCATTTACACCGACACTCAAGCCCGGGCTGTATCGGTCGATTCCGCCGCCATCACCGAAGCGCTGCGCAATGTTTATAATTCAGGTGCGCTCGCAGACGAACTGGAAAGCGTGAAAAAATAGTTTGTTGATCGGCCGTAATGGAGATTAGGCATCACACAGTCGCCATCGTGCTGTTAGTGATATTCGGGGCGCCAGTTCCAGGCAAGGCCGACAAAATCGACGACTACATCCCCGCGCAGATGGAGCGATTGCATATTCCCGGCGCCTCGCACACCGCCAAAGCGCAAGGGTATGGATTCGCGAATCTCGAGCTAAAAGCGCCGGCGACGAAAGACACAGTCTATGAAATCGGCTCGACTTCAAAGCAGTTCACCGCCGCCGCAATAATGATGTTGGTCGAGGAAGGTAAGGTCCGTCTCGACGACACAATCACGAAATATTTTCCGGAGGCGCCACAAACGTGGCGTGGCATCACAATTCGGCACCTGCTCACTCATACATCCGGCATTCAAAACCATGTCGCGGTTCCACACTGGCTTGACGTTTTCAGGACCAATCTCGCTTTTGAAACGACCCCGTCGCGAGATGAGCTGCTCAAGATGTTTTTCAAGTTGCGACTGGAGTTTCAGCCGGGCGAGACGTGGGCGTATGATAACACCGCCTATTATCTGCTCGGCATTATCATTGAGAAGGCCAGCGGCAAACCTTTCTGGCAGTTCCTTGACGAGCGCATCTTCAAGCCGCTTGGCATGAACGGAACGCGCAACACGGATCCGCGACCGATCGTTCCGAACCGTGCTTCAGGCTACGAATGGAAGACTGATCATTTTGAAAACCGGCCGATTCTTCTTCCCGCGATCGCATTTTCGGCGGGAAGTCTCCTTTCCACCATCGAAGACATGGCGAAATGGGACGCGGCGCTTTACACCGAAAAGTTACTGAAGAGATCAAGTCTTGAGCAGATGTGGACGGCCGACGTGACGAAGGATAGAGCGGGTCTGCCATTCAACTACGGCTTCGGCTGGTTCGTCGAAGACTACCGTGGTCATCGGCTCCTCCAGCACAGTGGTGGAACACCAGGCTTTTCGTCAGTCATGTATCGATTCGTGAACGACAAACTTACGATCGTCATTCTGAGCAATCACGCTGACAGAATCCTTGATCAATTAGCTGTTGACCTTGCAGGAATCTATTTGCCGGCGCTGAAACGGCCTGAGGCAAATTCTGACCCCGATGCGGCAACCACGGCGATGTCAAAGGCTGTTATGTCCGGTCTGCTTACCGAGAAGTACGAATCGGCGTCCTTCACATCAGAGATGCGTAGCTTCTTAGGTACAGCATCGGGCAAAGCACTTTGGAAGTGGATCGCTGATCACGGCGAGCTCGGCTCATTTGTTTTCTCTGACCGAGAAGATAGAGGAGAAGGTCAAGTGCTACGCTATAAGGTAGGCTTGGGAGGAAATTTGTACTGTTTTTCAATTCTTGTGACAAAAGACAGAAAGATCGCTCAGATCTATTGGTGGTAGATACGCGAATGTGCGCCGTTGTTTGGGCACAGCACAACGTCCGCGACGCGCAACCACAACGTCCATCCATTTCCAGTGACTTGTCATGTCGAGCGAAGTCGAGACATCTCTGGACTAATGTCGATCGCGGGACCACGAATATGGTCAGAGATTCCTCGACTCCGCTCGGAATGACAAGAAAAAGGCGGCAACCAGAGCGGTTGCGCTACAATTTCAGCGCAGCTCTGCGAGCAATTTCTTCCACCTCGCCCAAGCTTCGTCGCGCGCTTTCTTATCGCCTTCGCGCATATTCGGATTAGCGGGTTCGCCGGAACGCATGAATCCGTGACCAGCGCCTTTGTAAATTACCGGCTCGTATTTTTTGCCAGCAGCTTTCATTAACTCTTCTGCTTTCGGAATACCGGCGTTTACCCGCTCATCATTCTCGCCGTAGAAACCGTAGACTGGGCACGAAATGTTCGCGACCTGTTCAGGCGCGTCCGGTGGCGCGCCATAAAACGAGTAGGCCCCTTTCAATTTTGGATTTTCGTTCGCGTACGTGAAGGCCCATCCCCCACCCCTGCAAAATCCACACACCGCAAGCGTGCCGTTGCATGCCGGAATTTTGAGGGCGTAATCAGCCGTCGCGTCGAGAACCGCTTTCACCTGCTCCTGCGTCACTGCCGAGGTCGCTTTGCCCGCGCCATCGGCATCTTCAAACTTTTGACCGTTGAGAAAATCGGGCGCAATTGCGATGACGCCGTTTTCGGCGAGCTCATCACACAGGCTGCGAAGCCAATCCGTCAGGCCGAAGATCTCCTGAATCACTAAAACGACCGGCGCTTTGTCTTTGCGCTCGGGATAAACGACGAAGGCTTTGATCGTCTTCGCGCCCGATTTGATGTCGACCCATTCACCGTGTCGCGGCGAACTATTCAGGCGTTCCTTGCCAAAATCCTTGTACTCCTGCGCGGAAAGCGATTGTCCCCCGTGGCAAGCCAATATGAATCCTAGCATCACGCGCACCAGCCAGTAAGCCGGTTCGGCATAACAACGATTAAACCAATTCATCGCCGGTAAAGTGAAGGTCGATGTTGCGATGCGGTTATGCCGTCGTCGTGGCGGAGGCTTTCCCTTTTCCCATCATCGCATCGATGCTCCAACTGCCTGAACCACGTAGAAAGATGTAGAAGAACACGAAACAGTAAACCACCGCCAGCTCGCCCTTGTTCACGTAAGGAATCAAACCCTTCGGCGCATGCATCATGAAAAACGCCACCGCCATTTCACCGGAGGCGACGAATGCGGCAAGTCGCGTCAGCAGACCAAACGCAACGAGAAATCCGCAGATGATCTCCACCCAGCCGCCGAGCACCATCAAGGTCGGAAGCGTTTCGCTTTTCGAAGTGAACGTGCCAAAGATCTTGTCGAGCCCATGACAGGCAAACATCAGGCCAACGACGAAACGCATGATGCAATAAAACGGATCCGCAAATCGATTAAGAGAGTTCATGGCCGTTCAGGCTCACCGATGTCGTGCGGTCGTGTCAAGCTTGTAGCCGCGTCGAAGGTGGAACGCGTTGTCCTCAACGCGTTGCTAATTTGCAGCGGCATAGCCGCACTCATTTTTGAACATCGTCTTCGGAGAAGCCGATCCACCTCACGCCGCTCTCCTGGCAGGGTGCGCTTTTTTGCCGCGAGACTTGGCTGTCGTTTTTCTCTTTGCGCCGGTCTCCTCCAGACTCTTTTGCAACACCGACACTAGATCGATCACCTTGGTTGGCTTCGGCGCTTTCTTTGGCTTCTCTTCAATCTCTTTTCCGCCAGCCTCAACCTTCTCCTCGATCACTTCCATCAGCGCTTCGCGGTAGTCGTCGTGATATTTTTCTGGATTCCATTTTGTGCTCATACTACCGATCAACGCCTTCGCCATATCCATCTCACGTTTGCCAACCTCGACCTTCTTCGGAATATGAAGGTTGCTCATATCAGCCAGTTCGTCAGCAAAGTGCATCAGCTCCAACACAAGCGCACCATCTTCGGGTTTCACACCGGCAAGATACTCCCGCGTTTTGATCACGACCTTTGCGATGCCGACCTTCTTGCTGTCCTTCAGCGCGTCGTGCAGTAGCACGTAGGCTTTGTCTCCGCCTTTTTGCGGCTCCAGGTAGTAAGGCTTGTAAAAGAAAATGGGATCGATCTCATCCAGTTCAACGAAATCCTGAATATCCACAGTCTGGGTCGCCTCGAGATCAACACGTTCAAAATCCTCATCCTTGAGCACGACGTATTTACCTTTCTCGTACTCGTAACCCTTCACGATCTCGTCCCAGGGAACTTCCTTGCCATCTTTTTCGGCTACGCGCTTGTAGCTGACGGGACTTAAATCGCTCTTGCGTAGCAGACGAAACTTCAGCTCTTCCCGCTTCGTAGCTGGATAAAGAGCGATAGGAATGTTAACCAGCCCAAAGCTGATACTGCCTTTCCAGATCGTGCGTGCCATACAAGGATATTTCGCGGCGCGGGCTCCTACTGCGCGTCCAGTTCTTGTCATGTCGAGCGAAGTCGAGACATCTCTTGATGTCAATCGAACGGTGGCAGTGCAAAAGTAGTTAGAGATTCCTCGACTCCGCTCGGAATGACAACGAAGGGAACGGGTAGCGGCTCTCGACTCTTACGCGGCCAATTCGAGTTCGTGGCGTGAAATGCCGCGCAATTCGAAGAGGCGGATCAACGTTTCCTCAATCAAATTATTCGGACAAGATGCGCCGGCGGTTATCCCGATGACGGCCGGGCCGTTCGGCAACCAGAAATGTGAAACGATCTCACGCTTCTCGTGCAAATCGTAATGCTTAATCTCAGTGGCCGAAACCAGCCGGGAGGCATTTAGTACGAAGTAGGTGGGCAGCTTTTCCTCCTTCGCCCATCTCGGCGAGATGCGATGTGTTCGAGCTGTTGTAACCACCTACCACCAAGAGCAGGTCCATTGGCACGTTGAGCAGTTCGCGCAACGCATCCTGCCGTTCCTGTGTTGCGCCGCAAATTGTATCGAAAAAGCGAAAATTTTTCTGTGCAAGCTCGGGCCCGTCCCGGTCGAAAATAGCTTGTCGAACGCGCCGCTGCACTTCCTCGGTTTCGCCGCGTAGCATCGTAGTTTGATTTGCCACACCGACTGTTTGCAAATGCACGTCGGGGTCGAAGCCAGGCGAATAGGCCCCCTTGAATTTCTCGAGGAACGTCTCTTTGTCGCCGCCGTGCCGGATGTAATCGCAAACGTAATCGGTATCTGCAAGCGTTAGGACCACCAGATAATGTCCGCTCCCATCGCCGAGCGCGCGTGAACTGGTGGCCTTTGTCTCTTCGTGCTCGGCCTTGCCGTGAATGATGGAAGTAGCCGATTCGCTGGCATATTTGCGCACCCGTTTCCAGACGCTCATCACGTCGCCACAAGTGGTATCCACAACCTGGCAGCCGCGGTCTTTGATTTGTTGCTGAATCGACAATTCGGTGCCGAATGCGGGCACAATCACCACGTCTTCAGGGCCGAGTTCAGAAATGTCGGCCTGCTTGTTTTTGCCGGTAAGATTTTTGATGCCTAACGAGGCGATTTGATGATTGACCTCCGGGTTATGAATAATTTCGCCGACAATGAAAAGCCGGCGATCTTTGAAAACTTTGCGCGCGGCATATGCGAGGTCGATCGCCCGTTCGACCCCATAACAAAAGCCAAACTGTTTCGCCAGGCCCACAGAAATGATTCCACCCGCCCGGCGCACTTTTTCGACAATGTCGCTGCGATAGTGCGATTCGACTTGTTGCTGCACGGCCGCCATGACGTCCGGCGTGCGGAGGTTTACTTTTTCCCGTGCGGTTGTGCCGCTGGAAATGAGGTTAGTGCTCATGCTATCTCGTCGTTTGTCATTCTGAGCGTAGCGAAGAATCTCGGATCATTTGCCCAACAAAGCGCCAACCAGTAGCCAGAGATGTTTCGCGTCGCTCAACATGACACAGCCGAGCGGAGGCGGCAACGCCCCGCAGCCCGGCTATTGGAGTAACGGCCCGCTCGGTTTTTCAAACGCCGCGTCGCTAACCATTATGTGTGGGTCCGGATCAGGCGTGCGCGAGTCGTCGACTCGCTGCACTTTGGGGCCAATCGTGGCATCCTCTGGCTGGGTCGTGGCGATGTTTACAGGAGTCCCAATCCGCACCAGCGCAAAAAATTTTGCCGCAGCCTCGCCTTTCAACCGAATGCAACCGTGCGTCCGCGGCACCGGATGCACAAAGCCTTGGTGAAAGCCGTACGCAGGAGCGAATTCGCACCAATAACCCATTGGATATCCAACATACCGGCCCGCTCCGCCACCAGTCGAAGGAACTACCCGATCGCCCTGCACGCTGAATCCATAGGATCCCGAGCGCTTGTGCTCCTGCTTGGAATAGATTGTGAAATTGCCGCGCGGCGTCGGCTTGTTCGGCATACCGACCGAGATGGCCGCTGACATCAGACAGCGATCGCCCTCCATTACGTAAACATTTTCCTTCGAGAGCGAAACCTTGACGCGCACGGCGGAAGGATTATTTGGGCGGTAAGCCGTCACGTGGTATGGCCCCCCGGCCTTACTCACCCGCCCCGTTGTGCAACCAGTAACCAGCAGCAGCGAACCGCCGGCACACCACAAAATTAATCGGTAAACATGTCGCATACGGGAATACTGGATAAGGTTGGACGGCTTTTTGTCAACCGTGCGTATCGGAGGCAGGCAAATCAGATAGGTGTTCGCCACGGCGAACGCCTTACAACGGTACGGGCCGGCGTCGGCGGCCCGGCTAGAAGTTGTCACGCGGTGAAGATTGTGAGAAACGCGACTTCGATAGCGAGGACTTCGTGAATATTGCGGCCCAAATGATCGCGCAATTCTTCCAAACAACGGATGCGTTTCAAAATTTCGGCAGTGCTGAACCAGGCTGCGAGCCCAGCCGTTTCCTTTTTTGCCCGAGGCAGATTACGCTGCGCCACACCATTGCTCGCCCGAAGAACATCAGTCCACCATGCGAATAACGTCTCGATGAGCCCGGCGCGCCGTTGCAGGTAAAGACTTTCGGATAGCGCCTTGTAGTATCCCTCTCGTTCTTCCAGCCACGCGCCGTCAGTAGCATCCTTGTAGCGCGTTTGTTCCTGTTTGAATCCCTCGTCGGTTTCGCGCTTCACTTCCTCCCGCACCCCACGAAGCAGGCGCTGAAATTCCTGAGCCAGGCTATAGGCAAACTGAACGGTCCAATTCCTTTGATGAGAGGCTAGTTGGAGTAATTTCACGAGGCTCTCTTCTTCGTCATTAGGTTGGCGCTGGCCGTTTGACTCGAGTGAAATCGCAATGCACCGGGAAAGAATTGTTTCCGGCAGAGCCTCGGGCAGCGCACTTAGCAGAAGCAGCAACGAGTCCTTCGGCGGCTCTTCCAAGGTTTTAAGAAACGCATTCGCCGCCTCGGTTTGAAGCCGGTCGGCATCGGGGAT
>WNFJ01219389.1_pt1 | contig 11738 bp, 11 predicted proteins | sample 5400461 | NCBI WGS metagenome assembly WNFJ01 (sample SAMN13153349, study PRJNA577476) | soil metagenome | isolation source: 115 cm saprolite on Douglas fir-dominated hillslope | place: USA:California | collected 2013-09-17
GCCGCCTAGGCTGACCGTACCCCTTTCGAAACAGGGGCTCTTTCAGTTGAGAGGAAGCTGAACATGGAAGCGGAATCCCGAAGAATTGTGTGGGTCGACATGGAAGCGTTGGCTGACCATGAAGAGCCTGCGTCCGACCGTGCGGGCACGCTACTCGATCGGAGGTTGACAACTTGATAGAACTCACGCGCTTTCAGCAATTGAGGCCTCCGCAGATGATCGCTGACGAAGAGGCACAACAAGTCGGCCTTCCCCTCTACCCAGACGGCAAGCTTTCGGATTTCGCCCTGAGCCTGCAAGACGCCGGCAATCGCCAGGACTACATGGCACTCATCCAGCGGTACGACGAGGTCAACAAACAGAAGCCGATCACAGAGCTCAAGGCCGTCAACCCGGTGATAGCCGCGTTCAATCAGTGGTTGGACTTCAAGGCGAGACCAATCAAGCTGGAGGACTTCAAGAATTTCGTAGCCACCCTGCAGTCTCGCGAGCTGCTAAGACCTGACGACGTTTGGCGCAACCTCGCGGACAATCTCATCCTTGCCATCGAGCGGGACTTACTCCACACGAGGTACTGCCTCGACTTCCAGCTGCTGATCCGGATCTGCTACCTCATTCGGCTTTGTCTGGAGATCGCCGAGAAGGGCTACAAGTTACGGAAGGGCGTTACCGCGGACCTGATCAACCAGATCCTGGACATTCCGATCCTCCTGCCGGCTGGGATTTTGAAGCGCCGGTGTTTCGAAGACTGCAAGGCTCCGGACCAGATGAGCCTCCCGGCGGTCGACCCCAAGGCCGTCATGGGCAGCGACCGCAACCCCTGTCAGTGCAAGTGCGATGACTCGTGCCAACCCCCGAGCAATTTCTGCATCTGCATCAAGCCGTACATCGGCGACCTCTTTGTCATCAAGGAGCAACTGGCCCGATTCGAAGCCGGTGACATAGCCGACATCGAGAACATCCTGGCCGGCGAACAGAAGCTGCGCAAGCACCGAACGCTGTTCCGGACCGAGAGCACGACCGAGACCGAAAACGAGGTGATCACTTCGGAAGAGCGTGACCACGAGGTCAACGAGAAATTCAGCCTCCAATCCGAGGTCAAAAGTACTGTCGATGAGAAGGTCAACGTCGACGCCGGCGTGACCGCCACCCTCAAGTACGGAGATTCGGTCACCATCACCCCGCACGCCAACGTGACCGCAAGCTTCGGCAAGACGGAGTCGCAGAGTGTCGCGCGATCTTACGCTAAGGATCTGCTGGACCGGTCGATCTCGAAGGTCCAGGTGAAGGTCCGCAAGCTGCAGATCAGCAAGGTACTCAGCGAGGTCGAAGAGAAGAACGCCCACTCGATCGATAACACACAGCCCGGCGCGAATCATCGCGCTGGCATCTATTACTGGGTGAATAAGGTCACCCACGCGCAGGTCTACAACTACGGCAAGCACATGATGTTCGACGTCATCGTGCCGGAGCCCGCGGCCATCTTCAAGAAGCTATACAGCTTGAAGCTGACGAGCGACAAGAACGCCAAGGCGCCGCCCAAGCCCGACGTGACCCCACAAGGGATCCTGCGAAACACCTACGGCGGTCTTCTCAACCAGTACGCGATCTCCACGGGGGACGATATCCATCCGCCCGATCCCTCATTGTGCGTCGAAGTCGCCTTCAGCAAGGACTTACCGCAACCCGACAACACCACAGGCAGCTTCTCTTCTAACGAATTCAAGACACCAGACATCCCCGCGGGCTACAAGGCCTCCCGCATGGACTATGCCATCCGCGCCTCCACTGGCCACCCGAAGAGCACGGGTCAGGACGACCAGGTGGCGGTCTCCGTTAACGCAGGGGATTACTGCCTCATGTTCGACGAGATGAACGAGTGGCGCGACGGCTATCAGCCAAACCACGACTGGAAGGCCGAGGGCTCCCACAACATGAGAGGCGAAGAGGGCAGCGTCACGGTGGCAATCGCCGGCTTCTCGTCCCTCGCCCTGTCGCTCTCCGGCTCGATCAGCGTGACCTGCGTGCTTACGGCTGAAGCGTTCGAGAAGTGGCAGACCCAGATCTACAACTTGATCATGGCCGACTACAACCGAAAGCTGGACGCCTACAACTCGTCCGCCAACAAGGATGACCAGCTATTCCAGATCAAGGGCAGGAACCCGTTCCTGAACCGCGAGATAGAACGCAACGAGTTCAAGCGGAACATCATCGCGATCCTCATGTGCAACTACTTCAACGGCATGGGGTCAATGATGGAGCAGGTCGCGCCATGCGGCTATCCGGAGATAAATTTCGAGAAGCTCGACCGTGACGCACCGATCATCCAGTTTTTCGAGCAGGTCTTCGAGTGGGAGTACGTGACGTACCTCTTCTACCACAGCATGTGGGCACGGAAGTGCAAGTGGGCAGACCTGATCGATGAAGACTCCGGAGATCCGTTGTTCGACAAGTTCCTGATGTCGGGGGCGGCCCGCGTCCAAGTGCCGATCCGGCCCGGTCTCGAGGCCGTATTCAGCTGGTTCCTGAAGACCAGCCAGATCTGGGGCGCGACTGGCAAGCCTCCCGTCGCCGGCGATGCCGACTATGTGGCGATGATCCAGGAACTGAAAGAGGCCAACCAGGGCGACTACAGCGATCGCCCAGGGCTGGTCGAGGCCGTGAAGGCAAGCGACACGCTGGCCCTGACCGACAGCACATTCTACTGGGACTTCGTTGCCAACAAGCCCGCGACGCTCACGCTCGACAACGACATCGACCGCGAGATCCTGGTGAATTTCAAGGTCTACCGGATTGTCAAGGTTGAGCAGGCCGTGGTCGGCGACAACTCGAAGTGGAATGTCACGATCGATCAGCCATACCCAGACCCGAGTGCCAAAAACATGAAGCACGCCGTCGGCGCTCTGTACGTGGGCTCGCCGTGGGAGATTGTCGTGCCAACCGAGCTGGTCTACCTGCGAAACAAACAGGACCTGTTGCCGGTCTATCCCCTGAGCTGACCGGGATCGTGGACGCCGGAACCGGATATGGAGGCTTGCAGCAGCCCTCTTCGGGCGGCTATACCGACGCGGGAATTGGACCGGCGTCGCCCAACTACAGCGGATCTCAAAACCCGCCGTCGACCTATTCCTCGAGCGGGGCCGGACCCACCTCGTCGCCGCTTACCTTGGCAAACGGAGTTAACCTCCAACCCTCCTACTACTTCGGCGGAAATGTCGATCTTGGTTGGGATGAGATGAAGAAGTACCCCAACATCAAGTCGGTGCGGATCGAGATCGAAGCCGGCCAAGAGGCAAATGCGCAGCGCTGGATCAAGGAAGCGCTGGCCTACCAGCACTCCGTGATTGCGACCTTCCACAAGGGAAGCATCTTGACCGAAGACCAGACGCAGATGGATAACCCGGACCAACTCTTGACGTCCGCGGCATGGTGGGCCGCCTACTACCCGCAACTCAGCGAGTCTGGCGAATTCGTCATCAACCTGATGAACGAGTGGGGAAGCAATGGGATCACGCCACAATCTCCACGGTTCGCCAGGTGTACAGCGGCCCGATCGTGGTTGATGTCCCTGGGTTCGCACATGAGTGCCACACCGCAGCGCTGGCTGTGCAGGAGTTCGCGGATCGCAACATCATCCTGTCGACCCATATCTACCCGGACGCGTGGAGCTACATCTCGAAGAGCGGGATGACGACAGCAGACCTGGACGAGCTCGCTTCCACCGGCCTCCAGTGCATCGTTGGAGAGTTCGGTGACAACGGTAAGAAACCCACAACGCCTTGGAGTGACCTCGTGAAATACGCGACCTCAACCAAGGGATGGAAGGTGTTCGGCTGGGCGTGGGCCGGCGACGGAGGGATCATGAACATGATCGATCCCAAGACCTTCTTGCCCTTCACCGCGCCGCCCGCGAAGCCCCCGGTCTACAAACCCACCGCCTACCTCAGCAAGATCTACCCACTCCTGTGAGTTGCCTGAGCCGAGGGCTGCAACAGGCGGGCGGTGAGCGTCGTGGGTGAAGCGGATTACCAGTCCTCGCAGAGCCCACCGTCACCTTATGGGACCAAGACTGCCCCAGCGCCGTCTGGACAATCGGGCGGAGCGTCATCCCCGCCTCTCGATCGTCCAGGGTCCGTCGCCCAAGCTATGACCTTACTGACCCGCTTTCGCGCGCAAACATCTCAGGGCGGGTGGCACCCAAGCCTTGATCGGCAGAAGGTTGCCGATCGGCTGATGAGGCTGGTCGACAACCCGGATCTCGTCAACCAAGGCGCCAACGGTCTGTGCGGAGAGGCCGCGTTCTTCAACGTCTGGTTGTGGAGCGATCCATTTGCTGTAGCGCGCTTCGGCGTACAGCTCTACAACTCCGGAGCCGCTTCGGTTGGCACTAATGAGGGGGTCATCCCGAGCAGCGCCTTGAGGAAGCAAAACTTCGNCAAGGTCGTACTCCAGATGCCCAACTTTCCGCAGGCGGCCGACTGGGGAGCTGAGTGGATGATGATGAGCGCCCTACGCGATGCCAGCAACCTGTTCTTTAGCTACGAGGGCACACCAAGCGATACTTGGGGGGCTGGTTCCTCGGACGGAGATATGGCGCGGTGGCTGAGGGCGACCGGTCTATTCCGTTCGGTGACCGTCGAATCCGGCCGCGGCGTTGAACATGACTTCGGAGCAGCATCCAAGCTGGTGCCTGGGAATGACACGATCATTCTGTCGATCGACTCGCATATGCTCGGCAACGCTGGGCACGGAAAGGCCGAGGACGATCACGACATCGTTCTGAAGTCCGCAATCATCCAACCAACTCCCGACACTGTCGACTTCCGTTTCTGGTCATGGGGTGAGCCTGTTCACTGGGTCAACGACCGGCGCGCGGATCCAAGCTTGGTCCAACCACCCCTGGGCCCGTTGCCGAAAAAGCAGTTCACCGACGAGTTCTTCGGGTATGTGTTGGCGAAGCGTTAACCCTGACCTATCGAGAATTTCGAACTCCGTCGAGCGAGGGCGATCCGTCAGGCTGCGGTCGAGTCGCCTTCAATGTTCGGGATAGCAGACTGGTTGGTAGGTCTCTATTAGCCCGCATTATCGACAGCATCGGGGCGAAACCACAAGTCCCCGAGCGACTGATTGCCGGTCAGACAAGATTCGCGACCGCAACGCCCCAGCCCGGACAAACTGCTCGAGCGCATCACTTACCTAGTTCCGCGCCGTCCAGCCAGTTTTGGGCGTACTTGAAGAAAACGACAGCCCGGGCTACCTTAACGGCATCGGCATGGCCACCGCCACCCGCGACAAGGGGCACCGGTTCGATTTCCAGTGGGACATCGTGAAGTCGGCCGACAGCTTCGTGATCCTGGCAAGCATTCTTGCCGCGTTCGCGTTTGCGGCACTTGTGATTCTGACGACGTCGCAGCAGCACGCAGGGTCAGCTCTGGAAAGAACGTTCGCGATCCAAGTACTGCTTGAGTCGTTCTTCTCGCTGGTTGTTGCGTCATTCCTATTCGCGGTGCTTTCCGGGAGCGGATCGGCGGCGATGCACTATCTGCCCTTCGCCGAAGGATACGCAGCAAGCTGGACTCTTGGGCTGTCGACCGTCCAGCTGTGCGCAAGTGCAGTGTGGTTATTGCAAGACTACGGCGTTGACGCCGCCGTTCTACAGACCGGACGTTACATCGTCTATGGCGCTGTCGTGATCACCTCTCTGTCGGTGATGGGTGTGGCGGTAGCCCCACTTTTCCAGCATTCTGAGAGAGTTGACAGGACACTCGTCGCACGATGGCTCGCGCCTGGAGCGCTACCCCTTCTTGGAGTATTGGTCGGCTGGTTGTCGCACGGCCAGCACTGGATCGTACTTTCATCGACATTGGGCTCTTGGCTGGCCGGCACTGCGGTTGCCGCTGTGCTTTTGATGGCCCTTGTCACTGGCATTCTTGAGTGCCTACATGAAGATGATGTTTCGCCGCTCTATCAGAACGCGAAAGGGTATGGGTTGATGTCTGCTTCTGCACTCCTGCTAGCAGCCTTGTACGCAGGGTATATCGCAACCTTGCCCGGACTGGGTTAGTTCTCCTCTCCAGGACAACCAGTCCTGTAGCTGGGGTCGCCACATCGCCGACGAGTGGCTAAGTAACCCTGCGTGATTCGGCGGTGTGGCAACGGTGCGATGCAATGGATGGTCGGGTCGACTCGACTGCGTTTCGAGCAACGTCCATTCGCGGAGTACTACACGAAGTACTACATACCGAGCTGTTTGGAGTGTGCGGCGAGATCGATCGCGCACAGCTGAAAACCGTGAGTCCCTCGAATTCGAGCCGAATTCAGGGACGATAACCCATAACCGAATTCAAGGTTTGGTCGGGGGCCCGGGATTTGAACCCGGGGCCTCACGCTCCCGAACCATGTCGCCGGTGTGTCCTCCGGTGTCCGACAGACTCCCGAGTCGTCCTCGCGAATACGAAATCGACCAGGCTGGTGTCCTTTGGTGACCCCCTAGAGCCGTCCGGTGCCGGGAATGCGTGATCCAGCTGTGATCCAGCGGGGATGCTCGCGGCCCCTGTCGGCTTCTAATGGATTCGACGGATGAGCGAGGCTAGGTGGTCAGCCCGGACTCAAAGCCGGGTTCTGTCTCGGCGAGTTCACACCGCCCGTTCCGAATACGGAACGACACCTAATGACACGCTGCGATTCAGGGCGGCTGCGTACTGGATGCGTACTAGTACGTCTAACTTGCTGTCTCCCGAAGCCTCGCGGTCCCGAATCGCTGGGCACGCGTGGCGCATCGCGACCCTGCAGCTTGTGGTCGATTCTTGATCCGCGGGTAACTAAGCCTGCGCCGCCAGCTGGTTGAACTCGGTCAGGCCCCCGTTGAATAGGAAGTCGGAGACCTGGGTCAGTGCTATCGCAATCCGCCCGCGGTTGGGGTCGTTGAACCATGTCGTGCCGTAGCCGCCGCTCCAGCCGTAGCGGCCGGGAGCGGACACAGCGTCCGGCATGACTGAGACGCCCAGGCAGTAGCCCCAGCCTTGGCCGTCGAGCAGGACGCCGCCGCCCGCGATCTGCTCTGGCGTGAGGTGGTTGGTGATCATCGCGTCGAGCGACGCCTCGGACAGCAGCCTCCGGCCCTGGTGCACGCCCCGGCCGAGGAGCAGGCGAGCGAACGCCAGGTAGTCGTCCACCGTCGACAGCAGGCCGCCCGCCCCGGAGGGGAAAGGCGGCGGCGTGGTCCACACGTCCGGGCCGGTGATCGTCACCTCGCCCATCTTCCCGGTGAAGAAGTCGGTCGCGTACTCGGTGGGCAGCCGGTCGACCTTGTCGGCAGGCATGACGAAGCCGGTGTCGCGCATGCCTAGCGGTTCGAAGAGGCGATCCTGGAGAAAGACGCCCAGTGGCTGGTCCGCCGCCCGGGCGACCAGGACGCCGAGCACGAGCGAGCCGACGTTGTACTGCCAGCGCTCGCCTGGCTGGTACATCAGCGGCAGCGTTGCGAAGCGGGCGATCCACTCGTCGGGGTCGTGCGGCGTGCGCGGGTCCGGCTGCGCCATGGCGAGCTGGAGCTCCTCGGCTCGCTGGATGATCGGATAGGGCGGATTAAACGTCGTGGGCTCGACGATGATGAAGCCATAGCCCGGCCGGAACGTCAGCAGATCCTCGACCGTGATCGGGCGGTTGGCGGGGACGGTCTGGTCGAGCGGGCCGTCCACGCGCTTCAGTACGCGGCGGGCAGCCAGCTCCGGGAGCAGTCTCGAGACCGGCTCGTCCAGCGCCAGCCGGCCGTCACCGACCAAGAGCATCGTCGCGGCGCCAAGGATCGGCTTAGTCATAGAGGTGATCCGAAAGATCGTGTCCCGCCTCATCGGCCGGTCGCCGCCGAACGCCATGGAGCCGATCACGTCGACGTAGACGTCGTTGCCCTGGGCGACCAATGTCACTATGCCGGGCAGGCTGCGATTCTCGACCCGGGCCGCCATCGCCTGGTTGAGCCGGTCAAGGCCGGCCTGGGTCAGTGCAGAGGTCTTCATATGTTCGGGTCGGCCGTCGCTTTTGCGTACTCCGGGCGGCCGGCAGTCCGATACGTCTGGATGGTGATGCCTCGCGAAGTGGTCCGCGAGCTGACCAGTTCGAGCGCGATGTCCGGCCCCGAATCCGAGAACAGCCGCGTCCCCTGGCCGATGATGACGGGATAGATGAGCAGGTCGAGTTGGTCGACCAGGCCGTTTGCGAGCAGCCATCGGACGAGGAAACCGCTGCCGGGAACCACAAGTTCGCCGTCTTGCTGCGTCTTCAGCTCACGGATGGCCGCGGCGACGTCGCCGGCGACGACACTCGTGCCCGCCCACGTCGGATCGGTAAGGCTGGCCGACACCACGTACTTGGGCCGGCCGTTCAGCGCGACGCCTATCGGGCTAGCCATCATTTCGGGTACCGCTCCCCAGGACCGGGCGAAGATCTCGTAGGTCTGCCGGCCGAACAGAAACGCTGTCGCGCCACCGTAGACGTCATTGATATGGTCCATTTCTTCGGTACCGGTAAGTGCAATGACCCATCCGCCGCGGACGAACCCGCCGCGGCGGTCCTCGTCATCTCGGCCCAACCCCTGCATCACGCCGTCTACCGAGACGTTGGTCGTCGTCGTCAACCTCATTGTTTTTCTCCACTTCTTTGATTCGGCCCGGAAGGTTGGGTAGCGCCCACCCGTGATAACATTACAACCATATGGTTGTAGGTCGTACAGCAACCGAGGAGTGGCGCGCCGATCTCATCTTCCGGGCGCTGGCGGACCGCACCCGGCGAGACGTCATCCGCCGGGCGATGAGCGGGACGCTGTCGGTCTCCGGGTTGGCCCGCCTGTATCCGATGAGCACGACTGCGGTCCAGAAGCACGTGGCGGTCCTGGAGGAGGCCGGCCTCGTCCATCTGAGGCGGCACGGCCGTCAGCAGCTCGTCCAGACCGAGATCGACACCGTCGCCAGGGCGCAAGCACTTCTCGCCGAGTTCGAGCAGCTCTGGCGTGGTCGACTTGACCGGATCGGCGACGTTCTCGCGCAACCAGTAGACGGAGACAGGTCATGACGGTGATCGCTGTAGATCGCGACCCGATTGCGCGGACGCTCACGATAGTGGCGGAGTTCGATAAACCGGCGGAGCGGGTCTGGCAGGTGTGGGCCGACCCCCGGCAGCTAGAACGATGGTGGGGACCGCCGACCTACCCCGCCACCGTCGTCGACCACGATCTGTGCGAGGGTGGCCGGGTCACCTACTACATGACCGGGCCGGACGGCGAGAAGCTCCATGCGTGGTGGCGCATCATCTCGGTCGACCCTCCGCGCTCGCTCGCGTTCGAGGAAGGAAACGCTGATGACAGCGGGCCGAACAATGACCCGCCGACCACGTCCATCAAGGTCCGACTCGTAGAGACGCCCGAGAAGACCACCATGACGATCACCTGCAAGTTCGCTCCGACCCCGGGCGGGGAGGTGCCCGGTACGGGAACGGAGAAGGGCATGAGGCTTGCGGTCGGACAGATCGACGCCATCCTTACCACCACCACTAGCAAAGGAGCGAGGTCACTCCTTGACGAGCTGGCGTAGGTTCGACTTCGCGAGCTCGATGATCTCGTCGCCGTTTCCCGAGAGGATCGTCCTCGTGGTGTAGAGCGCGAAGCCCTTGGCCTGTTCAAGGGAGATCTTCGGTGGCATTGCCAGCTCCTGGCGTGCGACGCGAATGTCAACGAGCGCTCCGCCTTTCCCACGCTTGCTCCAAAGAGGCCGATGGCGCGGGCGATTCCCGCGAAGTCCGGGTTATCGAGATCGGTCCCGTAATTGACGAATCCTGCTGCTTTCATCTCCAACTCGACGAACGCGAGCGCCCCGTTGTTGAAAACGACCACCTTCACCGGGAGGTGCTGTTGGCGAAGCGTGATGAGCTCACCGAGCAACATGGCGAGCCCGCCATCGCCAGACAGCGCCACCACCTGACGTCCGGGCTGGCTCGCCTGTGCGCCGATACCCTGCGGCAGTGCGTTGGCCATGGTCCCGTGGGTGAATGAGCCGAGCAGCCGGCGTTTTCCGTTCATATGAAGGTAGCGGGCGGCCCAAATGGTTGGCGTACCAACGTCGGGGATGAAAATCGCGTCATCGGCCGCGAGCCGGTCAATGGTTGCCGCGACGAACTGTGGGTGCAGCGGCGAATCCCCACTCCCCTCAGTGGCAAGGCGATCGAGACGAGCTCGGGCGCGGCGATAGTGGGTCGTCATCCGGTCGAGGTGTTCCGAGTCGTTCTTCATGGCCAGCAGCGGCAGCAATGCATCGATCGTGTCCCTGACTGTGCCGACGAGCGCGACCTCGACGGGCACCCGGCGGCCGATTTGCTCTCCTCGGATGTCGACCTGGATCACTGGGACACCTTCTGGGTAGAACGCGCGGTACGGAAAGTCCGTCCCGAGCATCAGCAGCGCGTCACAGTGCTCCATTGCCCTATAGCCCGAACTGAAGCCGATGAGCCCAGTCATGCCGACGTCGTATGGGTTGTCGTACTCGACGAACTCCTTACCGCGAAGGGCGTGGACCACCGGCGCCTTGAGCGCCGCCGCGATCTTGACGAGCTCGCCATGCGCGCCCGCGCAGCCGGCTCCGGCCAGTATGGTCACGCGGCTCGACTGGTTCAGCACGTCGGCGGCGGCCGTAAGCGACCGGTCGTCCGGCCGGAGGACTGATTCCGTCTTCAAAACCGGACGCACCTTCCACCCGGCCGAGCTCTCGGCAAGGAACACCTCGCCGGGGACGACGACGACAGCGACCCCTCGACGCTCTAGAGCCGTTCGCATCGCGATCTCCAGGATCTGGGGGAACTGCTCGGGGATGCTCGCGAGCTCGCGGTAGACGCTGCATTCTCGAAAGAGGTCTGGGGGTGAGTTTCCTGGAAGTAGCCACTGCCGATTTCCTGCCTCGGAATGTGCGCCGCGACGGCGAGCACCGGCATCCGACTTCTATTCGCATCGAACAGGCCGTTGATGAGGTGGAGGTTGCCCGGACCGCAGCTCGCCGCCACAACGGCGAGGTCACCGGTGATCGCAGCTTCTGCTGGCCTTTTGCAGAAGGAGCTGCTCGAAGAGCTGACCGGTTCAAGAGGACAGGAAGTGCCTCATGTAGTGCGACCGTCAACGCGGCGAATCAAGGAGAAGAGGCGATGAGAGCTGGATCGGTGTTTAGACGGTGCACAAGACGCGGCTGCCGGTCGCGAGCTGCTGGCGGCGCCAGGGCCTGCCCGAAGTGTGGCGGTGCACTCAGCTGGTCGTTCATGGTCGACCTTGCCCTACCTGGGTCGCCGCGCAAGCAACGTCTGGCTGGTGGCTTCGCGACGAAGGCCGCCGCTGTGAACGCGATGAACCGACTTCAGTCGGCCGTGGTTGACGGCACTCATGTCGAGCGCAGCCGACGCACCCTGGGAGCCTACCTCGAGGACTGGCTGGCGGCGCGAAACGACATTCGTGCCAACACGGCGCGCGACTACGGCGTGAGCATCCATAACCACATCGGCCCGCGACTCGGTGATGTACCGCTCCAAGCGGTCGACCGGCTCCGCATCCGCGGCCTCTATCGGCAGCTCGCAGAGAGCGGGCTCGTCGAGAAGACAGTGCACAACGTCCACATCTGCCTTCGCAAAGCGCTGCAAGACGCTGTCGACGATGGCTTGTTGCGTCGCAATCCCGCCGAGCGGGCCCACGCTAAGCCGAAGGACAG
>WNFJ01267459.1_pt1 | contig 11738 bp, 8 predicted proteins | sample 5400461 | NCBI WGS metagenome assembly WNFJ01 (sample SAMN13153349, study PRJNA577476) | soil metagenome | isolation source: 115 cm saprolite on Douglas fir-dominated hillslope | place: USA:California | collected 2013-09-17
AAAAGGGAGATGAAAATAGAGCGCCAGAACAGGAATGATGATAATGCCGCCACCCAGTCCCACGACTGCCCCCAAGGAACCGGCCAGGAAGCCGACCACCGCCAGGATGAGCGTGGAAACCAGGGTCATTGTGGAAAGAAAGATTATAGAACACACGAAAGAAAAAGCCTCCCGGACTGGAAGGCTTTTTCTTTCTGACTTTTACGCCGCAGAGGACCGATGGTTAGCGGGTGTAAATACCGATCAGTTCACGGGCAAAGCCCCGGTCGTCGACCCACCGCTGGAGTTGGGACTGTTTCCAGTTGTAAGAATCGTGCCGTTCGCGGCCGGCACCAACCCAGTGCCAGTGTCGAAAAGCGATATCTCGCTGATACGAACTGTGGATGAGGTGGTACCACCTCCAGAGAATACTCCTGCATTACTGTTATTGGACGCTGACGAACTCACTAGATTCATGTCCGAAGTGCCCGCACTCGACTGTGCGACATAGCCGAAAGCATTGCCGGATGCGTCGCTGTTGGTTATGGTGGCGTTACTAAAATCGGAAGACCACACGCCAAACGAGGCATTGTTTTCGAAGCGCGACCTATCGATGAATGTGCTGACCGTCGTGGTCGTGTTATGACTTTGAATGCCGTTTTGGGTGTTGTCTTGGACGATGGTATCGAGAATGAATGCCTTGCCGCCATCGGCTTTGGCGATGTCTATACCGTTAATGTTGAAGCCGAAGATCACGCAAGATTCTATATGAAGAGCCTTGCCTTGGGTCCACCTGATTCCGTTGACCCCACTACCGTTATTTCCATTAATGCGGAGGTTGCGCAGAGTCACCACATCATTTGGTTGGGCCTGAACGATAATGGCATTAGTGCCGGCGACCAACACCGAGGCAACCTGACCTCCGCCACCGTCAATGGTGATGGCCTTGGTGATTGTAACTGCGCCGAACCCGCCTGGATCCAACGCGTCAATTTCGCCTCCGACAGCAGTCTTGGAGATGGCGCCGGCGAAGGTCTTGCATGGGGCGGTGCGGCTACAGGGGTTGGCATCATCTCCGACGCCGGAAACCCATGTCCGGCTTGCCTGGGCACTCACTAACGTACTCCCAAGCAAGACAATAGTTAAGAGGATCAGCAAATTGATTTTACGCATTTCAAATGTCCTTTGATTGAATTTTTGACAAATTGGCCCAGCTCTGCCGACTTGCAGGACCCAATTTTGCGGCAGGAGCGTAGGTTGTGTAAGGGGGAGACTAAACCATCGGCATCATACCAGAAAAATGTCGATTTCCACAGACATTTAAAGGGTATGTTTCAATGGATTGGGCAAACCTGGCAGAATTGCGGTTCGTAGACAAGACAATCAAGCTTGGCCGTGCATTGAGCCCTAATGCACGGCCAGACAGGCAGAAAACACGCGGTTTGCGATGGCAGAGAAACAATTTCAGCTCCTAGGCGCGTAGTCCAAAATCTTCGGCGTCCAGGGTCAAATTAGGATTGTAGTAGGGATCCCGAAGAAGAGCCGCTCCCCAGCGAGTTCTCATATAGTCTAGTTCTGTTGGATCGAGATCGTATCCTCGCGTAGCAGATTCGTGATGGTAAAGCTCTGCGTAGGGTGTCCATACGATTCGTAAGCCGGCTTCACGCACGCGCAGACAGAGGTCAACATCGTTGAACGCAACCGCCAGTTTCTCGTCAAAACCGCCTACGGTCTCGAATACCGAGCGGCGCATCATCATGCAAGCTGCTGTGACAGCAGAGTAATTTCGGATGACAAATAAGCTATTGAAATATCCCGGGCTCTCGTGTTCAAAATTCCTGTGCCAGTTTCCAGCGATACCGCGAATGCCAAGAATCACTCCGGCATGTTGAATTCTTCCGTTCGGATAGTAGAGTTTCGCGCCAACGATCCCTACCTTGTTCTGCTGGGCAAACTCCAGCAATGCCGAGAGCCACTCCGACGAGATTACCTCAACATCATTATTCAAGAACAGAAGGTACTCGCCCTTGGCCTGCTGTGATGCCAAGTTGTTAATGCGGGAATAATTGAAGGCTTGGGTGAAACGAATCACTCGATGAGGAGTTGTGGCCAAAAACTCCCTGGTTTCTTCCAGGCGACTATTATTATCCACAATTAAGATCTCATAATTTGCATACGTGGTCTTGTTTTCGATGCTGTGAATGCAGCGCCGAAGCAGACTGAGCTTATCCTTGGTCGGGACAATAATACTGATCAAGGGCTGGCCGGCAATCTTGGGCTTCACGCGATACGTGTTGGGCTGAAAGGTCTCTACGACTTCGGCATTAATTTTCATGCGCTGCAAGTGCTCCTGCAGGGCCCTCCATCCCGCCGCTGTCGTGTAGGATTTGGCATCGAACGTGGCCGCGGTAGAGCCAGGCACTTTTCTCCAGTGATAAAGGATTTTGGGAATGTGCAAAACTCTATCTGTTTGCTCAACCAGGCGCAGCATCAAGTCATAGTCCTGGCTTCCCTCGAACCCTGGACGAAAACCGCCGACTCGGTCCACGAGATCTCTTCGATACACGCCCAGGTGGCAGGTATACATGCAGGACCACAAATATTCAGGCGACCAGTCAGGCTTAAAGAAAGGCTCCGAGCGCGTACCGTCGTTCTCCAGCTTGTCTTCGTCGCTATAAATTACGTCAGCTTCAGGTTTCTGCTGCAGCAGCTTGACCACTTCAAACAACGCATCGGCTGTCAATTCATCATCGTGGTCGAGTAGAGCAATGAACGTCCCTTCGGCGATGGCTAAACATTCGTTGCTGGCGCGGGAAATATTCTGCTTGCTTTTCAAGAAGCGCGCCTTGATCCGATCGTCCAAACTCTGGTATTTCGCCAGCATCTGCCTGACTTCAGATGTGGTGGACGCATCATCAACCAGGCAAAGCTGCCAATGGGGATAAAGTTGCTTTCGGACCGATTCAATGCATCCTTCGAGATGAGAAAGGTCCGTATTGTGAACCGGGGTAAGAATGCTGATCACCGGCTTGTAACGAAATTGTGAAATTTCTTCGCTGATCTTTCGGATATCTGTCTCTTTCAGTTCGCGGTGTTCAATCCAGCGTTGATATCCCGCCGGCGAGTTCGGAAGAGGCGGCGCATCCAAAAATAGACACAGCAACTCCTGCACAATCGACCGCAGACCGCCGCCTCTGAGTCTCTGCATGATCTTGGCAAGATATTCTCTAAAACGCCGCTTGCGAAGAATCTTTGGATTGATCCAGGTAACTACCGGTTCGATTTGCTTGTCTTCAAGGATAACGGTCTTAAATATGAGATCAATTTCCTTTCCGGCAAAACGTCGAAGATCTACCAAGAATCGCGCATCCTGTGAGCGCCCATTCTTCGGCGGAATAGATCCGTGCACAAGGATCTCAAACTTGCCGTGCTCTTCAACACCCACTAAAAAGCTCCCCTCACCTTCCCACGCCGTGTTTTCCCGGCGGACATCAACACCACCTGTAACGTAGGAAGCATCAGGGACCCGGACTCTGAAGCCTAGTCGGGAATTTGTTGGGGCGAAAATCAAGTTCTCAGCCCCTTCGATGCGCGCCTGCTTGAACCTGTTTTGGTCATTCTGCGATGTGGAACGGTCTTTATTCCTTTGAACGCATTCCAGAAGAAAGGACATAGGGAGCGCCTGGTAGAGGATCCGTTCTGCGGCCCTTCGAACGGAAGCAACTGGTATGTATTTATGCCACATGCGCAACCAAATCTCCGGGTGTCTAAGAACCCTCTGGTTTCAACTTTCCATTCGTGAAGATGTTGAAATCAAAGAGCTTAGCACGATAACAACCACATCACTGCACCAAGTTAGGCTATTATCAGTCCAGCCTGGTACCTGCCCTTTACCGTCTTTGCAAATGCTCGTGTGCCAGCCAACTAAGATTTTTCTTGTCACCCATATATGACGAAAAACTAAAAAACTTTCATCGGATATAGAAATTTCATGAGCTGACGCTCAGAGCCTCTAAAAGCGGTCGCTTGACCGAAGGCATAGATGCAACTTCTAGAACGTTATCAGGGTCGTTTCTTGCAGCCGGCTTCGTTTACTTGAATTGCCCTCTTGTTCAAGGACAACAGCAACAATAGCCACCTGCTACTGTGTCATCAATCGGAACTGCACAATTGCAAAGGGTCACACTACGCCTATCGATCACTACAAACCCGGGAAGGAAGAAGTTTAAAGTGCGGCTGGTACAGGCGTCAAGTTTTCTCTCACCGGCATTAAGCACTAATTCAAGTTTGCTAATTGCGCGTCCAGCAAATTGGACGGATTGATAGCACGGTTTGAATATAGAAAGTAATTTTAGCCAAAAAGTGTTGTTACAAGCAATTCTGCCTGGCTCTTCCATCCATACTTCTGTTCAGAGTGCATATATGCGTTTTCCGCCATGGCCGGATAGGATTCCATGTTGTCCAAAATACACTGCACTTTCTCATCCCACTGGAAAGCATTGGCGATATATCCATTATCGCCGTCCTGGATCGCTCTTGCCAGAGTAAAGACCGGCGAGGCAATGCTCACAGTGCCCACAATACCGGCCTCAAAATACTTCAATTCGGATTTGCAGTTGGTGAAAATATTGTCCTGAAGTGGTACAAGATTGATTTCCACCAGACCAATAAGGCGCTGCAAATTGACGAAATCATGGAGCGGATAGAACTCGATTCGAGACTGATAGTCCCGAAGGGAGCCTTTGATGTCCAGGAACCCCACCACCAGTATCATAAGGCGCGGGTCATTCTCGAGAAGAGAGGCCAGCGCGCCTGAAACGATCTCGAAGTCCTTATTGTGCGTCGGCGTACCGCTAAAATAGCCCAAATGTATTTTCTCATTACGGGCAAACTGACGAGTTCTCTTTTCTTCGAAGATCGTCTGCGAAATGGCCAGTTGTTCCTTGTTGAGGAAGTTTGGAATCACAGAAACCGACTTGTTAGCGTAATGGGTGGCTCGTGACGCCAAGTATTCATTGGTAACGATCACCTTGTCGCAAATCCGCAAGGCGGCACCTATCCGTCCCACATATGCGTACCAATGGTCCCAGACATTCGGGTGCTTCAAGTCCTGATCCAAAGTACTGAGGACAAGGTGGACATAGTTTGGATCAAATACCAGATCATCCACGTCAAAGAAAACGGTTTTTCCCTTATTTTTTGCACGCGTTATGATCCGATTCAATTTGTCGGAGTAACGCGAACGGCACACGACTAGAACATCACAGAGATCAACCACCTCATCCAAATGATCGATTTCCTGTCCATTAAAATACGAGGCTGCAATACCTCGATTTAATTCCCTGAATAGTTGAATCATATTGTAGACGCGATAGCGGAAGGTGCTGTTATCGGGATTCTCGTAGAAATAAGCCACGCGCCCGTCGCCTCTGGCCAGCGCCGCTAGGCGGTCTGGGAACGGCTCTTTCCAAGGATCGGAATATTGCGTCGGTGCAACATGGACAATAAACACGTTTTCAATCCTCAATCAGATTTCGCAACACGTTCTCGAAAGAGAGCGCCCAGTCGTCAAGAATCGAATTGTTGCGGTAATTTTCCACTCGCTGGTGCCGGTCTGTTGCCAGTTCTACTGCATCGGCAATCCCGCGCACCAGACTTTCTGTGTCAGTCTCTGTACAAAGAATGTTCCTGGAATAACTTTCCAAGGATTGTTTTAGCCCATAGCGATTGGTGACTACCACAGCACCGCATGCGGCAAGGTCCAACGGTGGATAGCTGGGATGCGGCGTGTACATAAGAGAGAGTCCGACGTCCATTCTTCGAAGCACCGCGGCATAGTCTGACCAGTCAAGGTTTTGAAGCAACCTAGGCTGGCAGCCCCTGCAGAATGAGACGTTCGTGAGGTCCTTTCCAACGAAAAACAGCTCCCACTCGTCTAGGTCCAGTATTCCTCTCTCAACCGCCCGGCTTATTGCCTCCAACCCCCGGTAATAGAGGTTACGCAGATTATTGGGCCGGGCATAAAAAAGAAAGTTTTTCTTATTTCCATCCCGGTGATCATCTGGATAAAAAAGCACCTTGGGGAAAGACGGCTCGAACCAATGTCCGTTCTTGCCAATGTTGCTGAGACCGCTCGATACAAGGTGGTCATACAGCAACCTCGAGTTGAGGACAAATCGTATTTTGTCGCTGCTTAAAACTTCGGTGCATCGCAGGTGATCGTCTCCAAGAGGATAGAACATCCGCTCGTCTTCCTGCAGCAAATAAATGATCTGGTCTTCAGCAATGGTTTGTTTAACGGCCCATGTAGTCCACCACGAAGTAGATATGAAGAGATCTTTTTCTCCTACATCGATTTCTGCAGAAGGATCGTTGAGGTTGGCATAGACGAATTCCACATTTCTCTTCCATTCGATTCCATTGGATTCGATGATCCGTCGAAAGTTTCTTTGGTGGGCCTTCTCTTGTCGCGTGACGATCCGCAGGGCGGCGTTCCACCGGTTCGATAGCAGGCTCGCCAGAATCATGGCGGTTGCAACTCCTCCAAAGAGGCTTCCCTGGTTAATGCTGTCGGTTACAATTGTGACTCGCCGCCCCAGATCAGGAACGGAGTACACTCTTAGTGGCTGCAATGCTGAGAATCGTGCGCGCAGCACATCATTGACGACCGTGGGTTTCCCGTTGGAATTATTTACACGACTTGCAGTGTTCTTCACACCTCCGAGCCTTATGTATTGCACCAGCGGGTTTATGCCTGCTTTCGCAACATCCAAGTTCTCAGCTAGGTATCCATCACTATCGAAATACGGGTTGGGATTACGCCCCTCAAAACCACCCCGACGCAGGTAGTGGACCAGCGGGTTCAGACCGGCCGCGGCTACGTCCGGGTTCTGGACCAGATACCAGTCACTATCGAAATGTGGGCTGGGATCACGTGCCTCAAAACCACCCCGGCGTAGGTAGTGGATCAGCGGGTTCACTCCGGCCTTTGCCACGTCTGGGTTCTGCGCCAAATACCATTTGCGATCGAAAATCCCCGACCCTGAGACTAAGCTCGCATCACGGAGCAGCCGGAAATGGCGTAGAAGCGGTAAGGTCATTGTCTGCCCTTGGTCAACAAACCTAGCTGTTTCTTCAACCAGGGCATTCGTTTTCCAATCGCTCGCACCGCGGTTGTAAGCCGCCAACTGGTTGATGAGAGAATTCCGTCTATTTGAGCAGTTCGGACCGTGAGCTCCGATTGCAAGCGTTCGCGCTCCGCTCTCAGTTGCGCCAGCTCCGTCCGCGTCTGTTCGCGCTCTGCTGCTTTCTTGGCCAACGCTGCATTGACCCGTTCGCACTCCGCGATTCGGTGCCTCGACTCCGTCTCCAGGCGTTTGCGCTCGTCCGTTCTCTGCGCCAGTTCTGCTTCCAGCCGCTGGCGCCCAGCGGTCTCCTGCGCCAGCTCTGCTTCCAGCCGTTGGCGCCCAGCAGTCTCCTGCGCCAGTTCTTCCTCCAGCCGCTGTCGCTCTGCCGTCCTCTGAGCCAATTCGACCTCCAGTCGGTCGCGTTCTGCGGTCTCCTGTGCCAGTTCTCCTTCCACCCGCTGGCGCTCTGTGGTCTGTTGTGCCAGCTCTCCCTCCACTCGCTGGCGCTCTGCGGTCTGCTGTGCCAGCTCTCCCTCCACTCGCTGGCGCTCTGCGGTCTGCTGTGCCAGCTCTCCCTCCGCTCGCTGGTGCTCTGCGGTCTCTTGCGCTAGTTTCGAAAACAGGCGCTCGGCGTCAGCCTTCCAATATTTGTACATGAATTGATCTGTCAGCGCAGAGCCAAGCCGGTTATAGACCGCGCGAATTTGGTCTGCAGTAGCTGGATCCTTCGAAGCTGCGAGGAGAGCGGAAACTGCATCGGACAACGCCTTCCCTACGCCAAGAATGCCCAACCCATGACCATGTATGAACTCGAAGTACGGATATTTCGCTCTCAGCTCCTCCCAAAGCCGAAATACGCCGAAACCATTTTCACGGACACAAATATCGTGAAACATAACCACGGCGCGATTGGAAAGCTTTGGTTTCCAAGTCTCAAAGTCGTGCCTTACATCCTCGTAGAAATGCCGTCCATCAATATGCAACAGATCAATGGTGCCGTCTTGAAAAGACTCGACTGCCTCGTCAAAGGTCAAGGGCACGAGTTGGGAGAAGCTCGCATAGCGGCGGTCGTGGTATTCACGCAGGCGCTCCAGCACCTCGGGACCGTAAAGACCGGAATGTTCATCTCCTTTCCATGTATCCACTGCAAGACAGCGGGTCCCGGTATCCAGGCCTTTTACCGCCTGATTAAAGACCAGATAGGAATAGCCATTGTGAGTACCGAGCTCCACCAATATCCGGGGACGATGTGCCTCAATCAGCCAGAAAGCAAAAGGGGCGTGCTCAATCCACGCAGACTCCACGAGCGAGTCGGGGAGCCAGAAAGAGGCGTCGGAGATAAAGTCCTTCAGATGGATTTTTTTGATCACGTCAATCAGAAGCATAAAACAAACTCAAAGGGCAAGCGAGAGGACACCTTCGGCCTGACAGTTTGTCCGGTTAGGGACCTGCCAATGCTCTAAAGGGAAAAAAACATAATCTCCTAATTCACGATAATTATCAACCTACACACTTTTTTTTGGCCAAGGTCCTACGCTACCTGATACCCCAGATCATGCTGTAGCTAACACCATCGCGGTCATTTAGCCTCCGAAACATTAAGTGCTTGGTTTTGCCAACACGGCAACGTAATGAATCTACTGTGACCGGCGTATAATGCTTCCAGATTTCCAAGTCAAAGAGGGAATTTCCAGCAAAATGAAACGCGAGGAAAAACTGCTTTCGGGGCTGAATGTCAGGAATTCAACTGGGCTGGAGATCGGTCCTCTTTGTAGTCCCGTCGTTCTCAAGGAGGACGGCAAGGTCATTTACGTCGACTACACCGACGCGGAGACGCTCCGAAAAAAATATAGGGACGATGTCCGCGTTGACGTTGAAAAGATTGCCGAGGTTGATGCCATTTGGGGGGAGAATACTTTACAGCAAGCTCTTGGGGAAGGCAAGAAAGTCGATTACATCATCGCCTCCCACGTAATCGAGCATGTACCCGACTTGATCACATGGCTTCATGAGTTGCGAACGATATTGAACATCGGCGGTGAAGTTCGCCTGGTCGTGCCGGACAGGCGCTTCACATTTGATTACCTGCGGCAGGAGAGTCGGCTGAGCGACGTGTTGAATGCCCACTTGTTAGTGGCGCGCAAGCCCCTTCCACAGCTAATTCTCGATTTCTTACTCAACAAAGCAACGGTCGACACAGGGAAGGCATGGGATGGGCAGATCGAACCTGATCTCTTGTCGCTCGAGAACTCTTTTGAAAGTTCAATAAACGCCGCGCGCGATGCTCTGGAAAATGGCACTTACCACGATGTCCACTGCTGGGTTTTCACGCCGAAGTCATTTGCAGGTCTGTTTGGCAAATTAGCAGAAGCAGGCCTGATTGATTTCGCGTGCGAACGCTTCTACGACACTGAAAAATATCAGTTCGAGTTTTTCGTGGTGCTGCGCACATCGGACGATAAGGCCTGGATAAGGGAAAGCTGGCGTCGGATGGCGGATGCAGCGCAGGAGGATGTGCCCGGTTCGGAGCTGGCTGCGAGAAGAGCGCTCTCAGACACCCTCGATGCCGAACGACGAAGGATTGCCGAGGCCGAAGCAGACTTGCGGCAAGCGCGAGAGCACGCCCTGTTCCTTTCTTCACAACTGGAACAGGCGCAGGAGCACGACATATTGCTTTCTTCCCAATTGGAGCAGGCGCGAGAGCAGGTCATATCGCTTTCTTCCCAATTGGAGCAGGCGCTAGGGCACGCCATACTGCTTTCTTCGCAATTGGAGCAGGCGCAGGGGAGCGCCACGCTGCTTTCTTCCCAATTGGAGCGGGCGCAGGAGGAATCCGTCAACACGCAACAACAATTGCGCCAAGTCGAGGCCGAATTACGTACCGCGTGCCAATGTATTGCACGAATTGAAAAGTCGCGTTCGTGGAGAATCACGCGCCCCCTGAGGGAAATCGGGCGGGTATTCCGCAGACAACGCGATTTTACAAGACGCAAATGGTTGATCTTTTGACTCACCCTCCTCATCGAACCGACGGCAAACCGTTTCCCATTGCTCCTTGGGGTGTCGCTACCGAGTGAGCAGTGGAAGTCGTCCCGGGCATTGTCGTGCGATACCCGTACGAGGGTCCAGCAGAATAATTTTGGGTCAGAAGGAGAACAAATGAACCGGCTGGAAGTACCCGCCGTAACTTCAAATCCAGAAACTCGAAAGGCAAAAATCCTCCTAGGGATTGATTTCACGAAAGAGAGAGGGCTGGAAATCGGGCCCCTTGCAACGCCGTTGGTTCTAAAAACCGAAGGAGAAATACTCTATCTTGACCATACGGACGCAGAGTCACTTAAAGTCAAGTACGCGAAAGCTGACAGTGTCAACAAAAACCAAATCGTACAGGTCGACCGTATATGCCCTGATGGTGATTTGAAGGCGGCTTTGGCGAACGATGCGCCCTTTGATTACATCTTGGCCAGCCATGTGGTCGAACACGTTCCAGACCCGCTGTCGTGGCTCAACGATCTGGCCTCACTGCTCAAAGAAGGTGGCACCCTGCGGTTGGCAATTCCGGATCACCGCTTCACATTCGACATTTTGCGGCGGCCTACAGCGCTGTCGGAATTCATCACTTACTCCGCGCAGAAACTGAAGTTGTTGTCCAGCATGGCCCTCACAGACAGCTTGTTTTATTCCTGTCTCAACCCTCATCCCTGGGGACCGGACGTGAGTTTGACCAGGACCTATGATTTTCACGTCGTCCAAAACAAGTTAAAGAAATCGCTTACCAGCAGTGACTATATAGACGAACACAACTCCGTTTTTGATCCCAGTTCTTTCTTGCGCCTCATGACCGATCTGTGCACAGAAGGCCTGATTCCGTATTTTTGCCGCGAATTTTTTGATACTCAAATCGGCAGCATAGAATTCGTTGTCATCCTCGAAAAACGGAGCCGAGGCAGCTTAGATCATCGCCCGTATCGCAACTCTCAGGTTGGAAGCTTCAAGAGGTTCCTTAAGTCCTCTCCCTTGGCCAACGGCGAATTCATGAGACATAGGGACGCCCTCTACTTGGTGGCTGATGGATACAAGCGATACATAAGTCACATTGACGTTCTTCATCGGCTTATTTTTCGCGGTTACAAATTTTCCGAGGCGAAGGTCAGTGTTATGGAGGATAGCCAGTTCAATCAAATCATGATGGGAACCCCCATTTATCGCACGCTCAAGTACACGAGCTTTGACGGAGTCGAGCGCTCTTATGACGGGGATCTCATGAAGACCAAGTTTTCTCTCTCTGACTTTTACTGATGCATACCATGATGCAGCTTAGCTCAAAGCTCTCAAAGCTGATGATGAGTGGTAATTCACAACCAGTGCCAGGAATACTCGCTTTGTTTCCCAAGAGCATTTGAGCGGGAAGCAAGGACTTACTTACCGCGCCGCAACGTTGTAAGGCAAAAAAGCGGCCGCAGCGGCAGACATCTGGGACTGACACACGTATATTTCCTACTAAAATTGGGACTTGCTTTTTATACCCGCTCTTAGTGGCGATGGCCACCACCGCCGCCGCTGCCCCCGCGATGACCGCCGCCATTGCGTCCGCCGCGTCCGCCCCGGCGTCCGCCGCGGCCTCCACGATCA
>WNFJ01351911.1_pt1 | contig 11738 bp, 6 predicted proteins | sample 5400461 | NCBI WGS metagenome assembly WNFJ01 (sample SAMN13153349, study PRJNA577476) | soil metagenome | isolation source: 115 cm saprolite on Douglas fir-dominated hillslope | place: USA:California | collected 2013-09-17
TGAATGGCCGCCCTCTTTCGTCACATGCACGGTTTGTCCCTCTTCCAGCGAGTCGCTGGGGTTGAGAATGATATTTTCGCTGGGATCGAGTCCGCCGAGAATTTCAACATCGTTGCCATAGTCCCGCCCGATCACCACTGCCTTCAAGTGCACTTTTCCGTCGCCGCTCACCCCTGCCGCGCGCGGACCCTCCGCCCGAAACAAAAGCGCATTGACCGGCACCGACATGCGAACTGCGGCGACGTGGACCCCGAAATGTACCTGGGCGTAAGAACCAGGGAACAGCTGGCCATCGCGGTTCGGAACGTCGATTTCTGTTCGTAAAGTGCGTGTACTTGGGTCGATGGCATCAGCGCTACGCGCCACGCGGCCAGTAAAGCGCCGTCCCGGAAACGCCGGCAGTTCAATGGTCGCGTTCAGGTGGTCACGTACCGATGGCGCGTAGATTTCGGGAACGTCCACGTAAACCCGGATGGGGTCAATCTGCGCTACGACAAACAGTTCCTGATTGGTTCCGCTGTTTCCCGCATTGATCAATGCTCCAATATCCGTGTTGCGTTTGGTGATGACTCCTGAAAATGGGGCATAAATGTGCTTGAACGATTCGAGCTGTTCGAGCCTACGCACATTTGCCGTCGACGAAGCCAGCGACGCTTGCGCCTGCGCATAACCGCTCGATTTCTCGTCGGCTTCCTGCTGGGCAACCGCATCCATTTTGCGGAGTGTGTCCCATCGTTGCGCCGATGTTTTCGCGAGATCGAGTTGCGCCTCCGCCTGGTTACGTGCAGCGCGCGCCTGCATCAGTTCCTGATCAATCTCAGGAGTCTCGATGTCAGCCAACAACTGTCCCTTTTGCACATGGCTGCCGATGTCTTTGTACCAGTGCTGCAGATAGCCGCTGGTGCGCGCATAAATCGGAGACTCCGTATATGCCTCTAGGGAGGACGGGAGCACCAACTCCTCTTGTGGCGGCGCTACCTTAGGCTGAATCACGATGACGCTCGGTACCGCCAGGACTTCGGTCTCCTTGGCCAGGGCGCGGCGCTCCCCCAGGCGAATCACCAGCGCAACGGCGGCACCCGCGATCAGCAACACCCCGAGTACCACCAATAGGATGTAGCTATGCTTCTTTTGCGTGTTCGCTACTACGTCCGTTTCATAAGCCATCGTCGCGCCTCACGAGAAAAACAAAAATCAGGGTTTTGCCGGCAATGGTGATTGAGCACGCTTCACCCGCCAGCCATGAAAAATGCTGAACACCACCGGAACAAAAAACAAAGTAGCCACGGTCGCAACCGTGAGTCCGCCAATCACAGCCCGACCCAGGGGAGCGTTCTGCTCACCACCTTCACCGAATCCAAGCGCCATCGGCAGCATGCCGATGATCATCGCCAGTGCGGTCATGATCACAGGACGCATGCGGGTATAGCCGGCTTCGATAGCGGCACGAATCGGATCGGAACCCTCCGCCATCCGTTCGCGGGCAAATGAAATCATAAGAATGCTGTTGGCGGTTGCCACGCCCATGCACATCACCGCGCCGGTCAGCGCCGGAACGCTCAAGGTGGTATGGGTCAGAAACAGAATCCAGAGAATGCCAGCCAGCGCACCCGGCAGCGCCGTGATGATAATAAAAGGATCAAGCCATGACTGAAAGTTGACCACGATCAGCAAATAGACCAGCACGATCGACATGGCCAATCCAATCAGCAGGCCCTGGTACGACGATTGCATAGTTTCTACCTGGCCGCGCAGGTTCAACTGCGTGCCTCTGGGCAGGTGCTGTTGAAACGGCTTCAAGAGTTTTGTCGTGTCATCCGAAACGCCCCCTAGGTCGCGCCCGTTCACCGTGGCGAACACGTCTATCGCCGGGAATATGTTGTAGTGACTGACCACCGCCGGCGAAGTTTCCGGAGTAGCAGTGGCCAGGTTTGCCAGTACCTGCGGCGAGGTCGTCCCAACCCCGCTGACCGGGGTATTCATTAAGGCCTGGAGAGTGTCCACTCGGTATTGCGGCGACTGCACCGCCACGTTGTAATTGACTCCGTTCTTCGGATTCACCCAGAAGGTGGGCGAAGTCTGAAAGCTGGAACTAAGCGACACCAGCAGGTTCTGTGCCACGTCGCGCTCGCTCAGGCCGACCTGTTGTGCCCGCACTCGATCCACATCCAGGTGCAGCGTTGGGTTGTTCATCAATTGTTGAACATGAACATCCACCGCCCCCGGCACATGCCGCAACCGGTTCGCGATTTGTTCGGCGATTACGTAGTTCTGAGTGTAGTTCTGGCCCGACAACTGGATGTCAATCGGCGCTGGCTGGCCGAAGTTAAGGATTTGGCTGACGATGTCAGCCGGCTGGAAAAAGAACTCCACGCCAGGAAAAGTTCGTGGTAGTTCTTCTCGCAAACGCCGAACGTATTCTTCCGTGGGGCGATGGTCTGGATTCAAGGACACCAGAATCTCGGCGTCGGAAGTGCCAATCGTCCCCGCATTGCTGTAAGAAAGATTAATTCCGCTGTAAGGCAGTCCGATGTTGTCCACAATTGTATTGATTTCTTTCTTAGGCACCTGCCGCCGAATCTCCTGATCCACTTCATCAACCAAGCGCGCGGTTTCTTCGATTCTCAATCCGGCCCGTCCTCGGACATGGAGCCGGAACTGCCCGGCGTCCACGTTGGGAAAAAAGTCGCGGCCCAGTAAAAAGGCCAGTCCTCCAGACAGCAGGCAGACGCCCAGGAATACCGTAACGAACATCCCACGGTGTCCCATGATCGCTTCCAGGGTGTCGCGATAGGATTCACGCCGCCGCTCAAACCACTTTTCAAAATGCGCCTGCGCGCGTCCAAATATGTTGGTCGGAGCGCGCTGTGAGTCTTCTTCATGTCCGCGCAACAGGTACATAACAAGGGTGGGAACCAGCGTTCGCGAAAGCAGGTAAGACGCCAGCATCGCGAAGACCACCGCCTCCGCCAGGGGTACAAACAGGTAGCGCGCCACTCCAGTCAGAAAGAACATAGGCACGAACACAATGCAGATTGCCAACGTCGACACAAATGCAGGTACCGCAATCTGTTGTGCGCCATCCAGAATGGCCTGCTTTAACTCTTTCTTCATCCCCAGATTGCGCTCGATATTCTCCAGTTCCACCGTCGCGTCGTCCACCAGAACTCCAACCGCAAGCGCCAGCCCTCCGAGGGTCATGATGTTGAACGTCTCCCCGAGAGCGCTCAGCAGGATCACTGAAGTAAGAATCGAAAGCGGAATAGAGATGGCAATGATCAGCGTGCTACGCCAGTTTCCCAAGAACAGCAAAATCATGGCGGCGGTAAGGCAGGCCGCGGTGAGGCCTTCTTTCAGCACCCCTTGAATGGCTGCGCGCACGAACAACGACTGGTCAAACAATGGCGTCAGCTTTAGATCCTGCGGCAAAGTTTGCGCAATCTGCGGCAACATTGCCCTGACATTTTTCACTACGTCAATCGTGGACGCACCGCCATTCTTCATGATGGTCAACAGCGTTCCACGAACTCCATCCTGCCTCACGATGTTGGTTTGCGGCGAGTAGCCGTCGCGCACATGGGCCACGTCGCGAATGTAGATGGTGGTACCGTTGTCGGTTTTGATGGGGAGATCGTTCAGTTCGGCAACCGTTTGCGGACTAGCATTCAATTCAACCTGGTGTTCGAGCTGTCCCAGCTTCACCGTGCCGGAAGGTAAAATCAAATTTTGCGCGCTGATGGCATTGACCACATCCACCGGAGTCAAATGCTTGGACTGCAGCGCGGTAGTGTCGAGATCAACCGATACCAACCTCGCCTTGCCGCCCCAGGGAAACGGAACCGCAGCGCCCTCGATGGTGATCAACTGGCTGCGCACAAAATTAAGCGCAAGATCGTTGAGTTGCTGTTCGGGCAGGGTCTTGCTGCTCATTCCGACCTGCAGGATCGGAACACTCGAGGCTGAATACTGGATGACCAACGGCGGAGTAGTACCGGGGGGCAAGAAACGGATGCCGGTCTGCGATATTGCCGTTACCTGGGCCAGGGCCGTCTGAATGTTCGCATGCGGACGAAAGAATATTTTCACCACCGCTACGCCGTTGAGCGACTGTGACTCGATGTGCTCGATGTCGTTCACTAAGGTTGTAAGGCCCCGCTCAGTCTGCGAGGTGATGCGATCCGACATGTCTTTGGGGGAAAGCCCTTGATAATTCCACACAATGCTGATGACGGGAATATTGATATCCGGAAAAATATCCGTCGGCGTGCGCAGGAGTACGACCGGAGTGAGGATCAGGATCAACAGCGCCATCACAACAAAGGTGTATGGTCTGCGTAACGCTAGTGCAACAATCCACATTGATGATTATCCCGGCCTTAGTGTGGTGTCCCGCAAGCGGCGAATCCGGCTGGCCGGTTCTCCATAGAAAGGATAGATGCGAGACGGTGCGTATCGGATTTATTTTTGATAAGGTTGCAGAATCATGTCCACGCAGCATACAGCAGCCAAGGTGGCGCCCCGCGGGCCCGGTCGCCCGCGCAGCGAAACGGCCCGCAAGGCGGTGCTTCGGAGCACTCTCGTCCTGCTCAAGCGGGTAGGATTCAATGACCTTCGTATGGAATCGGTTGCCGCGCGCGCCGGCGTCGGCAAAGCCACAATTTACCGCTGGTGGCCCAATAAAGCGGAATTAGTGATTGCAGCCTTTGTCTCGGCCGTCGAACAAGAATTGAGCTTTTCCTCAAATGGGCCAGTTCTGGAGTCCATCCACCAGCAAATGCGAAGATGGGCAGTGATCTACCGGGGCCCTCTCGGCCAGATTGTTGCCACGGTCGTTGGTGCGGGACAGTCGCAACCAGAAATACTTCAAGCCTTTCGATCCCATTGGGTCGAACCCAGGCGAGTTGAAGCCCGCAAACTGCTGCAGCAGGCCATCGATCGAGGTGAGATTCGCGACGACCTCGATCCCGAAACCGTGTTCGACCTGCTTTACGGTCCTCTCTATCTCCGCTTGCTTCTCAAGCATGCTCCACTGGACGAAAACTTTGCGGACACAGTGTTCAGGGTCGTGAGCCCCACCCTTTCCGCGGGGAGCAATTCTCAAGCAAGTGTCTAAGACCTCCGACACACTGCACCTGATCCTGGAGTAATATGCTTGGGTTCTGAGGGGCGTTCCCTAACAACACAGGACGCGCGTCCGCCGCCGGCTAATCCTGAACTTCTCGGATGGTTTCAGCGTAATTACGAGGCATGAGCATGGAATTGAAGATCAAGAATCTTTCCAAGACCTACAAGAATGGCGTCAAAGCGCTCGACAACGTCTCGCTGACCATCCCGCACGGTATGTATGGGCTTCTCGGCCCCAACGGTGCAGGGAAGTCCACGCTGATGCGGACGCTCGCCACTCTGCAGGAGCCGGACAGCGGCAGCATTTTGTTCGGCGAGATCGATGTTCTCAAACAGAAGGACGAGGTCCGCCGCCGCCTGGGATACTTGCCCCAAGAGTTCGGCGTCTATCCGCGAATCTCTGCCCAGGACATGCTCAGTCACTTGGCGCTGTTGAAGGGAATCACCAGCTCGCGTGAGCGCAAGGAGGTGGTTGCCGCCATGCTGCAGCGCTGCAATCTATACGACCTCCGCAAGAAGGCCCTGACCGGCTTTTCTGGCGGCATGCGGCAGCGTTTCGGCATCGCGCAGGCGCTCATCGGCAATCCGCAGCTTTTGATCGTCGACGAACCGACGGCAGGCCTCGATCCCGGTGAGCGCAACCGCTTCTACAACCTTCTTTCTGAGGTCGGGGAGCAGGTGATCGTGATCCTCTCCACCCACATCGTCGAAGACGTTACCGACCTGTGCACCAATATGGCGATCATTCATGAGGGCAAAGTACTGTACGAAGGCGAGCCTCAGGCCGCCATCTCCGAGCTCAACGGCCGGGTCTGGAAGCGTTCAATCGAGAAGACAGATCTCGCCCGCTACGAGCAGAGTTTCCGCGTAGTCTCAAACAAACTGGTGGGTGGGCGTCCGTTTCTGCATGTGTTGGCTGACCACTCTCCGGGCGACGGTTTCCTGCCTACCCAGCCTGACCTCGAAGACGTTTTCTTCACCAAGATCCGCAGCTGGAATTAAGAGGCGGCCATGTTCTTGCAAATCGCCTGGTTTGAAATTCGCTACTGGCTCCGTTCCTGGATGTTGTGGATCTTCTTTCTGCTGATTGCGCTTGCCGTCTTTCTTGCCGTCAGTACCGATCAGCTCCAGTTGGGCTTCGCGCTGACCAACACCTATCACAACGCGCCTTTTGTCATCGCCAACTACTACGCGGTTATGGGCCTGCTGACTTTGCTGATGGCGACGGCGTTCGTGAACTCGGCCGCGATTCGCGATTTCCACTACAACACCAGTCAGATCATCTTTTCGACTAGGCTCAAGAAACTCGATTTCCTGATCGGCCGCTTCGCCGGAGCCACCCTGGTTTCCGTGATACCCATGCTCGGCGTCTCGTTGGGCATTCTGCTTGCCAAGTACATGCCCTGGGTCGATCCAGACCGCTGGGGTCCGGTGATTTGGCAAGCCCATCTTAAAGCTATTTACGTCTTTGCCCTGCCTAACGCATTCTTCATGGCAGCGCTCCTGTTCGCGGTCGCGGTGCTGGCGCGGAACGAGGTTGTTTCATTCGCGAGCGCGCTGGTCGTTTTGGTGGGCTACATCGTTGGGGATGCTCTGGTGCAGGACATACGCCACGAGCATGTTGCCGCTCTGCTCGATCCCTTCGGCATCCGCACCTTCGGTTTGTTCACCAAGTACTGGACTGTCTCGGAAAAGAACACTGTCGCTGCAGGACTAGACGGTCTCTTGCTCTGGAACCGCCTGCTTTGGATCGGGATCGCATTCGCGATCTTCATCTTCGCTTGCTTCAAGTTTGATTTTGCCGAGAAACGCCGTAAGAGCCGCGCGCTTGAGCCGGAGTCACCCGCAGCCGCAGTCCCGCTGGCTGTTCCTATGCGTGTAGCTGAATTACACGCCGCGCCCTTCACCAAGTTTGCGGCTTCGCTGCGAATCCATTTGCTCGGCATGCTGCGTAGCACTTTCTTCATTGTGATCATCATCGCAGCGCTGGCCAATTGCATTCCTAGCATCGCCTTGGCGGCTAACGAAGGCTACGGTAATCAGACCTTGCCGGTCACTTATTGGATCATTGACATCATCCGCGGAACCCTCTACCTGTTCCTCGTCATCGTGATCACTTACTACGCCGGCGTCCTGGTGTGGAAAGACCGCGACCAGCGCGTGGACGAGATCGTTGACGCCACCCCTACTCCCGAATGGGTCTCCTACGCGGCGCGCATCGTCACCTTGCTCGTCATGCTCATGCTGATCCAGGTGGTCGCTCTGCTCAGCGGCGTGGCAGTGCAGGCCTGGCATGGCTACCACCGTTTTCAGTTCGGCTTGTATCTTGACGATCTGTTGGTTCGTGACCTCTCGCTGTTCGTCTTCCTCTCTATACTTGCCTTCTTGATTCACGTGCTGGCCCCTAATAAGTATCTTGGCTACTTCGCCTATGTTGGATTCCTGGCAGCGAACGCCTTTGCCTGGCGCCCACTGAATGTCGCGAGCCTGATGGTACAGTTCCCCAACCGGCCAGATGTTACTTACTCCGACTTCTTTGGCGATTTGCCCTACCGTACGTCTTGGAACTGGTTCACCATTTATTGGCTTTTCTTGAGTGGCGGGCTCACCCTGGCAACCGTGATGTTCTGGCCGCGGGGCAAACAAGACCGCTGGAAAGACCGCGTCCGGATTGCTGGTTTGCGATTTGAACGAGGCTGGCGCGCAGCCACAGTAGTTTGCCTGATCGGGTTCCTCGCTACCGGCGCGTGGATTTACTACAACACCAAAGTCTTGAATACAATTTCCGGCTCCAAAGACACTGAGCGCCGCCAGGCCGACTACGAGAAAACCTGCAAGCCGTTTGAAAAACAGCCTGAACCCCGCATCCGCAGCGTGAAGTACGCCATAGACATCTTTCCTCGCCAGCGCAATATGAAGATGAGCGGAGAAGAGGTTATCTACAATCCTTACGGCACGCCATTGAACGAAGTCCACTTTTCGCTTGATCGTAAGTACGATGTCGGAATCGACATTCCCGGCGCCGCTCTCGACAAAGACGACAAACGCCTCTCCTATCGCATTTACCGTTTCACGACGCCGTTGCAGCCCGCCGAGAGCCGCACCATGCACTTCACGGTGGCAAGCAAGAACCGTGGTTTTGAAAATGAGTTGAGCAATGTGGAGATCATGCCGAATGGCACTTTCTTCAATAATACCGTCGCGCCCGTGATCGGCTACGACACAGAGCGCGAGCTCAGTGACGCTGTTATCCGCCGCAAGTATGGCCTGACAGAGGTTGACCTGATGCCGGCGCTGGAGCGCGACTGCACCGAGGATTGCCGGGAAACCTATATCCCCGGCCATTCCGACTGGGTTGAGGTTGAGAGCGTCATTTGCACGACGCCTGAACAGATTGCCATAGCCCCGGGTTCGCTCGAAGGGGAATGGCCGCAGAACGGCCGTCGGTGTTTTCAATACCGGCTCGATCACTCTTCATTGAATTTCTACTCCTTTATGTCCGCGGACTACCAGGTGGCGCGCGAAGACTGGAACGGCATCAAGCTCGAGGTCTATTACGTGAAAGACGATCCCTGGAACGTGCCGCGGATGATGAACTCGATGAAGAAGTCGCTCGATTACTACACTAAGAACTTCGGCCCCTACGCCCACAAAGAGGCGCGAATCATCGAGTTTCCGCGCGTCGCCAGCTTCGCCCAGGCCTTTCCTGGGACCATGCCCTATTCCGAGCGCATCGGATTCATCGCCAACCTGAACAAGCCGGATGACATCGATTTTGTGTTCTATGTCGTCGCCCATGAAATGGGACATCAGTGGTGGGCGCATCAGGTGATCGGCGCCAACATGGAAGGCGCGACCTTCTTGTCGGAAACCCTCGCTCAATACTCCGCGCTCATGGTCATGGAAAAAGAATATGGCCGCGACATGATGCGCAAATTTCTGAGTTATGAGACTGACAGATACCTGCGCTCGCGCGGACGCGAGCGCCTGAAAGAACATCCGCTGCTTCGCGTGGAGGCCAACCAGGGATACATTCACTACAACAAAGGCAGCGCCGCGCTCTATTACCTGAAAGAGATGATCGGCGAAGATGCCGTCAACCGCGCTCTCCGTAAGCTCATTCAGCAGTATGCGTACGCCCCGCCACCGTATCCCACCTCTTACGCGCTTGAAGATGCACTCCGCGAACAGACTCCGCCGCAGTTGCAATACCTGATTCAAGACCTGTTCGATGACATTACGATCTTCTCCAACCGCACCCTCGATGCCACCGCCCAGAAACGCAGCGACGGCAAATACGACGTCACCATAAACGTGGAAACCCGTAAGTTCAAAGCCGACGCTCAGGGGAACGAGATGGAAGTTCCCATCGACGACTACATCGACATCGGCGCCTTCGCCAAACCCGCCAAGGGCAAACAGTACGGTGACACGCTTTACCGCGAGCGCGTTCACATGACGCAGAAAAATTCAACCTACACATTTGTGACCGCGTCGTTGCCGGAGAAGGCAGGGGTGGATCCGTTTGCCCTACTGATCGATCGCGTGCCCGATGACAATACCAAACCGGTCACTCTCGTGAGCGGCACCAGCGCTGCACCGAATCAGGCAGCGCCCCCTGGCGCTCCATAATAAGCCTAGTCGGACCACCCTCGAGTCCCCGCACGCAATCTCGGTTTGAAAGCGCCACTTATGAACTGTACAGTTCATTTAAGTTAACTGGAGAGTATATGAACGATCGCATCGTAGTTACGGCGTTGCACGCACGCTCTAATTTCGGCAAGCTACTTCGCCGGGTCGAGGATGAGGGCCGTTCCCTGGTTATCGAGAAGCGAGGGACTCCGCGGGCGGTTTTGCTCAGCATCCGCGACTACGTGCGCCTCGCGGCCCCCGAGCCTAAAGTCCTGCAAATTATCGGGCGGGAATTCAGGGCAAAAGGAACGAACCGGATTAGTTCGCGGCAGATCGATGCCGTCATCAAAGCTGCCCGCCGATCGAAGCGCAAGTGATTCCCCTCCGGCTTGTGATTGACACGGATGTAGTGATTTCGGCGGCGCTCAAACCGCAAGGATTGCAGCGCACAGTGATCCTGCTCGCCTTGGCTAAGCCCGCCCGCTGGTACGTAACGGATGAGATCTTATCTGAGTACGCCACTGTCCTGGCCCGGCCCGAACTCAGGATTCGGAAAAGTCTCCGCCAACAATTGCTGCAATTGATTCGGAATCAAACTCGGTTGGTCGTTCCCTCGCGTTTAACTCAAATCACCACTGACCCCGCCGACAACATCTTTCTCGAATGCGCCGACGCGGCCCGTGCCGATTATGGGATTACCGGCAACGAGCGCTATTTCCCCAGATTTTGGAAGAATACGAAGGTGATCAACTCCAGAGAATTTCTAAATATCATTGCTCCCCACCTCACCGAGTAATGAGGGAACCGCTGCGGAGCTTCTTGCACAGAGGCTTGCCATAAGGGCAACTCGTCAAGCCCGCGCTTTACTTTGCACTGACTTCGCAGGCCCCCGACGATTGAATGGCTTTTGCCTGCCCCTTCAAATATGTGTCCCAGAATGCGGTTGTTTCCCGCAGAATACAGGCGCGAAAGAGCCCGCCCGTAGCGAAAGTTAAATGATCCGCGCCGTTGACAATGACCTGATACTTGCCTCCCCCAGGCATGTGCTGGAAGGGCTGCGTCCGCCACTCCGGAGGCTGACCGCCGATTCCCCGATCCTTTGTCCCACTCATGGTCAGGACCGGAACCCCAACACGGTCCCAGGAGTGATCGCTGAAGCCTTCCGCGCCTGCCCCCTGCGGTGACATAGCGATCACGGCGTGCACATGTTTGTCGCGGAAGGACTGCGCAGAAGCGTTGGGCGCTGCTCCGGTTGCGCCGCCGATTAAAAGCGCCGTGCCCGCCCCCATCGAGTGCCCACTGACCCCGATCTGCTTGTTGTTGATCTTGCCATGAATCTCACGCACTTGACGATCAATCAACTTCAGCGAGGAAAGAATGAATCGTATATCGGTAGTGCGTTGCCGCTGCATCTCAAATGCGGTTGCGGGATCTCCCGCGGCGCGCAAGCCAGCCTGGGCCAGGGCATCGCTGTCGCTGCCGATGTGGGTGGGAAAAATCACAATGTATCCGGCGTCGGCCCATCCCCGGCCTAGGTATTCGTAGCCGCCGCGTGTGCCGCCGTAGGCATGCGAAAAGACGATCAGAGGAAGCGATCCGGATATGTGGCCGGGATAATAAATCTTGAGCGGGACCTCACGATTGCGATCGGGATCGCGCAGCGTGAGTGCCGCGGTCAGCGGGGAAGAAGATGCCAGCGGCGGCGCGATTTCCTGAACGGTTGCTTCCTGAGATGTCACCTGCGGAGTCGCCGCTTGCGCCGCCGCCGATTGCAGAGTAGAAGAACGCGGATGGGTGGGTTGCGCCTGCACGGCTGGATGCGTTGCATTACCTGAAGTAGAAGTGGTAGTAGAAACCGGCGCCGGCGAAGACGGTGAGGGCTTCTCGGCGGGCGGTGGACTACTCGCCACAGGTGTGGGCGTGGTAAGAGCAGCGACCGGTGTTGTGGGCGGCGCTGCTTTCGATGAGTGGAAACCCACCAG
>WNFJ01375291.1_pt1 | contig 11736 bp, 13 predicted proteins | sample 5400461 | NCBI WGS metagenome assembly WNFJ01 (sample SAMN13153349, study PRJNA577476) | soil metagenome | isolation source: 115 cm saprolite on Douglas fir-dominated hillslope | place: USA:California | collected 2013-09-17
GGCCGCGGAACCGATATTCTGCTTGGCGGCAATCCCGAGCAAATGACGCGCGACCATTTCCTGAAAAACAAGCTGGCGATGCCTTACGCGGCGGCTCCGGCGGAGATCGCAGCGGATCCTTCTGATGGCAACGGCAATCAGCTAGCGACCCCGATGGTACTTTTCCAGAATGAAGGCAAAATTTTCCAGGTGCCGGCGGATCAGTGGAAGCCGGTCATCGACCAGTTTAGCGGGCAGTGCAAGGCGGAACATGACGAAGTCGTCGCGCTGGGCGGACTGCACATCCTGGGCACGGAACGCCACGAAGCGCGGCGTATCGATAATCAATTGCGCGGCCGCGCGGGGCGCCAGGGCGATCCGGGCTCCTCGCGATTCTTTCTTTCGCTCGAAGATGACTTGATGCGCATCTTCGGCGGCGAGCGCGTGAAGGCGCTGATGTTCCGCCTGGGCATGACCGAGGGCGTGCCCATCGAGTCCGGGTTGATTTCGCGGCGCATCGAGAACGCGCAGAAAACCGTCGAAGCGCAGAACTTCGACGCGCGCAAACATCTTCTCGAATACGACGACGTAATGAACAAGCAGCGTAAGTCGATCTACACGCTGCGGCGGAGCATTCTCGAAGGGCGTGAGGGAAAGGAGTACATCCTCAACGCGGCCGCTGACATCGTCGAGTTCCTCGTCGACTCGCACATTCCCGAGGATGCCCGCGAGCATCCCGACGAGACGGAGCTCAACGCCGAGCTGTTCGATTACTTCGGCGTCGATCTGAAGAGCGCGGGCATCGATCTCACGACGATGAATCGCGAGACCATCAAGCAGAAGCTGATCGATGCGGTGACGAAGAAGTACGAGGAAAAAGAGGGGGCCGTCGGTCCGGAGATGATGCGCCTGCACGAGCGCTATCTGCTGCTGCAGGTCATCGATCAGCAGTGGAAGGACCATCTGCTCAACATCGATCACCTGAAGGAAGGCATCGGACTGCGCGGGTACGGTCAGCGCGATCCGCTAGTCGAGTACAAGAAGGAGTCGTTCGATCTCTTCCAGGACATGATGGAGCGCATCCAGGATCGCGTCGTCAAGTATCTGTGGAAGATGGAAGTGGTTGTCGATCGCGAAGAGCAACCGCGTGTCCAACGCGCTGCTCCGCCGAAGCCAAAACAGCAGCCGATGTACTTCTCGAGCGGCACGACCGAGCCGCAGACGGTGAAACGCAAAGAGGCGAAGGTCGGCCGCAACGATCCCTGCCCGTGCGGATCAGGGAAAAAGTACAAGAAGTGCCACGGCACCGCGGCGTGAGGCCTTCGGCGGATAGACTTGCGCGATGACCGCCAAGAAATCGATCGGCTTCGTCGGCGCCGGCAACATGGCCGAGGCGATGATCCGCGGGCTGCTGCGCGGGAAGGTGTTCGCGCCCGGGCAGGTCACCGCGTCCGCGCCGCGCGAGGAGCGGCAGCGCGAGCTGTCGGAAAAGTACGCGATTCACGTGACGAAAGAGAATCGCGAAGCGGCGGCGCAATCGATCGTCGTACTCTCGGTCAAGCCGCAGATCCTCGGCAAAGTTCTCGATGAGATCAGCGATTCGGTTCGCGCCGAAGCGCTTGTCATTTCGATTGCTGCGGGCGTTCCAGTCGCCGCGATCCAGGCGAAACTTCGAACGGGAACGCGCGTGGTGCGGGCGATGCCGAACACGCCGGCGCTCGTCGATGCCGGTGCGACCGCGATCGCGCGCGGCGAGCATGCGCAGGAATCCGACCTCGAAGATGCCAAGAGAATCTTCGACGCGGTCGGCCTAACAGTCGTCCTCGATGAGACGCTTCTCGATGCCGTCACCGGTCTTTCGGGATCGGGTCCCGCGTACGTTTTCCTGATCCTCGAAGCGCTCAGCGACGCCGGCGTGAAAGTCGGCCTCTCGCGCCGCACCTCGCAGCTCCTCGCCGCGCAGACGCTCCTCGGGTCGGCCAAGATGCTTCTAGAGACGAACGAACATCCGGGAAAGCTGAAAGATATGGTCACATCGCCGGGCGGAACGGCGATCACCGGCCTACACACCCTCGAACATGGTGGCGTCAGGACGACGCTGATGAACGCCGTCGAAGCGGCGACGCGCCGCTCGCGTGAGCTCGGCGAGAATCTTCTCAAGCGGGAGCTTCCGTGATTACCGCGATCGTTCTTGCCGCTGGCGAAGGATCGCGATTCGGAAAGTGCAAACAGTTGATGCCGTGGAATGGAAAGCCGTTGTTGCAACACACTCTCGATCGCGTCAACGAATCCGCGGTCGACAATGTGGTCGTCGTCCTCGGCGCGCTCGCGGATGACATTCAGAAGCAAATCAAATTCGACCGCGAGCGCATCGTGATCAATCCCGACTACGAACGCGGAATGAGCACGTCGCTACAAGCCGGATTGCGCGCTGTCGATCGCGAAACCGAAGCAGCGATCATCGCGCTCGGAGATCAGCCGTTCGTCGAGGCAAAGACGATCGATGCGCTGCTCGACGAATACCGTCGCTCGCAATCGCCGATCGTTGTGCCGACATACGACGGGCGGCGCGGCAATCCCGTTCTGATCGACCGATCGCTGTTCGAACGCGCGCTGGAGATTCGCGGCGATGTCGGCTTCCGCGCAGTGTTCGGACGCGACAACGTGGCGGAAGTGCCGGTCACGGATTCGGGCGTGGTCATCGACATCGACACGATGGAGGACTTCGAATGTCGCGCGAGACATTCGAGCTGATCGAAAAGATTCGCAGCTCGGGCCGGCGCGCCGCGATGGCGACGCTCGTCCGTACGCACGGAACGACTCCTCGCAAAGAGGGGACGAAGATGTTCGTCGGCGAAGACGGCTCGATCTTCGGCTCCGTCACCATCGGCGGCTGCGTTGATGCGCGCGTCATCGAGCGGGCCCACGACGTTCTCGCATCCGCTACGCCGCATCTTCTCAATCTGCAGCTTGGAGACGAGGATGCCTGGGAAATCGGGCTGACCTGCGGCGGAAAAGTCGATGTCTTCATCGAGCCGCTCGACGCCGTCGCGGATCTTTATGAGATCGCAAAAGGCCGGCCGATAGGAATCGCAACCGACATTCGTTCCGGAGCGCACGCGTTAATCGAGCCGCCCGACGGCCGATCGCGAATGCTCAACGACACGATTTATGTCGAGGTGCTGCGCCCGCAGCCGACGCTATTCATCTTCGGCGCAGGCGCCGTCGCGATTCCGCTGGTCACCTTTGCGAAGGCCGTCGGATTTCGCACGGTGCTCGTCGACGGCCGTCCGCAATTTGCTTCCCGCGAACGTTTCCCGGAAGCCGACGAGATCCGCATCGGCATCGCGTCAGAGCTGGTGGAGAAGATTGATTTCGATTCCAACACGCCGGTGGTGCTCGTCGCGCACGACTACAAGTACGACATCCCGATTCTGAAGCGGGTCCTCACCACCAGCGCACCGTATGTCGGCCTTCTCGGCAGCCGGCGGCGCGGCGCCGCGATTCAGCAGATGCTTCGCGAAGATGGCGTGACCGAGGAACAGCTCCGCCGCGTGCGAGTGCCGATCGGACTCGACATCGGCGGGGAAACGGCCGCCGAGATCGCGCTCAGCATCGTGGCGGAGGTTGTGGCGGTCGTGCACGGAAGAAACGGAAATCCGCTGCATGTACGGTGAAGTGATCATCGATCACTATCGCCATCCGCGAAATCAGGGATCGCTCGACAATCCCGACATCGCGCACGAGGAATTGAATCCGCTGTGCGGCGATCGCGTGCGGATCGAGCTCGCGCTCGGGCCGGATGGCAGCGTTCGCGCCGCGCGCTTTCGCGGCGACCTCTGCATGATTGCGCAGGCCGCCAGCTCGCTGCTGACGGAGATGATCACCGGCGCATCGCTCGATCAGATCGCAGATCTGCCGCAAGAAAAGTTGCTCGAGGCACTGCAGGCCGAGATCCGGCCCGCGCGTATGAATTGCGTGCTGCTGCCGCTTACAGCTTTGCGTGCCGGCGTGCGGCTCTTTTATGCATCCAGATCATGAAAGCGTACAAAACCGCGATCACCACCGCGAACGCGATCAGATAGTGCGACTTCGTTTTCAGAACCGCGATGAGCGCGGCCGGATCGCGCATCAACCCCGGCTGATCGCCGAGAACTCTGATGCCGAACCACGCGAGGGCTCCGTTGAAGAGTCCAGCGCCGACGATCGTCATGATCGAGAACGTTCGAAAGTTCATTTCGAACAGGCCGGCCGGAATCGAGATCAGATGACGGATTCCGGGCAGTAATCGCGCCACGAAGATGCCGCCCGCGCCGTATGCGGCGAACCAGTGATCGGCTCCCGCGATTTTCCTTTTTGATAGCAGCACGAACCGGCCGTAGCGCTCGACGAGCGGTCGCCCGAGTTTCAACGCGATCCAGTAGCTAAATGCCGATCCGGCCCACGAGCCCGCGGTCGCTGCGACGATGATGAGTGCGACGTTGAATCGCCCCTGGGCGGCCCAGTACGCCGCGGGAGGGATCACGATCTCGGCGGGAATCGGGACGGCGGTGCTCTCGAAAAACATCATCACGAAGACGCCGAGGTAGCCCCAATCGAGGACGAATTGCATCCAGACCGCGAGAAGGTGGTGGAGGGTCGATTCCATTGGATCGCGGATAGTAACCGACGTGAGAGAATTTCGCGCCAGCCCGATGCTCGTTTCCGATTTGCTGGAAGTTCCGCACGAGAAGCTCGCCGATTGGATTGCGCTGGTCGGCAGCGCCATCGCCTATCTGATTTTTGCGATCGCGATCTTCATCGGATTGCGGATGTTAGTGACGCGGACGCGCATGCGACTCCTCGGCAATCTGATCGCGGCGTTGATCCTGGTGGTGGGTCTCGTCGGATATTTCGAAGTCTTCGTCGCTCTCGACGCCGCTACATTCTCGCGAGCGGTCGTTGCCGTGCTGCCGCACGTGGGTAGCGATGAGCAACTGGAGCGTTTGAGCAAAGAGCGCGCGCGCAGCCTTATCGAGGCGGGCGGTCCGATCGAACTGAGGCGCGTCGGTTTCTATGTGCTGCCGGTCATCGCGGCTCTTACCGCGGCGATGATCGTCCGTGTCGTTACAGTTCGGCCAGCGCCGAGCGCGTGACTTTACCGCGATCGTCGACCGGCATCGCGTCGATCAACTTCACGATGCGCGGGACTTTGTGCGACGCCAGCCGCTCCTGGCAGAAGGCGCGGACGGCTTCGCGCGTCACTTCCGGATTCGCCACGATCGCGGCCGCGACGACTTCTCCGCGCGCCCCGGCCGGTTCGCCGTAGACCTTCACCTGACGCACGCCTTCGATCTGCAGGATGATCTGCTCGATCTCGCGCGGGTTGACCTTTTTTCCGGCGATGTTGATCAAGTCGTTGACGCGCCCCGTGAGCGCGACTTCACCGTCGCGCATCTCGACCAGATCGTCGGTGACGAATTTTCCGTGCTCGAGCGGCTCGAAGTTCGAAGCATCGTGAAGATATCCGTCTGCGGCGGCCGGACTGTGAACGATGAGACGCGCTCCACGCATGGAAAGCGTGACGCCGTCCATCGCGCGCCCGACCGTGCCGCGCTCGACGGCGCTGCCTTCGCGGTCGTAGGTGATGCCCCCGCATTCGCTGCACCCGTAAAACGAGTGAATCGATTTTCCGAAGCGCTCACGGAATCGGCGCGACGTCGATGACGGCAGCGGAGCGCCGGCCGAGATGAACGTGCGTACCGTGTCAAAGGCGCCGTCGGCGCGATGGGTCGACGCCAGGTGCTCGAACATCATCGGAATGCCAGGTAATATCGTGCACTGATATCGATTACAAAAATCGATAATGGTTTGTGGCAGGTAGCTGTTCGAGATCACCAGCGCGGTTCCCTGCGTGATCAGCGGTGTCACCAGATTCGAGAAGCCGTACGAGTGCGACAGCGGAATCGCGCCGAAGTTGAGGTCGTCCGGCCCGATGCCCATCGACCGGCAGATGTTCTCGCAATCGGCCAGCAGATTCTCTTCCGTCGTCACGATGCCGCGCGGCGTGCCGGTCGTTCCTGACGTGAGCTTGATGACTCGGGCGCTTGGCGGAAGCTTCGGATGACGGCCGAAATGACCGGTGATGCGCGAGACTTCGGCGTCTGACGCGTCGCGGTCGATGAGCATCGCAACGGCGCGCTGCCGCAGCACTGCCAGAATCGTCGCGACGAAGTCGACAGAGTTCGGCATTTGCAGCGGAAGCACATCACCCTCGCGGATGCCTGCGGCGAGTGCGTTCGCGTGCCCGAGGAGCTCGCCGCGCGTTGTGATCTTCCCGCTGGTTGCCTCGATGATGGCCGGCACGCCGGGCGCGGCCGCCGCCAAGTTTCCAAATCTCTGGAACATGAGACAGTTCGAGAATAGCATGGCAGCGAATGCGTGATGTCGTCGTGATCGGCGGCGGCCCGGCCGGGTCGACCGCCGCAACGCTGCTCAAACAGCGCGGCTTCGACGTCCTGCTGCTGGAGCGCGAGCGCTTTCCGCGGTTCCAGGTCGGCGAGTCGCTCCTTCCCTACAACAACGATCTGCTGGATCGGCTGGGCGTCACTCCCAAGCTCGAAAAGGGTGAATTCCATCCGAAATACGGAGCGGAGTTCGTTACCGGCGACGGCGAAATCGGGTACACCTTCCGGTTCGATCGCAACCTGCCCGCGAAGTATCACCGAACGTTTCAGGTGCGCCGCTCCGAGTTCGATCTGGTGCTGCTGCGCAACGCCGCCGAGCAAGGCGTCGACGTTCGCGAAGAAACCCCCGTCGCCTCGGTGCAGCTCGACGATCCGAAACACGCCGTCGTTCAGTTGGCCAGTGGCGAGACCATCGATGCGCGATTCGTCGTCGACGCCAGCGGTTACGGATCGATCGTCGGTCAGAAGTTCGGAAAAAAAACGGACATCGAAGCGCTGAAGAAGGTCGCCTTCTTCGCCCACTACCGCAACGTGCCGCGCGACAGTGGACGCGACGCCGGAAACACGATCATCGTTGTTCTGCGCGACGCGTGGTTCTGGCTGATCCCCGTGACGGCGGAGCTGATGAGCGTCGGCCTCGTCGTCGAGCGCGATCACTTCCTCAAATGCGGCCTGCAGCCCGAGCAGATCCTCGACCGCACGATCTGCGAGACGCCGTGGATGGCGGAGCGGATGCACGTCGCCGAACGCGTGACGCAGGTCTACGCGCGCAAGGATTTCTCCTACGCCATGCAGCGCATGGTCGGGCCGAACTTTGCGCTGGTCGGCGACGCCGCCGGCTTCATCGATCCGATTTTCTCGACCGGAGTTTTTCTCGCCATGAAGGGGGCCGACGTCGCCGCGACGGCTGTCGAACAGCGCCTGCGCGGCGGCAGCATGCGGCTTCTTCGCAGGTACGAGCGCTCGATCAACGGTGCGCTGCACCGCTATTTTCGGTTCATTGAGAACTTCTATCGCCGCGAATTTCTCGAAGTCTTTATGCAGCCACAGAACAAATTCGGCTTGCTCCAGGCGATTGTCGGCGTCCTCGCGGGAAACATCTTTACCAAGAACCTCGCCGACAGGATGCGTCTCGAGCTTTTCTTCATGCTGATCCGCATTCAGCGGCGGAACGGAATGATCGCGCCGCGCATCAACTGGGAACGCTTGAATGCTGCCGCTTCTGTGTAAAAATGCGGTTTAGCCCATGAACGACCTCCGACGAAAACTGAAAGAACTGTTGATCGAACGCCTGAAGTTCGAGGACATGACGCCCGACGACATCGCCGATGACGAGCCGCTATTCGCCGGCGGCATGGGCCTCGATTCCATCGATGCGCTCGAGATCGCGGTGATGCTGGAGAGCGAATTCGGCATCCGCGTGAAGAACGAAACGTCCGCGCGCGACAACTTCCGCTCGATTGCCGCGCTCGCCGATTTCGTGGAACAGCGGACAGCCGAGCAGCAGCCCCAGGCGTGAACTGGCTCAGCTCCCTCCCGCATCAATTCCCGTTCCGCGCGGCCTCCGCCGCCCGCCGCATCGACGACAAGACGATCGAGGGTACGTTTGCGTGTACTGCAAATGACGCGTTGCCGCTCGAGGTCATGGTGGTCGAGGCGATGGCGCAGCTCGCGGGTGGGTTGGTGTTCCGCGAAGCGCACGGATTTCTGACGGGCATCGAAGACTGCGTCCTCGATCGCCGCATCGAGCCGGGAGACGTGATCACGCTGAGGGTCACCCTCGACGCAGAGTTTGGCGGCACGTATCGATTCAGCGGAACGGGGGCGATCGACGGTCTACAATGCGCGCGAGGCCGCTTCTACCTTGCGAAAACCTGATCCCGACATCCGCATCGCGATCACCGGCGCCGGGATCATCTGCTCGATCGGCCGCAACAAAGAGGAAGTGTGGAAGGCGATCGCCGAGTCGCGCGCCGGGATCGGCAAGCTGACGCGATTCCCCGGCGAGTGTTTTCCGACCGACATGGCTGCTGAGGTCGATGGCGACCTGCCCGTTCATGGGCGAGCGGCCAAGCGGATGTCGCGCAGCGACAGGCTTGCGGTGGTCGCGGCCGCCGAGGCGATCGCGCAGGCGAATGGCGTCAATCTCGATCGCGCGATCGTGTCGACCGGAACATCGACGGGCGGGCTCGTCGAAGGCGAGGACTACTATTTCACGCGACTCGTTCGCGGGCGGCGTCGCGCGCCTGCCTCCCAGGTTTTGCAGCAGCCGACCTCCGGACCGAGTGACGCCGTCGCACGTACGTTCAATGTCGGCGGTGGCGTCGTGTCGAACGCGACCGCGTGCGCATCGGCCGGCGCGGCTATTGGAATCGCGGCCGATTATCTCCGCGCGCACTACGCCGATGCGGCGATCGCCGGCGGCACCGACGCGCTCTGTCGTCTCACCTACAGCGGTTTCAATGTTCTGCAGGCTGTCGACGGCGAGCCGTGCGCGCCTTTCTCATCGAAGCGAAAAGGAATCACGCTCGGCGAAGGCGCCGCGTATCTCGTTCTCGAGCGATGGGACGACGCCGCTCGCCGCGGCGCGAACATCATCGCGGAGCTTTGCGGCTACGGCGCCACGTGCGATGCCCATCATCCGACCGCTCCGCATGAAGAAGGGCGGGGGGCGGAGGCGGCCATGCGCGGCGCGCTGTGCGACGCGCGGTCGAGCGCCGAGGCGATCGACTACATCAATGCGCACGGGACGGGAACACTGCTCAATGATTCCGCGGAGACGAAGGCCATCATCGCCGCGGTCGGAATCGGCGTGCCGGTCTCGTCGAGCAAATCGTATTTCGGCCACACGTTGGGCGCTTCGGGCGCTGTCGAAGCGGTGATCACGGTTCTCGCGCTCGCGAATCAGATCGCGCCGCCGACGCTTCGACTCGAGACAGCGGCCGCCGATTGCCCGCTCGATTACATCCCGCACACGCCGCGTCCGATGCGCATGCAACACGCTCTGTCGAACACGTTCGGTTTCGGCGGGAGCAACGTCTCGCTGCTATTTCGGAGAGCGTGAGTGGCTCGCCCCTCATCCGGCCTGCGGCCACCTTCTCCCCGCGCGCGGGGAGAAGGGTCTCGGCGCCGAGACCCCTCGCCCCGCGGAGCGGGGAGAGGGTGCCGCGAAGCGGCGGGTGAGGGGCGATGACCCGCATCGCGATCACCGGCATCGGTGTCGTTGCGCCTGGCGCAATCGGCATCGACGGCGGCAACACCGCCGCCACGCCGGTCGATCGCTTCGATACCGTGGGGCTGCGCGCGCATACGGCGGCAGTGGTGCGCGATTTTGTCGCGCGCGACTTCATCGCGCCGATGAAGCTGCGCCGCATGAACAATCTCTCGCGCTTCGGCGTCGCAGCGGCGCGTCTCGGTATCTCCGATCGGGGAGGCGAGCTGTCGACTGCTTCCGGCGTTGCCGTCGGCACCGCGTTCGGGCCGGTGCAGACGTCGGTCGACTACATGCAGGAGTACGTCGAGAAAGGCGCCGCGCTCGCGCCGCCGCAGCTCTTTGCGGAATCGGTCGCGAATGCGCCCGGAAGTCACATCGGCATCGAGTTCGGCCTTCGCGGATTCAACATCACGGTCACCCAGCGCGAGTCGTCGGCACTGGCAGCGCTCATGTACGCCTCCTCGCAGATCGCGAAGGGCGCGAACCCCTCGGTGGTCGTCGGCGGCGTCGATGAAGTGAACGAGATCGTGTTCGGCGTGCTCGACCGCGTCGGCTCGCTCGCACATTCCAACGCCGTTGTCGACGAGTGCGCTCGGCCATTCGATCGCCGGCGCAACGGAATGGTTGTCGGTGAAGGCGGCGCAGTTGTCATCGCGGAGGCCGCGCCGCGAAAACAACCGTACGCGTTCGCCTCCGGGTTCGGCATCGCTCGCGACACGACGGCATCCATCTCTGACTGGGGCGACGGAGCCGGTGCTGTCGCGGCGGCGATGCGGGCGGCGATAGAAGATGCTGAATTATCATTTCACGATATTGACGCTATTTATGCCTCGGCAAACGCGACTGGCCGGGCCGACCGGCTCGAGTCGCGGGCGATCCAGTTGCTCTTTCGCGATGTGCCGCCGGTCGTCGCGACGAAAGGCTATTTCGGCGAATACGCCGCGGGCGGAGCGCTCCAACTGATCGCCGCCATTCTCGCGATTCGCGATCGGAAGCTGCACGCGTCGGCCGGATTCGCGCGGGCAGACGATGGTCTGGTCGCGCCGACGCAACGCCCGTATCCTCGCGATCTGCGCCACATACTCGTCAATTCGATTTCCGCGGGCGGTGGCATCGTGTGTGCCGTGCTCTCCCGTGAGGCCGCATGACCGAACGCGTGATGGTTCTGATCCCGGCATTCAACGCTGCCAAGTCAGTCGGCGACGTGATCGGCGCGACCAGGGAGATTGTTCGCGTCGTCGTCGTCGTCAACGATGGATCACGCGATGACACGGCAGCCGTCGCGCGCGCGGCAGGAGCGGAGGTCGTCGATCATCCACAGAATCGCGGAAAGGGCGCGGCGCTGAAAACGGGATTCGCGCACGCAATCAAGAATGGCTTCGATGTCGTCGTCACGCTCGATGCCGATGGACAACACCTTCCGCGCGAGATTCCGAAGTTTCTGAAGAGCCGCGAAGAGACGAAGGCCGATCTGATCATCGGCGGAAGGTCGCATCTCTTCGGCGAGATGTTGCCGCGGCGCCGCCTGGCCAATCGATTTTCCGCCTGGACGATTGCGAAGGCATCCAAGACCGGCATCACCGATTCGCAAAGCGGCTTCCGGCTCTATTCCGCAAATCTTTTGCGCAGCGTTCGTCTGCGAACGGACGGATTCGATCTGGAGAGCGAAGTGATCGTGCGCGCCGGCGTCGGCGGCTTCAAAGTCATCACGATCCCCATCGACCTCGGCTTCGTCGATGGAATCTCCACCAGCCACTACAAGCCGCTGAAAGACACGCTGCGGATCGCATGGACCGTAACGCGCGCGCGGCTTTTCTGGCGCTAGCGAGTTGGTGGTGCCGTCGCGGGCGTTCCCTCTAGATCGGCTTTCGTCAGCGGTTTCCGCGGCAGCATGTCGGCGCGATTCGCTGCTTCCCACACGAAAGTCGCTTCGACGACAGCGGCCTGCATCAGGTCATCGCGCTGCAGACGTTCGTAAACGTCGTAGGTGGTGTGATGCGTTCGCTGTTCATATTCGACTGGATCCTGAATGAACTGGAATCCCGGCAGGCCGACGGCATCGAATGAGAGGTGATCGGTCCCGCCGGTGTTTCGCAT
>WNFJ01273519.1_pt1 | contig 11734 bp, 12 predicted proteins | sample 5400461 | NCBI WGS metagenome assembly WNFJ01 (sample SAMN13153349, study PRJNA577476) | soil metagenome | isolation source: 115 cm saprolite on Douglas fir-dominated hillslope | place: USA:California | collected 2013-09-17
GGCCGCGTGGGCGGTCGGGCGGACGTTGTACGAGCGTGTCCTGCGATACCTGCCCCTGAGGACGCCGCGCTACTACGGGTCCCGGCAGGAGAGCCGCGAGTGCGTCTGGCTGTTCTTCCAAGACGCGTACTCGCGCCGGCACCAGACGACGGCGTAGGGCAGAGGTGGGCTGATGCCGGCAGTCATCGCTGCGATCCTGCTCCTGCGGTCGGGCGGGGTGGATTCATCCGAGCCGCCGACTGTCACGGCGGTGCCTCGCGCGGCGCGATGCCTCCACGCAGAGCGACGAGTTCCGCGTATTCTTGGATCGACCTGAACCGGGACTTCCAGCGAGAGCTGTTCCTCGACCGGCCCACCAACGTCCTGCTGGTGATTCACCTACTGGCTCAGCCTGTAGCCAGCGCGCTCACGTCCTCCGGCCGTTTCAGGTGCACGTGAGCCACCCGGCGACCCCGCGCCAGCAGCGCCCGAATGTCCCCCCGCGCCTGCGCGCGCTTCAGCCGCCCGAAGGTCGTGCCCATTTCCGGGATCTCGGCATCCTCAGCGTCGTCCGTGGTCACGACCAGGAATAGTCCCGTGTTGGGTCCGCCCTTGTGCAGCTGCCCAGTAGAGTGCAGGTAGCGCGGCCCGAACCCGAGTGTGGTCGCACAGCCCAGCTCGCGGGCCCAGGCCCCGCGCACGGCTTGCAAGCGAGCCGCAATGTCGGCAGCGGGCGGGAGGTATGCGAGAATAGCGAGATAGTCGCCCGACCGGAACGCGCGACGCAACTCTTCGGGGCTCATGGTCGGCAGGGGCGCGGCAGGCTGCGCCCCTGCACCTTCCGCATGTCCCTGCGCCAGCTCGGCGCGCGCCAGGGCCTTCGCCTCCTCCACGTCGGGCTGGTCGAATGCGTTGACTCCCAACCGGGTGCACAGCGCCTCCGTGGTGTACTCCCACGCCAGGAACTCCGCGCCCAGCGAGAGCGGATCGGCCGAGAAGTCGCTCACGACCTGACTGTCGGGGCGCAGCGTCGTCATCGGGTCATCGACCACCGGGACGACGCCGCGTCCGCCTTTCCCCGTGCTTTCCGCCACGAGCTGCTCGATCCAGTCGGCCAGCCGCGCCACGGGCCGCGGCGGCCGCAGCACCAGTTTGTCCCGCCCCGCCAGCGCTGCTCCGGCGAGCCTGGTCCCGCGCGTCCGCGCGGCGTCCGGGTCGGCGGCCAGCGCCCGCTCCAGGAGAACGCGGCCGTTCACGCCAAGCAGAGCGGCGGGAAGCATGCCGACCACTGTGAGGGCGGCATACCGGCCGCCCACATCCGGCGGATGCGGGAACACGGCCCGGAACCCGCGCTCGCGCGCCAGGGTCTCGAGCGGACTGCCCGGGTCGGTGATGGCGACGAAGCGCGCCGCATCGGCGCGCGCGGCGAAGTAGCGATAGAACGCGAGCGTCTCTACGGTGCTGCCGGATTTGCTGCAGATGAGGAACAGCGTGCGGTCGGGCTCGAGCGCGCGCGCCACCGCGAGCACGGCGCCCGGGTCGGTGCTGTCGAGCACGGACAGGGACGGGTTCGCGAAGCTGGACGCGAGGACGTCCGGCGCGAGGCTCGACCCGCCCATCCCGCACACGATAGTGCGGGTCAGGCCGTCACGCCGCGCCGCGTCCGCGAAGCGCACGAGCTCGTCCCACTGCGCGAGCGAGGCGCGCGGCGCGGTCGTCCAGGCCAGGCGGTTCATATGGCCGCGAAACTTAACGCCCTCGCGGTCGGTCGCGTGCACCGTTAGGTTAGCGACATCGGTCGTGCCCTCCCTCAACCGGCAGACTCGCGCGCTGGTGGCGATCGCAGCCGGGTCCTTCCTCGCGATCGTGCTGGCCTACCTGCTCACCCCCGCGCCCCGCCGCGCGCTGGTGGCCGATGTGTCGAGGGCGTGGGCGATGGTATACGCGATCGCCTGTAGCGCCGTCGCCGCACGCCGCCACCCCTCCTCCGATCAGCGGCGTGCCTGGGTGTGGGTCGGCGCCGGCTGCGTCCTGTTCCTGGCGGGTCAGCTGATCTGGACGTACTACGAGGTGGTCCTCGGCGCGACGCCGCCCTACCCCTCGCTCGCGGACGTGGGCTTCCTGGGCGTGTACGTCTGCTTTCTGGTGGCCGTGACGAAGCTGGTCGGCGCCGAGCCACGCCGCCGATTCGATCACGAGCTGCTGATCGACACCGTGCTCGTCACCCTCACGGCGGGTGCCCTCGCTTACGAGTTCCTCCTGAAACCGCTTTTCGCCTTGGGGAACAGCGTCCCATCGCTGCTCACGAGCATCGCCTGGTCCATCGGTGGCATCGCCGTGCTCTGGTTGATCCTCGTGGAGCTGCTGCGCCACACCCGGGTTCCCCTGGCAGCGGCGGGTGTCGTCTCCGCGCTGGCGGTCCTGTGCGTGACCAACGTCGTGTACGCCACCACCGCCCTGCGAGGCGCGTTCCGTTCGGGCAGCGTGCTCGACCTCGGCTGGGACGCGGGGCTATTGCTGCTCGCCGCCGCCGCGGCCGTGGCGCCCGCCGCCGTGTCGCCGACCGGGGAGGCCGGCGCGCGCACCATCTCGGGCAACGCGGCGCGCATCGCGGCGCTCGTGATCGGGCTCGCCGGCATCGGCGCGGTCGCGATCAAAAACGCGTTGTCCGCCGAGCCCGACGTGGGGAGTGCCGTGCTCGTCGCGCTGGCGGTCGTGATCATCGGGCTGCGACTGATCCATTCCACCCGCGCCGACCGTCGCTACGCGACGCTGCTCGAGAGCGAGGTCGCGAGCCAGACCCGGTCGCTGATGGACTCGCTCGCGGCCACCGCGGCCGCGGAGCGCAATCTGCGGCTCCTCATGAACGCCGTGCCTGATTCGATCGTGGTGGTCGATCGCGAGGGCCGCATCCTCGAATCCAACGGGCCGACGCGCGTCATGGGGGCGCTGTCCGGACCACCGGAAAACCGCAGCATCTTCGAGTTCCTGGCCTCCGACGCGGCGGCCGTGGTCCGGGAGAAGTTGGCGGCGGCATTCAACGGTGAGATCCAGCGCTTCGAGATTCCCTTCTCGCGCGACGACGGCACCAACGGGCTCGCCGCCGCGCTGTACGCCCCCATCCGCGAAGGCAGCCGGATCGCCAGGGTCCTGATCCTGGCGCGCGACATCACCGAGCAGAAGCGCAACGAGTCCCAGTTCCAGCAGGCCGAGAAGCTCGCCGCCATGGGACAGCTCGTGAGCGGCGTGGCCCACGAAATCAACAACCCGGCGGCGATCATCTCCGGGTTCGCGCAGACCTTGCTACTGGACGACCTGAAGCCCGAGCAGCGCGAGACGCTGCAGATGATGTACGACGAAGCGACGCGCATCGGACGCATCACCTCCAATCTGCTCGCGTTCGCGCGCGCCGGCAGCAAGCAGCGCGCCGTGGTGGACATGAACGACATCGCGCGACGCACGTTCGCCCTGCGCTCCTACCATCTGTCGACGCTCAACATCGCGGTCACGCTCGACCTCGATCGGGACGAGCCGAAGATCTGGGCCGACGCCTCCGAGCTCCAGCAGCTGATCCTCAATCTGCTCATCAACGCGGAACAGGCGCTCCTGACGGTCGCTGGGCCGCGCACGATCGTCGTTCGCACCCGCGCGGACGAGGGTGAGGCCCGGCTCGAGATCGCCGACTCCGGCCCCGGGATCCCGGCCGAGATTCGGGGCAAGATCTTCGACCCGTTCTTCACCACTAAGCCCGAGGGCGTCGGCACCGGCCTCGGGCTCTCCATTTGCTACGGGATCGCCCGGGAGCACGGCGGCCGGCTCTGGGTGGAGTCGGAGCCCGGGCAGGGAGCCCTTTTCGGAGTGACCCTGCCGCGCGACCCGCGCGAGGAATCCCGGCCCCAGGCGAAGCCGCCCCATGTCCTCGCGCCCGCCGCCGGCGAGCTCGCCGTGCTCGTGCTGGACGACGAGATCGCGCTCCGCAACGCACTGTTGCGGTTCCTCCAGCGCCGCGGGATTCACGGTGTGGGCGTCTCCGACGGAGCCGAGGCGCTGCGCGTGCTGCAGCAGCGCCGCTTCGACGTGATCATTTCCGACGTCCGCATGCCCGGGATGAGCGGACGGGAGTTCCTCGAACGGCTGCGGCGGGATCGTCCGGAGCTGGTCGCGCGCGTCGTGTTCAGCACGGGCGACACCTTCGCCCCCGACACCGCCGCCCTCCTGAAGGAGTCGGGGCTGCCGACGGTGACCAAACCGTTCGACTTTGCGATGCTCGAGCGGATGATCCGGGAAGTCGCTACCCGCTGAGCGAGCTACTTCGCGAGCAGCCGGTAGAGGCCGTACCCCACCCCGGCCAGGAGCAACATGAGCAGGAGCAGGACGCCGACGAGACGCCCGAGCCTGCGGCGGCCATCCCCCGGTCGACGCGCCACCGGTAAGGCCTTCGACGATCAGGGTGGGTCCGCCGCGTCCCAGGGTTATCCGGTCGCCGAGCCGGACGGGCACTGCGGTCGTGACCGGCTCGTCGTTCAGAAAGGTGCCGTGCTTGGATCCGGCGTCACGCACGGCCAGCCCGCCTGATGGGCCGACCGTGAGCTCAGCGTGGATGCGGGATACGACGGACTCGGGTGCGTCGACTGGCTGGACCTCACATTCGTGACCGCGCCCGATCCGGATGCGTACGCCCCGCGCACTGTAATGGCGGCCAGTCCCCGCGTCGAGCAGGGTGATGCCGTATGCCCGCGCCCCGAGCCGATCGGTCACGGCTGCCACCTCAGATGGCGCGCGGCGCGCCTCCCCTGGCGCGACGCTCCGGCACGAGGCGGCGCGGCACGAGGGAGCGGCGTAGAGCACGGCGGCGCTCGCCGCCGGCACGACGCGAATGGCCGGCGCGGCGCTCCGTCGGCACCGATGTGTCCGCGGCCCGCCGATCGGTGGGCTCCCGCCGATCGACGCCGGAGCGCCGATCGTCCAGCAGGCGCCGGTCGCCTCGGGTGCGGCGGTCGGGGAGCGGTTCGTAACCCATGGCGCGCCCTCTCGCTGGCGGCGGGTGGGCGGCAAACTTATCGGCCGGGGGCATCCCCGGCTAGGGTGATGCTAGCTTTGAGCACGTCATGGACAATCTCGCCCATACCCTAGTCGGCGCCGCGCTGGGCCGCGCCGTCGCGGGTCGCGACGTACCGGCCGCCGGGTGGATCGGCGCGATCGCTGGGAATGCACCGGATTGGGCCGAGCTATTGTTGAGGCCGGGTTTGTGGGCACGCCCCGCCGGGGGCGAGTACCTCGTCTACCATCGCGGGATCACGCACTCCTTCCTGGGGGCCGCGGTCGAGATCGTGGCCCTGACCGGCGTGGTTACCGTCCTCCTGCGCCTGTGGGCTCACCGCGCGGGTGTCCCCCCACCGCCCTGGCGCTGGATCGCCGCGTGCGTCGCCGCAACCGTCGCGAGTCACCTCTACCTCGACTGGCAGGGATCCTACGGTTTGCGACCGTTCCTTCCCTGGAGCGAGCAATGGTACTACGCCGATTGGCTCGCTATCGTCGATCCTTTTTTCTGGCTGGTACCGCTCGTGTCGCTCGCGTGGGGCGCGCGCCGCCACTGGAAACCGGCGCTGGTGTACCTCGCCACGCTCTTGGGCGTCACGATTCTCGTGGTGTGGCGCGGCGACCATCTCGTCGTGTGGTGGGTGCGCGTGGCGACGGTCGTGTTCGCCGCGGTCAGCGTGGTGGGCTGGATGCGGCATTGGTTCGGGGTGGCAGGGCGCCGCCGCGCCGCGGGGTATGGGCTGGTCGTGCTCGCGGCCTACATCGCCGTGCATGCCGCGGCGAGCGTCCCGGTCAAAGCGCAGATCCGCGCCGCCGCGATACAGCGGTTCGGACCCGATGCGTCGTGGGCGGCGCTCACGATCCTGGGGCGCCCCTTTCGCTGGGAAGCGGTCTCCGCGTCGCCGGACAGCGTCGCGGGACAGGGATGGGTCGTGGCTCGACACCTCGACCATCGCGCGGTGCGTGCGGCGCTTCTCACTCCCCAAGGCCGCGCGATCGCGCAATTCGCGCGGTTCCTCGCGGCGGCGGCGGATTCGAGCAGCGGGGGCGTGCGCGTGTCGCTGTGGGATGTGCGCTACCACGGGCCCGAGTCGGGCGCCGCTGGCTGGGCCAACGTGCAGGTTCGGCTGCGATGAGCCACCCGACCCCTCCCGCCGGAATGCTGGACGACGTCGTCCGCGCCCTCACGCCGGCCTTCCGTCTGGACCAGCGGGTGGCCGCCACGCCCGAGCGCGCCGTGTACCATGCCTGGGATCGGGTGCTGAAACGCTCCGTCGCCTTGCACGTGCACCTGGCGCCCGACACACCCGGGCGCGCCTGGTTCCTGCGCGAGACCGAGACGCTGGCGGCGCTCGACCATCCGGCGATTCGCCACGTGTACGCTGCCGGCCTGGTCGGGAGCCTCGCCTTCCGCACAGCCAATTGGGTCGAGGGGGAGAGCTTGGCCGAAGCGCTGCGCCGCGGTCCGCGCGCGATTCCCACGGCGCACGCGCTGGTGCGCGACCTGCTCGGCGCAGCCGAGCACGCCCACGCGCGCGGTGTGATTCTACGTCGCATCGTCCCGTTGACGCTCATGCTCGACGTCACGGGCCGGGCGGTGATCACCGACCTGCGCTACTGCAACTGGTGCCTCCCGAATGTGCCCCCGGAGGAGCAGGGAGCGGGCGGCGCCTTCGTCGCGCCGGAAGTGCGCGCCGGAGATCCCGGCGAGCCCAGGAGCGACGTGTACGGCGTGGCCGCCCTCGTCTACTACGTTCTGACGGGTCAGGAGCCGGATCTGGATCCGGCGCGCATCACGCCGCCGCGGCAGCTGCGCCCCGCGGTACCGGCGGCACTGGAGCGGGTGCTGATGCGCGCGCTGCAGGCCGCGCCGGGCAGCCGCTACTACACGGCGACCGAGATGCTCGAAGACTTCGTGAGCGACGCCGGGGTGTTTCAGGAGCCGGCGGCGGCACCGCATGTGGCGGAGGCGGGATTCGAGCGTCGCCTGCGGCGTGCCCTCGGCGACGACTATGAGCTGCTCGAGGAGATCGGCACCGGCGGCTTCGGCCGGGTGTATCGCGCACGGGACCTGGGGCTCGAGCGAGACGTCGCGATGAAGGTCCTCCACCCCTCCCTCACCACCGATCCTTCGGTCATGGAGCGCTTCCGGCGCGAAGCGCAGCTGGCGGGCGGGCTGCGCCACCCGAGCATCGTCAGCATCTACGACATCAACAGTCGGGCGGGGCTGCAGTGGTACACCATGGAGCTGGTGCCGGGGATGAACCTGGCGCAGCTGGTCCACAAGCAGGGACCGCTTCCGCTCGATCAAACCGTCCGCCTGATCGACCAGGGCCTGTCGGCGTTGGAGCACGCGCACGCGCTCGGCCTGGTGCATCGGGATTTGAAACCCGAGAACATGTTGATCGAGCCGGACGGCCGGTTACGCATCACCGACTTCGGGCTGGCGCTCGCCCTGCGCGGCGACGCCCGCTTTGGGGGCGCCACCTCCCGCAGCGGCACGCCGCAGTTCGCATCGCCGGAGCAGCTGCTGGGCGAACGGGTGGACCAACGCGCCGATCTGTACTCGCTCGCCGCCACGGCGTACTTCGCTCTACTGGGCCGCCCGCCGTTCGAGGGACCCACCCCCGAGGCGATCATCGCGCGCCAAACCACCGAGGACCCGCCGTCACTTCATGACTCACGCAAAGACGTGCCGCGCGAGCTGGAGGACGTGTTGCGGAAGGCGCTGGCGAGTGAGCCCGCGGCACGTTACCCGACGGCCACCGCGTTCCGCGACGCCGTGCGCCGGTCGCGGGGCCTGTTGTTCCGGTTGCGGGCGCTGCTCTGGGGAAAGTGAGTCGAGGCCCGTCAGCGCCAGCGGAAGATCTGCAGTGCCAACGCGAAGCTCACCAGCCCCCACGCCGTCACGATGCCGAGCGGGGCGCCGAGCTCAGTCAGCCGGCTGCCGTCGATCATCACGGCGCGGAGGGCGTCGTTCAGTGCCGTGAGCGGCAGGGCTTTCACGAAGGGCTGCAGCGCGTCGGGGAAGCGGGCGTAAGAGAAGAACGTACCCGACAGGATCCACATCGGCAGCATCACGAGGTTCATCAGCCCGGACACGGCCTCGATGGTGCGGGCGCGGCTCGCAACCAGCATGCCGAGCCCGGCGAACGACAGGGCGCCGAGCACCGTGATGAATGCGACCGCGGCGAACGAGCCGCGCACCCCCACGTGGAACACCCACCAGCCGAAGCCCACCAGCGCCGCGACTTCGAGGAACAGAAACACGAGCCGGGACAGGATGAACGAGAGCAGGTAGTGACTGCGGCGCATCGGGGTCGCCATGAAGCGCTTGAGCAGCTTCTTGGTACGCGCCTGCACGACTGAGAATCCCACGCCCCACAGCCCGCTCCCCATGAGGTTCATGCCGAGCAAGCCGGGGATCAGGAAGTCGATGTAGCGCGAACCCGGCTCGGTGACCCGCTGGTCCGCGACGCGCGCGGGATCAGCGCGGCCGCGGGCGCGCTGCAGCACCTCGTCGGCTTCGAGGCGGGCCAGGCGACTCTCCGTGCGGGTCGAGTCGTACCGGTACACTAACGGATCGCCCGGAACCACGAGCAGCGCCACGCGGCCGGTGCGGAGCTGGAGCCGCGCCTCAGCCGAGTCGCCGGGGCGCGCGCCAGCGCGGTGGCCATGGCGCTGTCGCCGTCACCGCCCAGCACCGCCACCCGCAGCTCGCCCGGCCCCCGATTCCGAAACGCAATGCCGAGCGCGAACGCCAGGACGATCGGGAACCCGAACACCCAGAAGATCGCTTCGGGCTCGCGATAGAACTCCCGCATGCGGGCGAGCGTCAGCTGGACCAGCGGATGGTCACGCATCGCGCAGCTGGCGGCCGGTGAGCGACACGAACACGTCTTCCAGGGTCGCGTGGTGGGTGGCGAGCAGCGAGAGCTCGGCGCCGCGCCGCTCCAGCAGCCCGAGCAGGGCGGGTACGGCGCGATGCACTTCGGCCACCGTGAGGGCCGTGCGATCGAGCCCGGGGCGCACCGCGCGCACGCCCGGCAGCGCGGACAGTTCCGAGGGGCTCGGCGCACGCGTCGCACCGTCGGACAGGGCAAACTCCACGACGTGCTCGGCGCCGAGCGAGGCGATCAGAGAGCGGGGCGTACCGAGCGCGATGACCTTCCCATGGTCCATGATGGCGACCCGGTCGCACAGACGCTCGGCTTCTTCCATATAGTGGGTGGTGAGGAGCACCGTGCCGCCAGCCGCCCGGAAGCGGCCGATCACGTCCCACAGCTGGCGGCGCGATTGCGGGTCCAGGCCCGTGGTCGGCTCGTCGAGGAACAGGAGCTCCGGTCGGGACACGAGCGCGCAGGCGACCGCGAGGCGCTGCTTCTGGCCGCCCGAGAGCTTCCCCACCCACGCGCCGCGCTTCTCCTCGAGCCCCACCAAGCCGAGCACCTCTTCGACCGAGTGCGCCGCCCGATAAAAGCTGCGGAACAGCCGCACGGTCTCCTCGACGGTGAGCTTGTCGGCGAGCTGGGTATCCTGCAGCTGAATGCCCAAGCGCTCGCGCAGCGCGCGGGTGCTCGCCCCCCCCGACCACCGCATCCCGAGGATCTCGACCTCGCCACGGTCGGGTGCGGTGAGCCCCTCGAGGATCTCGATGGTGGTGGTCTTTCCCGCCCCGTTGGGACCCAGCAGGCCGAAGCACTCGCGCCCGTTGACGGTGAGATCGAGCCCCGCGACCGCCACGACGTCCGCGTATCGCTTCGTGAGCCCGGCACAACGGATGGGGGGAACGAGCACGGTCAGGCGGGCTTCTTGGGCTCCGGTGGCGTCGTGGCGTGTTTCCTGGCAGCGTCGAGCTGCATGGAGATGCTGGTCACGGCATCGGCCAGCCCCCGGATCTTCCTGGTGATCCCGCCCCCCCGGCCCGCCATGACCGACATCGTGCCGGCAATGTCGGCGATCGTCCCGACGTTGGCCGTGAGCGCCCGCTGCCGCATCTGTGATGCCTCGTTCGCGATCCTCTCGCTCAGCTGCTGAATGGTGCGGGTCTGGCCCGCCCGGTTCCCCTCGAGCTCGGCGACGAGGTGCTTCAGATGATCGGCCGCGCGCCGGTACTCCTCGATCTCCTCGATGCGCCGGAGCTGGTCCGCGGTGAGCTTGGGGGGCGGCATCGTCCCCTCAATTCTGCGCGCCGAGCGCTTCGGTCAGGACCCGTCCGTCCAGCGGCTCGGCGGGAGTGAGGTCGAGCAGCCGCGCCAAGGTCGGCGCGATGTCCACGGTGCTGACGCGCCCGGCATATACGCCGCGTCGGACCCCCGGGCCCCACAGGATGAGTGGGACATGCGAGTCGAGCTCCGTCGGCTGCCCGTGCATCGCGATGAAGCCGTTCGCGGGACTCCAGATCGAGTAGGGCTTGAGCGTCGCGACGAGCTCGACACCGCCATCCGGCGACAGGTGATGGATCCAGCGGCGCAACACCGGATCCGCGGTATCCTTGGGGGCGAGATCGGCCGGGCGGTCCACGCGAGCCACGCCGGGCAGCGCCCGCAGCCGGGTCGCCACGTCCGCGACCACGCTGTCGACGTTCACGCCCTGGGCGACCAGTTTGGCACGGTCGGGGACCAGCAACATCCCACTCTCGAGCTGGACCCAGTCGCCGCCGCCGGCGCGCTGGTCGAGCGCCGCGTTCACGCCCTGGATGATGGTGTCGGGGATCACCCGCACCGCTCCGGGGTGCCCCATGGTGCGAGAGCGCTCGGGAAACGGGGTCACGCCGTGGTCGGCGGTGAGCACCACCAGGACGTTGTTCCTTCCATAGCGGACAAACAGCTGCTCGAGGAACCGGCCCAGATACCGGTCCAGGCGCACGACCTGGTCGTGAATTTCACGGGAATCGGGGCCGTACGCGTGACCGACGTAGTCGGTGGTGGACAAACTCACGGCGAGCAGGTCGGTGGCACCACGCCCGCCCAGCTGCAGGGCGCGGACTCCCTCGAGCGCGAAGGCGAGCGTGAGCGAGTCCATCGTCGGCGTGGCGACGAAGGCCAGGGCCGCCTCCCCGCTATCCGCTGGAAGGCGATGGGGAAACACCACGTCCCGCCCCTGATTCTCGTAGGCGACGCTATCGGGCTCGGAGTACTCGCGCTCCGGCAGGAATAGCGTCCACTGCGTTCCCGCGGCCCGGAAGGGAACGCGCTGTCCGTTGAAGATCCGCACCCAGGTCGGGAGCGAGTCGGCGTAGTAGCGACTCGTCGTGAAGAATCCCCCGGCATACCAGTAGACCTGCTCCTTCGCCCGGCCGATCGGCAGAATCGCCCCGCGGTCCTTCCCCGAAATCGAGAGCGCGCGCGCTCCGGCGTCGGCGGCCTTGAGCCAGTCGAAGAATGCGGTCCCGCGGAAGCGCCTGGGGGATGCACCGGGGCCGGCGACGCCAATCAAGGGCGCTGCCTGATCCTGTACACCGGCGAGGTTGCGAGTGATGCCGGTGTGCGCGGGCCAGCGCCCCGACAGGATCGTCGAATGCCCCGGAGCGGTCTCGGTGACCGCGTGGTCCTGGTAGGCGTCAGTGAACGTGGCTCCGGTCCTCAGGAGGGTCGCGAACCCGCCCTTCAGCTGGGGGCGGTAGCGATCCAGGTAATCCGGCCGCAGCTGGTCTACCGTGATGACCACGATGAGCCGGGGCCTAGGGGCGGGCGCGGTTCCCGCGCCGAGGCCC
>WNFJ01407973.1_pt1 | contig 11734 bp, 7 predicted proteins | sample 5400461 | NCBI WGS metagenome assembly WNFJ01 (sample SAMN13153349, study PRJNA577476) | soil metagenome | isolation source: 115 cm saprolite on Douglas fir-dominated hillslope | place: USA:California | collected 2013-09-17
TACCGCCAATGGCCAGCAGGCTGAATTCATCGCCGTTCTTGCTGACCAGGCCGACCTGAGTCAGGCCGCCACGCTACCGACTAAGACCGAAAAAGAGCGCTTCGTTTATGATACCTTATGGAATAAAAGTCAGACGACGCAGGCCCCAATCCTGCAATGGCTGCGGGAACGCGGCATCGAGCATCGGTCCTTCTATATCATTAACGCAATTTTAGTGAAGGGCAGCCGGGAGATCGCGGAGACGCTGGCTGCTCGCCCGGACGTGGCGCGCGTCGAGGGCAACCCGCACATTAAAAATTCGCTTCCTCAACCAGGGTCGGCTCTGGAAGGGCCGTTGCAACCGGGTGCGCCGGCGACGATCGAGCCGGGAATCGTTTACACGCACGCGCCGGACGTCTGGGCCCTCGGTTTCACTGGACAGAATATCGTCGTTGCCAGCGCCGATACCGGGGTTCGCTGGACGCATAACGCGCTTAAGCCTCACTATCGCGGCTGGGACGGACAGAACGCTGACCATAATTACAACTGGCACGATTCCATCCATGACAGCGTTGGCAATCCCTGCGGTAACGACTCGCCTTTCCCTTGCGATGACTACTTCCATGGCAGCCATACCACAGGCACAGCGATCGGCGATGACGGCGCTGGCAACCAGATCGGGATGGCGCCCGGCGCAAAGTGGATCGGTTGCCGTAACATGGACCAGGGCAATGGCACACCGGCCAGATACATCGAGTGCATGGAATGGTTCCTTGCGCCTTACCCGATAGGCGGCGGGCAAGGCGACCCGACCAAAGCGCCTGACATTACCATCAACTCCTGGAGTTGTCCGCCTTCGGAAGGCTGTTCAGCGAACACATTGGAAGCTGCTGTAGAAGCTCAAGCCGCTGCTGGCATTATGATGGTAGCCGCAGCGCAAAACTACGGATCGGGTTGTTCCACTGTGGAAGATCCGCCGGGAATTTATGCGGCATCTTACACAGTCGGGGCGCTGAACACCGGCACCGATACCATTGCTTTCTTTAGCAGCCGAGGTCCGGTTACTATAGATGGAAGCGGGCGGATAAAACCGGATATCACTGCCCCGGGCACAGGCACGCGCTCGGCCTGGAACTCGTGTGATAGTTGTTATGGCACCGCCGACGGCACCTCCATGGCAACTCCGCATATCGCCGGCGCTATGGCGCTGCTCTGGTCGGCCATTCCGAGCTTGCAGAACCAAATCGATGCGAGTCGGACAGCCTTGGATAACGCGGCTCATTTTATTTCTTCGACCCTGTGTGGCACTGCAGGCCCGCCAAACAACGTCTATGGCTGGGGCCGGGTCGATATCTTGGCCGCTGTAACCAGCGGCGCACCGATCACGCTCAGCGCCGCGGGGCGCAAGGTGGGGGGAATAAATACGGTGCGTCTCCGCTGGAGCGGGGCGACCTCAACCAATATCGACGTCTACCGGAATGGTGTGGTAGTCGCGACGGTAGCTAACACGGGCACCTATACAGATTCCACCGGCGACACCGGCCGGGCTAGCTACACGTACAAGGTGTGCGAAGCGAGCACCTCGACCTGCTCCAACGATGTGACAGTGAGGTTCCGGCGTTAGGGGAACAACCAAGCCACTTCTCTATCAACGCGGCGTCGCGCAAGCGGCGCCACCGGCCGCGCCGAAAGCTTTAAGGCAGTGTCTCCATTCTGTGCCCGCAGAAGGCAGGTGTGATCCGAGTTGCCAAAGTGCTTTCTTCGTTTAGAATAGGCACTTCCAAATGGCAGAGAGCACGCAAACGTTGAACTTCAAGGAGTTCCGACTGCATGAAAAAGATACCGGTAGTGCGGATGTGCAGGTCGCACTTCTCACGCGCCGGATCGAGCATTTGACCGGACACCTCAAGACCAACCTTAAAGATCACTCCTCGCGCCGCGGCTTGCTTAAAATGGTCGCGCAACGCCGGAGCTTGCTCGATTATTTGAGCAAGACAGAAGGAGATCGCTACAAAAAGCTGATCGACAGGCTGAACCTGCGCAAGTAAGCGCGCGGATCTTTCGGGAAGTTCGTGTTTAACCGCTCGAAGCCAGAGGTAAATTAGAAAAACATATAATCAGCAAGTCCAGGCCGCAGTAACACCTTGGATTTTAGGTTTTAGTTTCGAACCGTGGCGCAAGCATCTCGCTTGCGATCCTCGTGCGGGGTTAAAACCTACAGTCAGGGTGACCGGCCTGGAACTCGCACATCCAGGAAAAGTAAAATGCAACAGAAGGTCACGGCCCAAATCGGGGCCACTCAAATCTCTATTGAAACCGGCAAGATCGCCAGGCTCGCTGACGGGGCGGTCGTCGTCTCATGCGGCGACACCATGGTGCTGGCCAGTGCCGTCTCGGCTACAACGGTCAAGGAAGGTCAAGATTATTTCCCGCTCACGGTCGATTATCGAGGTGGCTATTTCAAGCGTGAAGGCCGGCCAACGGAAAAGGAAACGCTCACTTCGCGCATGATCGACCGGCCGCTTCGGCCGCTCTTTCCACAAGGATACTTTTACGACACCCAGATCATATCGATTCTGCTCAGCGCCGACGGTGAAAATGATCCCGACATTCTTGCGCTCAACGGGGCCTCCGCCGCCCTTTGCGTGTCGGACATTCCATTTACGGGTCCGATCGGCGCCGTCCGGGTTGGCCGCGTGAAGGGCCAGTTCGTCGCTAACCCGACGCACACGGAGCGTGCCCAGAGCGATCTCGATCTTGTTTACGTCGGCACCGAAAACGATGTGATTATGATCGAAGGCTCGGCGAACGAACTGCCGGAAGCCGAATTCGTAAAAGCGCTCGAGTTCGCGCATCAACATGCACACGAGATGATTCGCATTCAAAAGGAACTGGCGGCGATGGTGGGTAAACCTAAGCGCGAGGCGCAGTTGCTCCACGTGAACCAAGAACTGCTCGATATCGCTTATCGCGTTGCGGGTGACCGGATCGAAGGCGCCCTTTACACCGAAGGCAAGATTGCGCGCGCTAAAGCGGTCGATGCATTGCGCGAGGAAGTGAAGCGATCGATCTTGGAAAAACATCCTGAGGCCGATTCCTTTGCGATCTCGCAGGCATTCGATTACGTCCAGAAGAAGGCGTTTCGCATCAGCATTCTCGATAAACAAAAACGCGTCGATGGCCGCGCTTACCAGGAGTTGCGGCCAATCAGTTGCGAAGTAAGCGTGTTGCCGCGCGCCCACGGCTCGGCCATTTTCCAGCGCGGGGAAACCCAGGCGGTCGCGCTTGCCACGCTGGCGCCTATCGAGGAAGCGCAGATGCTCGATGCTTACGGTGGCGGCGAACAATCGAAGCGGTTCATTTTGCACTACAATTTTCCTCCATTCAGCGTGGGCGAAACGGGACGGACTGGCGGGCCCGGCCGGCGGGAGATTGGTCACGGTGCGCTGGCGGAGCGTTCGCTTGAACCGGTCGTGCCGAGTGAGAACGATTTCCGTTACGCCATCCGAATTTCAAGCGAAATCATGGAATCAAACGGATCGACATCCATGGCCAGCGTGTGCGCTGGCATGCTGGCGCTCATGGATGCGGGTGTTCCGGTGAAAACGCCGGCGGCCGGAATTTCAGTCGGACTGGTCACCGAGTTCGGCGACGATCGACAATTGAAACGTTACGAATTGCTGACCGACATCATTGGCTCGGAAGATCATTTCGGCGACATGGATTTCAAACTTTGCGGAACGGACGCTGGCGTCACCGGTTTTCAGCTCGATCTGAAACTCTCGGGGATTAGTCACAAAATCATGACCGAAGCGATCCAGCGCGCAAAAGAGGCGCGCACCAAGATTCTCGACATCATGCGCAGTGCGCTGGACAAGCCACGGCCGGAATTGTCGAAGTACGCGCCACGAATCGAAACCATCAAAATCAATCCGGAGAAGATCGGAGCGCTTATCGGACCCGGCGGGAAGACCATCAAGGGCATCGTCGCGGAGACCGGCGCTGAAATTAACATCGAGGACGACGGCTCGGTGCACATCTATGCGACCAGCGGTGAAAGCATGGCGCGCGCGAAAGAAATTATCGGCGGCATGACGCGCGAGATCGAGATCGGCCAGACGTATCAGGGTCGCGTTGTCTCGACGAAGGAATTCGGCGCGTTTGTCGAAGTTTTCCCCGGCAAGGATGGGCTCGTGCACATTTCCGAGCTCGCGGATTTTCGTGTGAAGCGAACGGAAGACGTTGCCAAGATCGGCGACATCATTTGGGTCAAGTGCATCGGAATCGACGACAAAGGCCGGGTAAAACTTTCGCGCAAAGCCGCGTTGAAGGAACGCGCCGAAGCCGAAACGGGTCAGCCACTTCCGGCTGAGGAGCACGCGCGCTGATCTTGTGGTTGTAGCCGGGATCGTTGATCCTGGCCGCCCGTTCGCGATTTCAGCTTCAACCGGGGTCAGCGCCCGCGGCTGCAGCAGCGCGTCGCGCAGTTGACAACCTCGGCTACCGGTGAAGTTAACAGACGAGGCAGGGATTATGATTACACCCGCTCGACTTTCTTACGCCGTGCTCGCCTTTACAATTATTCTGGCGGGGCTCCTGCATCTCGGAACACCGCTGCTGGTCGTCTTGTTCTCGTACTTTGCATTGCGCCAGTTGTATTTTCTTACGAAACAAAAGTGGCTAGCGGTGATCCTGTTTATCGTCGTTGTTGCTGGGATTACCGCTGCGGCCGTGTATCTTACGCGGGCCGCCTTTCTCGCGTTGCCCGACGTGGCCGACACCTCGATTCCTTCTGCCAGCGCCTGGGCCCAGCAACGCCAAATCGAATTACCCTTCACCGATTTTGAGAGTCTGAGAAAGGTCGTGATGGACGCGCTCAAAGAAGAGGCACATTACTTGCGAAACGTGGCGCATTTTGCTGGGAGCACTACGGCGGTATTGGTTTTTACCGTTATCGGGATCGTCGCCGCGGGGAGTCTCTTTCTCAAAACCGGGCTGGATCCTCACAGGAGCGCGCACGCAGTGAAGAACAATCTTTACTCCGTTTGCTGCGATGAAGTCTCGACGCGCTTCCGCGATTTCTACCGCAGCTTCTCCACAGTCATGGGCGCACAGATCACGATTTCCTTGATCAATACGATATTGACCGCGATTTTCGTTGTCGCGGTTCGCCTCCCATACGCGCCGCTCGTTATTGCGATCACATTTCTTTGCGGTCTGGTGCCCATCGTCGGCAACCTAGTCAGTAATACGATCATTGTTTTCATTGCGTTGACGGTTTCCTTGAAACTGGCGATCGGGGCTCTGGTGTTTCTCGTCGGGATTCATAAGCTCGAATATTTCTTAAACAGCAAAATCATCGGCGACCGGATTCGGAACCCGGTCTGGCTGACGTTGATCGCGCTGATTATTGGCGAAAGACTCATGGGCATTCCTGGCCTGATCCTGGCACCGGTGGTGTTGAATTATCTGCGCGTAAATGTTGACAGTGGAAGTGCCGTCGGCGCCGGAAAAAGATGAACCGTTGAATCGGTGAAGAGCTTTTTCCGTTGTAACGATTTAACCTTTTTAACCATTTAACGTTGCGACGTAGTCATGAAAGCTGGTTTTCTTGAGAAGCTAATTGAGCGACTCGGACGCATTGGGCCGGAAGAGGTGCAGAATTACTTTTTGCGCCTGGCACAGGAGAAAGGTTTTCTCGAAACGGTTTTCAACGCCATCCAGGAAGGGATCATTGTCACCGATTCGAAAGGCCGCATCACCTATCTCAACGATGCGGTTTGCGAATTGTTTGGGCTTCATGGGAGCGAAGCAATCGGCAAACGGCTCGACGAGTGCATCCGCGGTCTCGATTGGGAATCGCTGACGCAAAGCGGCGGACCCATCAGTCGCGACATGGAAATTTTTTATCCGGCAAATCGCTTCATCAATTTTTATATCGTGCCTTTGATGATCGAACACCGGGAAACTGGCGAGAAGATCGACAAGAAGGCCGCGACAGCTGAGGGTTCGGAGAACTTGCCGGACGGGCAAGACGATCAAATTGGCCACGCCATGATCCTGCGTGACATCACCGAGAGCCGGCGCTCCGCGCAGCAAACGATTGAGTCAGAGCGATTAAACGCGCTCACGCTGCTCGCAGCCGGCGTAGCGCACGAGATCGGCAATCCACTGAACTCGCTGCACATCCATTTGCAATTGATGGAGCGCAAACTGCACGATCTGGACGACAACGCGAAGACGGAGCTTCAGGAATCGATCGACGTAGCCCGTTCCGAAGTCAACCGGCTCGATTCGATTGTCACACAATTCTTGCGCGCAATCCGCCCTTCAAAACCGCAGCTCCATCCGGAGAACGTGAACACGATTGTCGAGGAAGCAGTACGTTTTTTCGCGCCCGAAATTCAGGACCGTGACGTCGTCGTGGAACAGGAATTGCGGTCGGACCTTCCTCTGCTTCAGATCGATCGTGATCAGATGAAGCAAGCCTTTTACAACGTGATCAAGAACAGTCTCGAAGCCATGAAGCGCCGCGGCATTCTTCATATTCGCACCGATAGAGACGACACGCATGTCCTCATCAGTTTCATCGATACCGGCAGCGGCATGTCCGCGGAAAATTTGGGCCGCGTTTTCGAGCCTTATTTCACAACGAAACCGTCTGGCACGGGTCTCGGCTTGCTAATTGTGCGTCGAATTGTGCGCGAGCACGGCGGCGAACTCTCCATCCAGAGCAGCGAAGGCAAAGGTCTCACTGTTACAATTCGATTGCCCTATATCGATAAGCGCGTCCGCATGCTGGAAGCAGGCGAAAGCAAAGCGTACGGATGAAAGGCGGAACAACGCGCAGATGGAGGGCGGAGCTCTGCGACGCCCATTAATTCAGGGCTCGCGGGAGCTCGCCCCTCCGAAGCTCGCCGCACCTCATGGTCTGTTAATGGTCGCCGCCGAATGCTTTTTTCAACCAGTCTTCGAACTGGCGAAAGAGAAGACCGACATAAGCGCCGGGTGATTCCTTGAAAAGTTCCACAATGCGCGGGCTCAGATCTTGTTTGGGCTCATCAATGGTGCCGGAGAGATGCACGGAAGTCCAGAGATAGCCGCTTCGCTCACGGCTGAAGACTTCTTCCGGGTTCGGGAGCCAATCCAGATATTGATGGGTGAGCCCGAGGCTGATGGCACCGTGTAACGATCGGTGGTCGATCGAGATCGCTCCCTCGATCCGAAATTTCCCTTTCTCTTCAATTGCGATGTCTTTGATGTCGATCTTCGGATAACGCCACGCGAAACTCAGCGAGCAATCATTTAGCTGCAGATGCTCGAATGATTTATTCCGTGCGACTTCGGCCAGCTTTTCCAGAAGGAGGAGGTTGTCGATGCGTCCATCGCTGACGCGCAACGCGCCTTCCCCGGACGAACTTTCCAGCTTCGGATTCTCTCCCGTCCAATGGACTTTCCCGAAAGCGATGCCGCCCAAATGCTCCTTCCATTTTGCCGGCAGCCACGTGCGAATTGGGACGGAATCGAAGGTCGCTTTGAAATCAACGCTTTCGTCCTTCCCGATGCCTGCGTTCCCCTGGCCATGGATGCTTCCTTCGCGGCGCACGTCTGGCGCAAGATCGACATCGTAAATCGTAAGAAGCGTCGCTGTGATGAGAAGGTGCGCACGGCGGAGATCGAACTCGGGGACCAGGCCATTTTCAGTCTGCCATCGGTTGCGACGTATTCGAAATCGCGACCCTGAGGGGTGATGAGCAGGTGCGTGTCGAAGAAGCCCGCTCGCTCGCCGCGAAATCGCCAGGTCACGTTAGCCTGCTCCGATTCAATCCTCTCCAGGTAAACTCGGTTCGGCAAAAAAAATGAAAACCACGGTTTCGACCTCACCTTTTCAGGAGTCGCTTCGTAAATTTGGAGTTCGACGTCGCCCGATTGAACGCGCACGTCATCAAATCGCCATTGCCGCAGAAACAGGCCCCACGGATTGAACTCGGCCGTGATTCCTCGAGCATCGAGCGATTTCAGCGCCTTCTCTCCATCGCTCGCCTGGAGGCTTTCGCTTTGCGCCGTTAATGAGCCAGCCCGCCGAATCGGTGAATAGCGGCCGCTGGGAAAGTGCAAACCTTTGGCAGTTTCATTTTCCATGGCTACACGAAACGCGTCACTCTCGATGTAATGAGTAAGCAACGGACTGAAAAAAATGGCCGTTCCTGTCGCGGCTGCGATAACGAAAAAACTCGCAATCGTTCCGGCGTAAATTAGTAGTTTCCTTCGCAAGGTCGCGAAAAAAGGGCGAAATCAAAATGACGAAACCCGAATGACGAAGCTCGAAGGAATGACGAATGACCAAATGACGAACAATTGTGACGACGCTTCTTCGTCATTCGGATGTCGTCATTCTCCCCATCTCCAGTTGCGCGAAGAGAAACGCGTAAATGTCCGCCAATTGCTTGATGCGCTCGCTCAATGCAGTGCCAATTCCATGACCGGCACTTGAACTCGTCCGCAAGAGAATTGGATTGTCGGATTTGTTCGCTTCCTCCAGGCGCGCCGTCATCTTGCGCGAGTGATACGGCGCGACGCGCCCGTCGTTGGCGCCGGTCATCATCAAGATGGAGGGATATTTCGTACCATCGACAACGTGATGATAGGGTGAGTAGGCATAAAGGGCTTTGAATTGCTCCGGATTTCTTACCGTGCCGAATTCGGTCACATTAAACGCGCCATTGGGCGCAAGCTCGACGCGCAGCATATCGTAAATGCCTACTTGGGAGACGACAGCCCGCATCAATTCGGGATGCTGCGTAATCATAGCGCCCATCAAAAGGCCGCCATTGCTTACGCCCAGGATCGCAAGTTTTTTCGGGCGCGTGTACTTCTCCTTGACCAGGTATTCGGCAGCGGCCGCGAAATCATCGAACACATTTTGCTTCTTCGTAAGATTGCCGGCCTTGTGCCATTCCTCACCGAATTCGCCGCCTCCTCGAATGTTCGCCACCACAAACACGCCGCCGCGATCGAACCATAGCCGCCGCGTAAACTCGAAACTAGGGGCCATACTGATGCCGTAACCGCCGTAGCCGTAAAGTAGCGTCGGGTTTTGCCCGTCCCGCTTCATTCCTTTTCGGAAAACGATGTTTAGCGGAATCTTAGTACCGTCCTTCGAAGTTGCGAACTCGCGCGTCACTTCGATGTCGGCAAATGAGACCGGCGATGTGCTCCGCAAGGCCGTCTCCACCGGCTCGGTTTTTCCTTGCGCGCAATGGAACCACGCTGCCGGCTGGGTGTAACTCACATCGCGAAACAAGAGCGAATTGTCTTCAAGCGCGAGCATTTCCTGCACATCCGATATTTTTGGAACCGGGATGATCGCCTCGCCCTTACCGTCCAACCCAAAGCGCCGGATCTGAGACGGGCCGCCGAGCAGATCGCCGACAAAAAGCGCGTCAACGGTGGGGACCATCTGCTCGATGACCGCTTCGCCAGCCGGCACGATCTCAACCGCGTTCTTTAATTTAGGGGTGTCGAGCGGCAGGCGCAGAATTTTCCCGCGCGGCGCGCCGGCGCGTGAGAGAAGATAAAGTGCGTTGTCGCGTCCCAGCCGGGCGACTTTGATCTGATCGCTAAACTGCGTGATTTGCTTCCATCCGCCTAGGGCAGATCGATCGGGGCCGAGCAGATAATGAGCAAAATCGCCGCCATCGCCGTTTGCCACCGTCGCGAGAATGTATCTGCCGTCGCGCGAAGTTTGGAGCGCGATTTCCGCGATTCGCGGAAAGTCTTTGCCGATCGAGTAAGTGTCGTCGGTATCAGGGGTACCGAGTTTGTGAAAATAAATCTGCTGATAGAAATCCAGATCCGTTTCGGGTCGCTCACCCTTCCGGGGGAAACGCGTGTAATAAATTCCGGTGCCGTCGTTGTTCCAGGCCGCGCTGCCACCCGCCGTAGGATATTGCACGTGCGCGATCGTATCCGGCAGTGCTTTTCCGGACGCGGCTTCGTAAAAGTGAAGCGTGCCATCTTCGCTGCCGCCTTTGGAAAGTGAGATCGCGACATGTTTGCCATCCAATGATGGCACAAACCAATCGATCGCGGTCGTGCCCTTGGTGTCCAGCACATTCGGATCGAGAACGACTTTCTCCGATTTGAGATCGTCCGCCAAAGTGAGCGTCACCAGCAGTGGTTGCTGCTTTGGCGGCTGGAATTTCATTGCGAACAAGATTCCTGGCCGCGAGACGAGCGAAAAATAACTTGGTGAAGTCTTCGCATACCATTCCGTCAATTGCTTTTCGATCGAAGCCCGGTCCGGCAACCCGTCGAGATATTGACGGGTCCGCTGATTCTGTGCGTTCGACCATGCCCTTACGTCGGGCTCATCGTCCTTTTCCAGCCATTGGTAGGGATCCTCCACGGCCGTGCCGTGGTAATCATTCGAGACAGGTTTCTTCGGAGTCTGTAGCGCGGGCTCGGCCGCGGGCAGATTAATCAAAGCCAGTGCGCTCGTCGCGCAGACCAGAAGCAGAAAGCGGTTCGTTCTCATTGGGGAATGAGAAAAAGGCCGCCGGGCGTTACTTGCAACCGATTTCGCTAACCTGGTAGCCGGGGTCGGTGACCCCGGCTGACATTGACGTCGCCGCACGGCCCGGATCACCGATCCCGGCTACAATTGACCCGCGGCGTATTTTGGATTTTTGACCTGCTTGCGCACCGCCGCAAAAAGTTTTCCGATTCCGATTTGACTGGCGCGATTGACGATGAAAGCTGGAATCGCGCCGCGAGTATCGGTGTAAATGGAATACGTCGCCCGCGTTTTATTCGCACCATTGGGCTCGAGCAACCAGCCCCCGTCGCATGCCTTCACGCGCACGACGCCCTTTTTCTCCGGCGGACCAAGCTCATTCGCCGGCGCCCATCGATCCAGATAGACGAAGCCGTCAACAGCGGGCCATGACTTCTTCCAGACGCGCAATGTGTAATCGCGATCCTCGCAAATTTTCGGCGAGAGGCGTTGGTAACCGACGATCGAATCGGTTTCGCGTTTGATCAGCCGGCATTCGACCGTGTAGGGCATGAAGCCCGGATAATTTTCGAAGTCGTCGATGACGGCGTGAACGGCGCCACTCGGCGCGTCGATGCCGCCGACAGCCTTGAATTCCTTGAGCGGCGAGCCAGCGCGTACGCGGCTGTAAATTGTTACGTCATTCGATTTCGTCGCGAACTTCCAGCCATCGTTCGGGTCAACTGAGCGAAGCGATTCTTCCGCGTGACTAAGAAATGCGCCAGGAATAATCACCGAAAGCGCGAGCAGGATTTCTCGCTTCGTCATTTCCGATCTTTACGCAATCCAGCGCCTCCCGAAAATGTTATTGATTGGACTTGCGGCATCGAATTCAGCGAGGCCGCGGCGCAGCTCCGATGATCGGTGATCGGGCCGAGTCACTGGCCGAGATGTGTCCGAGTGAGGCAGATATCGATTTTCGCTGCAAACATTAACAAAGCGACTTGTCAAAGCAGGTAAGTTACGGGTCATTCCTGTTTCAGACGAGAAGAAACATTTTTCGAAATCTGAATGAGCCGGCCGATGTAGAATCGCAGCATTTTCCACGTGGACTTCATTCAACCCACTATCCTGATCGTCGATGATGAAAAGCATACGCGCGACGGATTGCGGAGTTTGCTTGAAAACGAATACGACGTGTATGTCGCGGCCGATATTGCCGGCGCGATGAACGTCCTCGAGCGGGAGCAGATCGACGTG
>WNFJ01596863.1_pt1 | contig 11734 bp, 10 predicted proteins | sample 5400461 | NCBI WGS metagenome assembly WNFJ01 (sample SAMN13153349, study PRJNA577476) | soil metagenome | isolation source: 115 cm saprolite on Douglas fir-dominated hillslope | place: USA:California | collected 2013-09-17
ACCGCCGGGCAGCAGGTCATCCGGCCGCGGCCGCACAGCTTGGCCGGCAAGACCTATCGCAAGGAGACGCCGATCGGCACCGCCTTCATCACGGTGAACGGGACCGAAGATGGCGAGCCCTTCGAGGTCTTCGTGCAGGTCGGCAAGGGCGGGTCCGACACGATGGCCGTGGCCGAGGCGCTCGGGCGGCTGATTTCCCTCACGCTGAGGTTACCTTCCCCTCTGACGCCTCAGCGGCGACTCGAAGAGGTCATCAGCCAACTCTCGCGCATCGGCGGCGCCCAGCCGATGGGCTTCGGCGCGGGCAAGGTCCTGTCGCTGCCCGACGCGCTCGGCCGCACGCTGGCCGAGCATATCGGCCAGATCAAGGCGCCCGGGTCGCCGTCGGACACCAGGGCCGACGAGCGCCGGCGCATCGGCGATCTCTGCAAGGAGTGTGGCCAGGCCACGTTCGTCTACGAGGAAGGCTGCAAGAAGTGCCTCTCGTGCGGGTTCAACGAGTGCTGATCCGGCTGCTCCTCCGGCGCGTTCGCACCGCCCGCAGGCAGCGCAGCCGGCGCCGCGCGCGCCCGCGACGGTAGGGGTGGCAGGGGAGCGAGCGTCGCTCCCCTGCTACAATCCGCGCATGTTTTCCGGCGGCTCCTACGACGAGGTGAAGCGTTGGCTGCTCATGTTCCTCAACTCGCACGCCAAGCGTGAGAACCCGCGCGTCGAGGCGGTGCTGGACGACGACGACGGGCGGCAGGGCCGCTCGTACGGCGCCTGGCTGCGCTTCGGTCCTCACGGAAGCCGTCTGATGGAGTTCGACTACCAGGAGGTCGCGCAGCACCGCGGCGAGCTCGCGTGGTGCACGGCGCTCGCCGAACGCGTGCGACGCGAGGCGAGAGAACTCCTCACCGGCAGCACCGCCGCCAACGTCCGCGCCCGCTGAGCGACGCGCGCCGTGCTGGGCGGCGGCCGGCGACGTCAATGGCTTCCTGGGGCTCGCCCTCGACAACGTCACCAACCTCGTCATCCTCTCGTCGCTCCTCATCGGCGTCTTCGGCTTTCCGGCCGACCTCGTGCTCGGCCGCATCGTTCCGGGCACCGCGCTCGGCGTCCTCGTCGGCGACCTGGCCTACACGTGGCTGGCGGTGCGCCTCATGCGGCGCACGGGCCGCGACGACGTGACCGCGATGCCTTTTGGCATCGACACGCCCACGCTCTTCGCCATGGTCTTCGGCGTGCTCGGCCCGGTGAAGGTCGCGACCGGCGACGCGATGCTGGCGTGGAAGATCGGCATGGTGGCGACGCTGGCGATCGGCCTCGTCAAGACGGCGCTCGCCTTCGCCGGCGACTGGACGCGGCGCGTGGTGCCGCGCGCGGCGCTGCTGGGCTCCATCGCGGGCGTGGCCATCCTGTTGATCGCGTTCCTGCCGATGCTCAAGCTGCTGCGTGAGCCGCTGGTGGGGCTGATCGCGCTCGGCGTGCTGCTGTTGGCGCTCGTCGGCGGCGTGCGGATGCCGCTCGGCCTGCCCGGTGCGTTCGCCGCGGTGCTCGCCGGCAGCCTGGTGCACTGGGGCGGCATGTGGCTCACGGGCCGCGCGGAGCACGCGCTCACCGTCGGCACGCCGATGATGGCGCTGCCGTGGCCGACCCTTGCGTGGCTCGACGCGCTCGACGAGGCGCTGCCGTACCTGTCGGTGGCGCTGCCGTTCGCGCTTGTCACGACTATTGGAGGCATCGACAACACTGAATCGGCGGCCGCTGCCGGCGACGAGTACCGTGCGCGCGACATCCTGATGACCGAGGCGCTCGCCACGCTCGTGGCCGGACTCTGCGGCGGCGTCGTGCAAAACACGCCCTACATCGGCCACCCGGCCTACAAGGCGATGGGCGCGCGCGCGGGCTACACGCTCCTGACCGGGCTCTTCATCGGGATCGGGGCGATGGTGGGTGTGCTCTCGATCCTCGTCACGCTGCTGCCGGAGGCCGCGGTGGCGCCGATCCTCGTCTTCATCGGCCTGTCGATCACCGCGCAGGCCTTCCTTGCCTCGCCGCCGCGGCACGGCCCGGCCGTGGCAATCACCTTCGTGCCGGTGGCGGCGGCCGTCGTGCTGATCCAGGTCGGCGGCGTGCTCGGCGCTCTCGGCAGGTCACCGGCGGACCTCCGCGGCGACGCCGCGCTGACCTACCAAGCCCTGCTCGTGCTCGGCAACGGGTTCATCCTGACCGCGGTGCTCTGGGGCTGGGCGCTGGTGACGATGATCGACCGGCGCTTTCTCGTCACCGCCGCCGTGCTCGCGGTCGCCAGCCTCGCCACGCTGGTCGGCCTCGTGCACTCGCCGCTGCCGGGCGGCGCCCTCTTCTGGCCGTGGGCGCCGGGCGCGCCGCGCGCGCTCGCGCTGCCGCTGACCGGGGCCTACGGCGTGCTCGCCGCGCTCTGCGCGGCGGCGAGCCTGCGTCGGCGGTAACATCGGGTCCGCCGACGCGCCGCCGGGTGCGCGGGCAGAAGGAGAGTCCCATGACCATCGCGAGCCTCCTTGCCAGGAAAGGGCCCAAGGTTGTCACCGTGCAGCCGGAGCAGACGATCCGACAGGCCCTCGCGCTGCTCGCCGAGCACAACATCGGCGCGCTCGTCGTCGTGGACCCGGAGGGCCGGCCGGTCGGCATCCTCTCCGAGCGCGACGTCGTGCGCGCCGCCGTGCGCGACGAGGCGGTGTTCGCCAAGACGGTGAGCGCGCTCATGACGCGGGACGTGATCCTCGGCGTGCCGCAGGACGACCTCGAGTCGGTCGGCCGCACGATGACCGACAAGCACATTCGCCACCTGCCGGTGGTCGACCAGCGCCGCCTGGTCGGCATCATCTCCATCGGCGACGTCGTCAAGGCGCAGCGCGACCTCTACCGCGGTGAGGTCGAGAACCTCCAGATGGAGCTGACCGAAGAGCACGGGAGACCGACGGGCAGATGACCCGACCCGGCACCGAAGGAGAGCCGCTGCGCGTCGCCATCGTCGGCGCCGGGCCCACGGGGTTCTACGCCACCGACCAGCTGTTCCGCCAGCCGGGCCTCGTGGCCGAGGTGGACATGTACGATCGCGTGCCGACGCCCTACGGGCTGGTGCGCGCCGGCGTCGCGCCCGACCACCAGAAGATCAAGGCGGTGACGGCGGTCTTCGACAAGGTCGCCGCGAACCCGCGTTTCCGCTTCTTCGGCGGCGTCGAGCTCGGCCGCCACGTGAGCGTGGACGATCTGCGCGCCCACTACCACATGCTCCTCTATACGACCGGCGCCCAGACCGACCGGCGCATGGCGATCCCGGGGGAGGATCTCGGACGCAGCCACGCGGCGACGGAGTTCGTCGCCTGGTACAACGGCCATCCGGACTATCGCGACCTCACGTTCGATCTCTCGCAGGAGCGCGCGGCGGTGGTCGGCGTCGGCAACGTGGCGGCCGACGTCGCGCGGATCCTCTCGCGCACGCCCGAGGAGCTGGCGGCGACCGATATCGCGGATTACGCGCTGGAAGCGCTGAGCGCGAGCCGCATTCGCGAGGTGTACGTGCTCGGCCGCCGCGGTCCCGCGCAGGCGGCGTTCACCAACCCCGAGGTGCGGGAGCTGGGTGAGCTGGCCGGCGCCGACATCACCGCGCTGCCCGACGAGGTCGAGCTCGACGAGCTGACGCGCCAGGCCCTCGAGCGCGCGCCCGACCGCGGCACGCAGAAGAAGGTCGAGATCCTCAAGGAATACGCGCGGCGCGCGCCGACGGGCAAGCCCCGGCGTCTCGTCATGCGCTTCCTCGTCTCCCCCGTCGAGCTGCGCGACGATGGCACGGGCGCGGTCGGCGGCATGCGGCTGGTCCGCAACCGACTCTATGCGACGGCCACGGGCACGCTGCAGCCGAAGGCGACGGGCGAGTTCGAGGACCTGCGGGTGGGGCTCGTCTTCCGCTCGGTCGGCTATCGCGGCGTGCCGCTGCCCGGCGTGCCCTTCAACGACGATTGGGGCGTCATCCTCAATGACAAGGGGCGCGTGCTGGATCCGCAGACGAAGCACCCGCTCGTGGGGCAGTACACCGCGGGCTGGATCAAGCGTGGGCCGACCGGTGTCATCGGCACCAACAAGCCGGACGCGGCGGAGACGGTGGCCGGCATGGTCGAAGACCTGGCGCGCGACATCCACCTGCGGCCGGCCGCTCCATCGCCGGCGGCGGTCGAACGGCTCATCGCCGAGCGGCAGCCGCAGTATCTGTCGTATCAGGACTGGCAGCGGCTCGACGAGATCGAAACGCGTCGCGGCAAGGAAACCGGAAAGCCGCGTCTGAAGTTCACTCGAATGAAGGACATGCTGGCGGCCCTCGGCCGCGCATGATATCGTGACGCCGTTTCACGATCTTTTTCTCCGCGAGAGGAGATCCCATGAGGTCGTTCCGCAAGCCGTTGACCGTCGCCGTGGCCGCCGCCGCGCTCGCCACCGGAGTCGCGTCCGGCGTCTGGGCGCAGGGGGAATGGAAGGCGCCCGCCGACGCGAAGAACGTGAAGAACCCGCTGGCGGCCAAGAAGGGTGACGCGAAGCTTCTCGCCGACGCCAAGAAGCTCGCCGAGCAGAATTGCGTGACGTGCCACGGCCCGAACGGCAAGGGCGACGGTCCCGCGGCGGCGGCGCTGCCGCCGCCGAAGCCGGCCGACTGGACGTCGGCGAAGGTCGCGTCCGAGACGGACGGCGAGATCTTCTGGAAGATCAGCAACGGTCGTGGCGCGATGCCCCCGTGGAAGCACCTGCCGGAGGAGCAGCGCTGGGCGCTCGTCAACTACATCCGCTCGCTGCAGAAAAAGTAGGCGCGCCGCCGCGCCCGTGACATCTCGACGCCCCGCCGACCCGCCGGCGGGGCGTTCGTGTGTTCGGGCGGCCGGCGACCGAGAGTCGCGCGCGTGAGACTCGCCAGCATCGACCTGGGCACCAACACCGTCCGCCTGCTCGTCGCCGAGGTGACGGCGGGCACGGCCGCGTGGCGGACGGTGCACGCCGAGCAGCGGGTGACCCGACTGGGCGAGGGCCTCCGGGCGACCGGCACGCTGGGCGCCGCCGCCGCCGCGCGCACCGCGGCAGCCGTCGTCGCGTATGTCGCGCGGGCGCGCGCCGACGGCGCCGCCCGCGTCGCCGTCGTGGCCACGAGTGCCGTGCGCGAGGCGGCCAACGGTCGCGCCTTCGTGACCGACCTCGAGCGCGCCGCCGGCATCGCGGTTCGCGTGATCAGCGGGGAGGAGGAGGCGCGCCTCACGCTCGCCGGCATCGTCGCGGGGCTCGGCCCGCTGACCGGCGTCGTCGTCGCCGTCGACATCGGCGGCGGCTCGACGGAATACATCCTCGCGCGCGATGGCATGCTGACCGCCGCCGCCAGCCTCCGACTCGGCGTGGTGCCCCTCGCCGAGCGGTTCCCGTTCCCGGGCCCCGTCGAGCCGACGCGCACGGCCGCGCTGCGCGCCGACGTGCAGGCGCAGCTCGCGCGCGAGCTGCCCGCTCTGATCGCGACGACGCCGATCGACCGCCTCGTCGGCACCGCGGGGACGGTCACCACGCTGGCCGCGCTCGACCTCGGACTCCTCCACTACGATCCCGCTCGCGTGCAGGGCCACCCGCTCACGCGCGCGGCCATCGAGCGGCAGCACCGGCGGCTGGCGGCACTGGACCTCGCCGGGCGCGCCGCCCTGCCGTGCCTGGAGCCGGGGCGGGCGGACCTCATCCTTCCCGGCATCGCGATCGTCGACGCCACGCTCGATCGGCTGGGCTGCGAGCGGCTGATCGTGAGCGACTGGAGCTTGCGCGAGGGGATCCTGGCGGAGATGGCGGCACGCGAGGTTTGACAGGTTCTTAGCGGCCGTCTATTCTGATGCAACATGGATGAGGTAGCGGTACTGGTACTCAACCATACCTTCGAGCCGTTGCATTTCACCAACGCCCGTCGCGCCATCACGCTCCTTCTCGCCGGCAAGGCCGAGTCCGTCGAGGGCTCGCCGCGGGTCATCCGGTCCCCCTCGCGCGCGTTTCCCCTGCCGGCGGTCATCCGCCTCGCCGTCTACATTCGCAAGCCGTTCCTGGACCGCGTCGCGTTCAACAAGAAGAACATCCTCCGGCGCGACGGTTACACCTGTCAGTACTGCAACCGCCGCGGCGAGCGCCTCACCGTGGACCACGTCCTGCCGCGCTCGCGCGGCGGCGACACCACGTGGACGAACGTCGTCGCCGCCTGCCTGCGCTGCAACCTCAAGAAGGGCAACCGGCTGCCGGAAGAGACCGGGATGCGGCTCATCCGTGAGCCGATCCATCCCAAGTTCGTCTTCTCCACGCACATGCTGAGGCACCCGCACGCGCATTCGCTGCTGGACTCGTGGCGCAAGTATCTGGTCGCGGTACCGACGCCGTCGTAGCGACGCGGCCCGCCGCGTTCAGGCTGTCCTCCGAGTACGAGCCCCGCGGGGATCAGCCGCGCGCGATCGAGGACCTCACGCGGCACGTCGGGGACGGCCGCCGCCACGTCGTCCTGCGTGGCGTCACCGGATCGGGCAAGACGTACACGATGGCCAATCTCATCGCCAACACCGGCCGCCCGACGCTGGTCCTCTCGCCCAACAAGACGCTGGCCGCGCAGCTCTTCAGCGAGTTCAAGGCGTTCTTCCCGGACAACGCCGTCGAGTACTTCGTGTCGTATTACGACTACTACCAGCCCGAGGCGTACATCCCGCAGTCGGACACCTACATCGAGAAGGACGCGCTCATCAACGACGAGATCGATCGCTGCTCGAGCGCCGCGACGTGGTGGTGGTGGCCTCCGTCTCCTGCATCTACGGCATCGGCGCGCCCGAGACATACCGCGAGATGCACCTGTCGCTCCGGGAAGGGGAGTCGCTCGACCGCGACGAGATCGTGCGCCGGCTGGTGGCTGTGCAGTACGAGCGCAATGACTACGACTTCCACCGCGGGACCTTCCGCGTGCGCGGCGACGTGGTGGAAATCTTCCCCGCCAACGAGGAATCCCACGCGCTGCGCGTCGAGCTGTGGGGCGACGTGGTGGAGGCGATCCATCGGATCGATCCGCTCAAGGGCGCGGTGCTGGAGCGCCTGCCGGAGGTGCGGGTCTACCCGGCGAGCCACTACGTGACGCCGGCCGAGCAGCTCGACCGCGCGATGGGAACGATCCAGGAGGAGCTGGGCGAGCGCCTGGCCTTCCTCAAGACGCGCAATCGGCTGCTGGAAGCACAGCGCCTCGAGCAGCGCACGCTCTTCGACCTGGAGATGCTGCGCGAGCTCGGTTACTGCCACGGCATCGAGAACTACTCGCGGCACCTCACCGGGCGACGGCCCGGCGAGCCGCCACCGGTGCTCATCGAGTACCTGCCGTCCGACGCGCTCGTGATCATCGACGAGAGCCACGTGGCCGTCCCGCAGGTCCGCGGCATGTACTACGGCGACCGGTCGCGCAAGGAGGCGCTCGTCGAGTACGGCTTCCGGCTACCGTCCGCCTTCGACAACCGGCCGCTGACCTTCGAGGAGTTCACGCGGATCGTGAAGCAGACCGTGTACGTCTCCGCGACGCCCGGCGACTACGAGCTGCGCCTGGCCGATGACGCGCTGGCGGAGCAGGTGATCCGGCCCACCGGCCTCACCGATCCGAAGATCACCGTGCGGCCCGCCGGCGACCAGGTGGACGACCTGCTGCACGAGATCCGCGCGCGCGCCGAGCGTGAGGAGCGAGTGTTGGTGACCACGCTCACCAAGCGCATGGCCGAGGACCTCACCGAGTACTACCAGCAGCTCGGCCTGCGCGTGCGCTACCTGCACTCCGACATCGACACCCTCGACCGCGTCGCCCTCATCCGCGACCTGCGCCTCGGCAAGTTCGATTGCCTCATCGGCATCAACCTCCTGCGCGAGGGCCTGGACATCCCCGAGGTCTCGCTGGTGGCCATCCTCGACGCCGACAAGGAGGGCTATCTGCGCTCCGGGACCTCGCTCATCCAGACGGCGGGGCGGGCCGCGCGCAACCTCAACGGTGAGGTGATCATGTACGCCGACCACGTCACCGACTCCATGGCGCAGACCCTGAGAGAGACGGACCGGCGGCGCGCGCTACAGGCCCAGTACAACGAGGAGCACGGCATCACGCCGGAGACGATCCGGTCGTCCATCCGCGAGCTCCTGCAGACGGTCTACGAGCGCGACTACTACACCGTCGAGGTGGAGACCCGGGCGAAGGAGACGTTTGACTCACCCGCCGATCTCGAGCGCCGCATCACCGAGCTGGACGCGCAGATGAAGGACGCGGCGCGGCGGCTCGACTTCGAGCAGGCCGCCGAGCTCCGCGACCGCATCCGGGCGCTTCGACGCCAGCAGGTCAGTTAGGCCGCCGCGGATCGACCCGGCGACGAGAGACCCGGCGGCGGCAAGACCCGGCGATCCGGAGCCGCTGACCATCTGGGCCGGGCCACCCACGCCTCGACCCGAGCACGCGCCGTCGCTACAATAAAAAGCCGGTGAGCACGCAAACCCTCGACGACAAGCTCGGCCGGCTGCCCGATCGACCTGGTGTCTACCTGTATCGCGACGCCAAGGCGCAGGTGGTCTACGTCGGCAAGGCCGGCTCCCTGCGGAGCCGCGTCCGCTCCTACTTCCAGGAGTCCCGGCCGCGCGACGCCAAGACCGACGCGCTGGTGCGCCAGATCGCCGACCTCGAGTACATCGTGACCGATAACGAGCTCGAGGCCCTCATGCTCGAGGCGAACCTGGTGCGCAAGCACCGGCCCCGCTACAACATCATCCTGAGAGATGACAAGCACTATCCGTTTCTCAAACTGACCACGAACGAACCCTTTCCGAGACTCCTGGTCGCTCGACGCGTGCAAAGCGACGGCGCGCTTTATTTTGGCCCGTTTTATCCGGCCACCGCGATGCGGGAGACGCTGCGGCTGACGCGCCAGCTCTTCCCGCTGCGCACGTGCTCGATCGAGATCGACGGGACGCTGCCGCGGCCCTGCATCCAGTACGCGATCCACCGCTGCAACGCGCCGTGCACGGGCTGGGAGACCCGAGAGGGCTACGCGAAGACGGCGCGCGACGTCCAGCGCTTCCTCGAGGGCAAGAACGACGACCTCGCCCTGACGCTCACGCGGCAGATGGAGGAGGCGGCCGCCGAGCAGAAGTTCGAGCGCGCGGCCGTGCTGCGCGACCAGATCCAGTCTCTCAACAAGGTGCGCGAGCGCCAGAAGATCATCTCCACCGAGGAGGTCGACCAGGACGTGCTCGGCGTGGTCCGCCAGGGCAACGACGCGTGCGTCGAGCTGTTCTTCGTGCGCAAGGGGCGGCTGGTCGGCCAGGAGGCGTTCTTTTTCGACAAGGTCGCCGGCTGGAGCGACGGCGAGATCCTCTCGGCCTTCGTGCGCCAGTTCTACGCCAAGCCGGTGACGCCGGCGCCCGAGGTGCTGGTCTCCGAAGAGATCCCGGAGCGTGAGCTGATCGAAGAGTGGCTGAGCGGGATCGCCAAGCGCCGGGTGCAGATCCTGGCCCCGCAGCGCGGGGGCAAGCGAGAGTTCGTGGCCATGGCCGAGGCCAACGCCGCCATCGCGCTGCAGAACCATCTGCTCTCGCGCGGCAACCGCCAGCAGCTCGTCCAGGAAGAGCTCACGCGCGCGCTGAGCCTGCCGAGCCAGCCCAACCGCATCGAGGGCTACGACATCTCCAACATCCAGGGCACCGAGCAGGTGGGCTCGATGGTCGTGTGGGAGAACGGCGGCATGAAGAAGGACGACTACAAGCGCTTCAAGATCCGCACGGTCAGCGGCGCCGACGACTTCGGGTCGCTGCGCGAGGTGCTGGGCCGGCGCTTCGGCCACGCCCTCGAGCAGGGGAGCGTGCTGCCCGACCTCGTACTCATCGACGGCGGCCGCGGTCAGCTCAACGTGGGCCTCCAGGTACTTCAGGAGCTCGGGCTGGACTACATCCCGGTGGCCGCCCTGGCAAAACAACAAGAAGAAGTCTACGTCGGCGAGAGCCGCGAGCCGCTGCTGCTCGATCCCACTTCTCCAGCGCTGCACACGCTCCAGAAGATCCGTGACGAGGCGCACCGATTCGCGATCACGTATCACAAGAAGCTGCGCGGCCAGCGCACGATCCAGTCCGCGCTCGACGCCATCCCCGGCGTGGGGCCGACGATCCGCACGAGCCTGCTCAAGACCCTGGGCTCGGCGCGCCGGGTGCGGGAGTCGTCGGTGGCGGAGCTGGCCGCGGTGCCCAAGGTCACACCGAAGATGGCGCAGAAGATTTACGAGCACTTCCACCCGCCGGCGGCGGCGGAGCCCACGGAGCCGGCCGCCGGGGAACCGCCGCAGGCCATCCGCGGTTGACTGCTAGAATCCCGCAATGTTCCGAGGAGGTGAGTCCGCATGAAGAAGCTCCTGACCGTCACGGCCGTCGCCGTCAGCCTCGCGCTGACGAGCGGTGTCGCCCTCGCCAGCTCCTGCCCGAAGGTCATCAAGGAGGGCCGCGAGGCCGCCGCGAAGATGGACAAGAACGACCCCAAGGTGAAGGGGGCGGTCGCCAAGCTGGACGAGGCCCAGAGCCTGCACGACGGCGGCAAGCACGCCGATTCGCTGGCCAAGGCCAACGAAGCGCTCGCCGACCTCGGAGTGAAGAAGTAGCAAGACGATCGCCGCAATGCCGGGGGGGATATGGGGGGCCCTTCTAGGCCCCCCATCTTCAACAATGGGCAGCGCCCCGACACGTAGCCACGCGCGCGCCCGGACACGCAGCCACGCGGCTTTCCGCGGCATCCCTGCTAAAATTCAGTCCTGATGTCGTCCGACCGCTATCCGTTCCGCGAGATCGAGGCCAAGTGGCAGCGCACCTGGGAGGAGCGCAAGCAGTTCCGCGCCGTCGAGGATCCCGGCCGCCCGAAGTTCTACTGCCTGGAGATGTTTCCGTACCCTTCCGGCCGCATCCACATGGGGCACGTGCGCGTCTACGCGATCGGCGACCTGCTCGCGCGCTTCAAGCGCATGCGCGGCTTCAACGTGCTCCACCCGATGGGCTGGGACGCCTTCGGCCTGCCCGCCGAGAACGCCGCCATCGAGCACGGCGTGCATCCCGCCATCTGGACCTACGAGAACATCGACAACATGCGCGCGCAGCTCAAGAAGATGGGCATCTCGTACGACTGGGAGCGCGAGCTGGCGACCTGCGACCCGTCCTATTACAAGTGGGAGCAGCTCGTGTTCATCAAGATGCTCGAGCGCGGGCTCGCCTACCGGCGCCGCTCGACGGTCAACTGGTGCCCGTCGTGCCAGACCGTGCTCGCCAACGAGCAAGTGGAGAACGGGCGCTGCTGGCGCTGCGACTCGGAGGTCACCCCGCGGGAAATCGACGGCTGGTTCTTCAAGATCACCGCGTACGCTGACGAGCTGCTCGAGTGGTGCGACCGCCTGCCCGGCTGGCCTGAGCGCGTCATCACGATGCAGCGCAACTGGATCGGCCGCAGCGAGGGCGCGGAGTTCGACCTCCCGGTGGCCGGGCACCCCGAGCTGAAGATCCGCGTGTTCACGACGCGACCCGACACCGCGTTCGGCACGACCTACGCGGTGCTCGCCCCCGAGCACCCGCTGGTCGACCGCCTCGTCACCGATGAGGCCGAGCGACGCGCGGTGGTCGAGTTCCGCGCGGACGTCGCGCGCGAGTCGGAGATCGAGCGGCTCGCCGCCGACCG
>WNFJ01250827.1_pt3 | contig 11732 bp, 13 predicted proteins | sample 5400461 | NCBI WGS metagenome assembly WNFJ01 (sample SAMN13153349, study PRJNA577476) | soil metagenome | isolation source: 115 cm saprolite on Douglas fir-dominated hillslope | place: USA:California | collected 2013-09-17
ATGGACCGGATGCTGTCGCTGCACGACTACCGCAAGCTGGTGGACAGCCGCGCCTCGGTGCAGGAGGTGATGCTGGGTTATTCCGACAGCAACAAGGACGGCGGCTTCGTCACGTCGGGCTGGGAACTGTACAAGGCCGAGATCGGCTTGATCGAAGTGTTCGAGCGTCACGGCGTGCGGTTGCGGCTGTTTCATGGCCGCGGTGGCTCGGTCGGCCGCGGCGGCGGGCCGAGCTATGACGCCATCATCGCGCAACCCGGCGGCGCGGTGAACGGCCAGATCCGCATCACCGAGCAGGGCGAAATCATCTCCAGCAAATATTCCAACGCCGAAGTCGGCCGTAACAACCTGGAGATTCTCGCTGCGGCAACACTCGAAGCAAGCCTGCTGCAGCCAAAGCACAGCGCGCCGCGCCCGGAATATCTGAAGGCGATGGAAGAATTGTCGGAGCTCGCCTTCAAGGCCTATCGCGGGCTGGTTTATGAAACCGAAGGCTTTGCGGATTATTTCTGGGCTTCCACCGTTATCACCGAAATCTCGACGCTGAACATCGGCAGCCGGCCGGCGTCGCGCAAGAAAACCCGCGAGATCGAGGACCTCCGCGCCATTCCCTGGGTGTTCAGCTGGGCGCAATGCCGGCTGATGCTGCCGGGATGGTATGGTACGGTTTTGGCAGCGCGGTGGAGACCTGGATCGAGCAGCATCCCGACAAGGGCATGGCGTTCCTTAAAGAACTCTACCGCGAGTGGCCGTTCTTCCGGACGTTGTTGTCGAACATGGACATGGTGCTGGCCAAGAGCTCGATCGCGATCGCCTCGCGCTATGCCGAACTGGTGCCGGATACGGCGTTGCGCGAAAATATCTTCGGGCGCATCCGACGTGAATGGCACAACTCGATCGAGACGTTGTTGGACATCATGGGGCAGCAACGCCTGCTACAGGGCAACCCGCTGCTGGAGCGCTCGATCCGCAACCGCTTCCCCTATCTTGATCCGCTGAACCATGTGCAGGTGGAGCTCCTGAAGGAGCATCGCGCGCAGAATCCGGATGAACAGGTGCTGCGCGGCATCCAGCTCACCATCAACGGTATTTCGGCGGGGTTGCGGAATAGCCGGTAGCGGGTCGTCTCGGCGAACGCCGGGACCCATACGCCGTGCCGTTGCGACTTTGCGCTGGGGCAGACGGCTTTGTAACAACTAACATTGGTGGTTATGGGTCCCGGCGTTCGCCGGGACGACTGGTGGAGAGATAGTGCCCCCGTCTAAATCGCGTCCCAATTGAAAACATCCGCCGAGCGGTCGAGTTTGTAGAAGGACGACTTCAGCGCCGGCATGCCGTGCTCGGCGATGGTCTGCGGCGTCCAGCCTTCGCCGCGATGGATCGAGCGCAACGGGCGCGACTGGCTCATCAGGAAAATCTCGTTCATGCGCACCGCAAAGATTTGCCCGGTGACATCCTTGGCGGCGTCGCTGAGCAGAAACGCCACCACCGGCGCGATCTTTTCCGGGCCCATCTGCTGAATTTTGGCTACGCGCGCTTTCTCCGCCTCGGTTTCGGTCGGAATGGTGCCGATCAGGCGGCTCCAGGCAAAGGGCGAGACGCAGTTCGAGCGCACATTGAATCGATTCATGTCGAGCGCGATCGATTTCGATAGCCCGACGATGCCGAGCTTTGCAGCGGCGTAATTAGCCTGGCCGAAATTGCCGACCAGACCGGAGGTCGAGGTGAAGTGAACGAACGAGCCGCTTTCCTGCTCGCGGAACAGCCTGGCTGCGGCGTGCGAGACATAGAAGGAGCCCATCAGGTGTACCTTGATGACGGACTCGAAGGCGTCGATGCTCATGCGGTGGAAAATCGCGTCGCGCAGGATGCCGGCATTGTTGACCACGCCGTCGAGCTTGCCAAAACTGTCGATCGCGGTTTGGACGATCTTGCCGGCGGGAATGGCTTCGGCAACCGTTTCGAAATTCGCCACCGCGGCGCCGCCGCGCTTTTTGATTTCCTCGACCACCTCTTCCGCAGGCGAAGCGCTGGACCCCGAGCCGTCGGCGGCGACGCCGGGATCGTTGACCACCACCTTGGCGCCTTCAGCGGCGCAGAGCAGCGCGATCTCGCGGCCGATGCCGCGCCCGGCGCCGGTGACGATGATCGATTTGCCTTCAAGCGATTTACCTTGCGCCATTGTTGCCTCCCGTTGTTTTCCGTCATTCCGGGGCGCGCGAAGCGCGAACCCGGAATCTCGAGATTCCGAGCCTGCGCCAAGTGGCGCATCCCGGAATGACGAAACCTGTTACCGCTCGTTCGTAAAAATAATCGTGCCGCTTGCCGCGAACATGCCGCCGACGCCGTGGCAGACCGAAATCTTCGCATCCTTGACCTGCGCCGGCGCGATGCCGCGCAGTTGCCGCACGCTCTCCTGCAGGGCGTACATGCCGTACATGCCGGAATGCATGTAACTCAAGCCGCCGCCATTGGTATTGAGCGGCAGCTTGCCGCCGGGCCTTGTGTTGCCGTCGGCGATGAATTTTCCGGTCTCTTCATGCGGCATGAAGCCGAGATCGCCGAGGCCGTAGAGCGGCAGATGTGCAAACGCATCGTAGATCATCAGGTGATCGACGTCCTTGTGGGTGATGCCGGCCTCCTTGAACGCCAACGGGCCCGCCACCTTGAAGGCGCGCGAACTGTCAAAGGTCTGCATTTGGCTCACCATCGGCGTCTCCACGCTTTCGCCGGTGCCAAGGATATAGACCGGCTTTTTCGGAAAATCCCTGGCGCGGTCGGCCGAAGTGAGGATCAGCGCGCCGCCGCCGTCGGTGACGAGGCAGCATTGCAGGATGCGGAACGGATAGGCGATCATCCGCGAATTCAAGACGTCCTCAACCGTGATCGGCGCCTTCATGGTGGCGCGCGGATTCTTTGCGGCCCACTCGCGCTGTACCACCGCGACCATGGCGATCTGCTCATGGGTGATGCCGTGGGTCTTCATGTAGCGCAGCACGGGAATCGGAAACATGCTGGCCGGCGTCGAAACGCCGGTTGAGGCTGTCGGGCCCGGTCATCCGTGGCGTGCGGCCGACATTCGACTTGCCGCTCTCGGCATGCGTAATCAGCACGGTCTTGCACAACCCGGCCTCGATCGCCGCCGCGGCGTGGCGGACATGCAGCATGAACGAACAGCCGCCGACGGAAGTGCCGTCGACCCAGGTCGGCGTGATGCCGAGATAATGCGCGATCTGCTGCGGCGTCTCTACCGCCGTCGCAAACCCATCGATGTCGGACAGTTTTAAGCCGGCATCGGCGATGGCGTTCAGCGCCGCGTCGGCGTGCAACTGGATCTGCGAGACATTCGGAATAACGCCGAGTTCGGTAGTTTCGGCAGCGCCGATGACGGCGACCTGATTCTTTCGCATGGTGCTTAGCCCTTCGCCGGACGAAACAGAGGAAGGGTGATGTTGTCGTCGAGCTTTTCGAACGCGACTTCCAGCTTCATGTCGAGTTCGAGCGCCTCCGGCGTTTGCGGACAATCGACGATGTTGCTCATCATGCGCGGGCCTTCGTCCAACTCCACCACCGCGATCGCGTAAGGCGGCGTGAAGCCGGGCACCGGACGGTGATGGATGACGTAGCTGTAGAGTTTTGCTTTGCCGCTGGCCTTGAACACGCTGACCTTGCGCGAGGCGCAGGCCGGGCAGAACGGGCGCGGCGGGAAATAGACGTTGGCGCAGGCATCGCAGCGCTGCAGGCGCAACTCGCCCGCCCGGGTGCCATCCCAGAAATGCTGGGTTTCCGGGGTCGGTTTCGGTCGCGCGCGCGCTGGCTCAGCCATATCGGTCATTTCCTCGCCATGGATCAGGCCATGTGGCCCGCTTGTTGCGATCTTGATGCGACATTTGACCATCCGCCGTCAACGGTCCAGCGGTCCTGCCGCATGGCGCGTATTCCAGCACGCGCACAATCGCTGGCCCGGAACGCTTGTGTGCTCTCGATCTCCCGCGCTAGGGTATTCGTCATTGCGAGAAGCGCCAGCGCCGAAGCAATGTCAGCGAAAGACCTGATGCGGCGTTAGGAGAGGGTGTGCGAACGATCAGAATAGGATCCGGCGCCGGCTATTCGGGCGATCGCATCGAACCCGCGGTCGAACTCGCCGAAAAGGGCGACATCCATTATCTGGTGTTCGAGTGTCTCGGCGAGCGCACCGTTGCATTGGCGCAGCAGGCGCGCATGAAAAACCCTGACAGCGGCTACGATCCGCTGCTCGAGGAGCGGATACGCGCGGTGCTGCCGACCTGCGCCTCCAAAGGCATCAAGATCGTTACCAATATGGGCGCGGCCAATCCGGTCGCGGCGGCGCGGAAGACAGCGGAGATCGCCAGGTCGCTCGGGCTCGCGTCGCTGAAGATCGCCGCCATCATCGGCGATGACGTGCTTGATGCCTGCAAGGACGGCGATCTCAAGATCATGGAATTAGACGGCACCATAAAACAGCTCGGCAACCGGCTGTTGTCGGCCAATGCCTATCTCGGCGCCGAGCCGATCGCGGAGGCGCTGAGCGGCGGCGCCGATGTAGTCATTACCGGGCGTGCCTCCGACCCCGCGCTGTTTCTGGCGACGATGATCCACGCCTTCGGCTGGGCAATGGATGACTGGAATTTGCTGGGGCAGGGCACTGTCGCCGGACATTTGCTCGAATGCGCCGGCCAGATCACCGGCGGCTATTTTGCTGACCCCGGCTACAAGGATATCCCCGATCTGGCGCGGCTCGGCTTTCCCATCGGCGAAGTCGGCGAAGACGGCAGTCTTGTGATTACCAAGGTCGCAGGCTCGGGCGGTGCGGTGACGGCGCAGACCTGCAAGGAGCAACTGCTCTACGAGGTGCACGATCCCACGAAATACATCCAGCCCGATGTGGTCGCGGATTTTTCGCAAGTAAAGGTCGAGGAGATCGCACCCAATCGTGTGCGCGTCAGCGGCGGGCGCGGCACCGCGCACACCGGCACGTTGAAGGTTTCGGTCGGTTATGTCGACAGCTGCATTGGCGAGGGCCAGATTTCCTATGCCGGCCCTGGCGCCGTGGCGCGCGGACGGTTGGCGCTCGACATCGTTCGGGAACGGCTGAAACTCACCGGCGTTGCCGCAAGCGAATTGCGGTTCGACCTGATCGGCGTCGACTCGCTGCATGGGACCAACCTTGCCGCGCACGCAAACGAACCCTACGAGGTGCGCATTCGCGTCACCGGCCGCACAGAAAACCTGCGTGAAGCCGTGCGGATCGGCAACGAGGTCGAAACGCTCTACACCAATGGCCCCGCCGCCGGCGGCGGCGTTTTCAAATCGGCCCGCGATGTCGTCGCGGTGGCCTCAGTCCTGCTGCCGCGCGAACTCGCCGGGCCGCGGGTCCATTTCGTGGGGATGTGAGCGATGAAACTACGCGAGATCGCCCATTCCCGCACCGGCGACAAGGGCAACACCTCCAACATTTCTGTGATCGCTTATCACGAAAAGCATTATCCGCTGCTGCGGGAGCAAGTCACCAGCGCGCGGGTGAGGGCGCATTTTGCCGGTGTTGTCGAAGGCGAGGTCGTCCGCTATGAGCTGCCCAACATTGCCGCGCTGAATTTTGTGATGACCCAGACGCTTGGCGGTGGCGTGACGCGGTCGCTCGCGCTCGATGCCCACGGCAAATCCTTAAGCTCCGCGCTGCTCGACCTGGAGATCGAGGATGACCTCAGTGCTTAGTCGTCATACCCGGCTTGTCCCGGCCACGACGGAGAGAGTTGATGATGAACAACACGCCGACCCTTGCATCACTGGCTGACGATCTCGAAAATGGCCGCACAAGAGCGCGAAAACTCGTCGACGAGTGCCTTGCCCGGATTGCCGACACTTCGGGTGAGGGCGCGCGGGTCTTCCTTCATGTCGACGCGGAAGCGGCGATCGAGGCGGCGGAAGCGATGGACCGGTTGCGCGAGGTGAAAGCCGCGCCGTCGCCTTTTGCCGGCATTCCCATCTCGATCAAGGATCTGTTCGACATCAAGGGCCAGGTGACCCGCGCCGGCTCGCGCGCGCTCGACGATTCACCGCCGGCCGAAGCCGATGCGCCCGCGGTGGCGCGGCTGCGCCGCGCCGGTTTTGTGGTGATCGGCCGCACCAACATGACGGAATTCGCCTATTCCGGGATCGGCATCAATCCGCATTATGGCACGCCGAAGGGCGCATGGCGGCGCGGCGTGGGCCATGTGCCTGGTGGATCGTCATCGGGCGCCGCGGTTTCCGTCGTCGATCGCATGGCGCATGGCGCGCTCGGTACCGACACCGGCGGCTCCTGCCGGATTCCGGCCGCCTATAACGGCATCGTTGGCTTCAAGCCGACGCAGCGTCGCGTCCCGCTCGACGGAGGTGTGCCGCTGTCGTTCACGCTCGACAGTTTCGGGCCGCTGGCGCGCACCGTCGGGTGCTGCGCGGTACTTGACGCCGTGCTCGCTAATGAGCCGCTGCAGCCGCTGCAGCCGCGTCCGATCAAAGGCATGCGCCTCGCAGTGCCCACCACCGTCGCGCTCGACGAGCTTGACGATGCGGTGGCGCGCGCATTCGAACGCGCGGTGGCGGCGTTGTCGCGCGAGGGCGCGGTGATCGAGCGGATCGCGGTGCCGGAATTTCTGGATGTTGGCGTGATGAACGCCAAGGGCGGTTTCGCCGCCGCGGAAAGCTATGCCTGGCATCGCTATCTGATCGCCAGCAAGGGCGACGTCTACGATCCCCGGGTGTCGGCGCGTATCCTTCGCGGTGAAAGCTTCGGCGCGGCGGACTATATCGATTTGCTCGGCGCGCGGAAGTCGCTGATCGCGCGCGCCACGGCTCGCCTCGCGCCTTATGACGCATTGGTGCTGCCGACCACCGCCAACACACCGCCGCGCATCGCCGATCTCGCCGAGGACAGGGCTTTCACCAAGGCCAACCTGCTGTCGCTGCGCAATTGTAGCCTGATCAACATGATCGACGGCTGCGCGATTTCGCTCCCCTGCCATCGCGAGGGCGAGGTGCCGGTTGGGCTGATGCTGGCGGCATCGGGCGGATCGGACCGCCGCGTCTTCGAACTCGCGGCCGCAATGGAGGGTGTCATCCGTGTTTGACCTCACATTCACCATCGATGCGCAGGACACCACGACCCCCCTGACTTTGCCAATCGACCAGGCGGTCATCGCAGGCTGGACCGGCCGCGATCCGGTGGCGCGCGACAAGCACATCGCCGAGCTCGAAGCGATCGGCATCGCGCGGCCGGCTACGACTCCGATCTATTACCGGGTCGCCGCGCGGCGGCTGACCACGGAGGACAGCATCGAAGTCAGCGGCGGCGATACCAGCGGCGAGGTTGAGTTCGTCCTGATCGGCTGGCAGGGCCGCATCTTTGTCGGGGTCGGCTCCGATCACACCGACCGGAAAGTGGAAACCTACAGCGTCACGGTGTCAAAGCAGATGTGCGACAAGCCCATCGCACCCGTGTTGTGGGAATTCGAAGACGTCGCCGGGCACTGGGACCGGATGATCTTGCGTTCGCACGCATTGATCGGCGGCACGCGCGTGCTGTACCAGGAAGGCACGCTCGATAATTTGCTTCCGGTGGAGGAACTGATTCACCGCAACTTCGGAAGCGGAGGGTTTCCGGACGGCTGCGCCATGTTCGGCGGTACTTTTGCGGCCAAGGGCGGCATCCGCCCGGCGAGCCGCTTCGACTTTGAACTCGAGGACCCCGTGCTCAAGCGCAACATTCGCCATGCCTATGACGTGATCGAGCTGCCGGTGCTGGGCTAGTTTCATCGGGCGGCGCTTTGCGCCGACCCGTTGGCTGGCAATGACGGGATGTGGCCTTGCCGGGAATCGGGTGGCGGACGCATCCTGGATTTGCGAAGCAATTCCGTCATTCCGGGATGCGCCACCGAACTCGGGTTTACCCGAGTTCGGCAATATCATTGTCCAAGTCGGCAACAGCCGACTTGGATGCGCAGGCCCGGAATCCATACTCCCGATCGTGGTTATGGATTCCGGGCTCGCTCGTTTCACTCGCGCCCCGGAATGACGACAAACTGAAACGTATCACGAGGTTCTCGAGATGGTTAGCGTCGAGCGAATACAGACGCATCCTGCACCTCCATCCGATCTCACCGCGCGCGTCGATGCCATCGACTGGGCGCAGGCGACTGGCGAGCTTGATGCGCAGGGCTGCGCGGTACTGAAGGGATTGCTGTCGCCGGATGAGTGCCGCGCGCTTGCGGCGCTCTATCCGGACGACAGGCATTTCCGCAGCCGGATCGTGATGGGGCGTCACGGGTTCGGACGCGGCGAGTACAAATATTTCTCCTATCCGCTTCCCCCTCTGATTGCGGAATTGCGTCCCGCCCTCTTTGCGCAGCTTCGTGACATCGCCAATCGCTGGAACGAAGCCATGGGCATCGAGATCCGTTATCCCCCACACCACGAAGCCTTCCTGAAACGCTGCCATGCCGCTGGCCAGACCCGGCCGACGCCGCTGCTGTTGCAATATGGCCCCGGTGACCACAATTGCCTGCATCAGGACCTCTATGGCGAACATGTGTTCCCGCTGCAGGTCGCGATCCTGCTGTCGGAGCCGGGCCGCGGCTTCACGGGCGGCGAATTCGTGCTGACAGAACAGCGGCCACGAATGCAGTCGCGGCCCGAAGTGGTGCCGCTCACGCAGGGCGATGCGGTAGCGTTTGCCGTGCATCACAGGCCGGTCCGCGGGACGCACGGATTCTATCGCGTTAACCTGCGCCACGGGGTCAGCCGGATTCGCTCCGGCCACCGTCACACCCTTGGCGTGATCTTTCACGACGCGAAGTGAGTGCGAGCCATTTGACGACGGATTTGTTTGCCAGCGTTCCCGATCTGCATCCCTCGCAGGAGGGAATGGCGGAGGGCGCCGTGCTGCTGCGCGGATTCGCGAAAACTATGGAAGCCGATCTGATCGCTGACTTCCGCGACATCGTGGCGCAAGCGCCGTTTCGCTACATGCTGACGCCGGGCGGCCACCAGATGTCGGTGGCGATGACAAATTGCGGCAGCGTCGGCTGGGTCACCGATCGCACCGGCTACCGCTACGACGCCAACGATCCCGAAACGGGAAGGCCGTGGCCGGCAATGCCGCCATCGTTTTGCAAGCTCGCCGAGCAGGCGGCCGATCAGGCGGGCTTCGAGGGGTTTTCACCGGATGCGTGTCTGATCAACCGCTACCAGCCCGGCGCGCGCATGTCCTTGCATCAGGACAAGGACGAGGACGATTTCGGCGCGCCGATCGTCTCGGTGTCGCTGGGCTTGCCCGCGATCTTCCTGTTCGGCGGGCTGAAGCGCAGCGACAAACCGCGCCGGTTTCGGTTGCAGCATGGCGACATCGCGGTATGGGGCGGGCCGGCGCGGCTCAGGTTTCATGGCGTCGCGCCACTCGCTGATGGCGAACATGCGTTGCTGGGCCGGCAGCGCATCAATCTGACCTTCCGCAAGGCGCGGTGAGGCTGCGTCCTACAGCTTCGGAGTGCCTCATGGTTGCCATGCGGTGCGTCGGGGATGTAGAAATGACGGGATAATCTGACCTGGCCCAAGTCAGCAGGCACCGAGCGATGCATCGGCACCTTGGAGGTCAATTTCCGTACGCGGCGTTCTTCTGGCCGGCGCTCGCCGCCGTGGCAGCCGCCGAAGCTGCGTCGTCTGCGGTGGCCGATTTTTGGCGGCACGATGGCGAGTGCACCGCGCAAGAGCCGGAAGGTGCGACGCCGAGCAGGATTGCGCTTGAGCTGCACAGCGTCCGGCTCCGAGACTTTACGATGGCCAAAAGCGGCGTTCCCACGCTGCTGTGCACCCCGCTCGCGCTGCATGGAGCCGCTGTTGCCGACCTTGCCGCCGGGCACAGTCTCGTTGCCGCGCTGTTCATGGCCGATTGGCGCTCGGCCAGTTCCGAGATGCGATTTCTCGGAATTGACGACTACCTTGCCGATCTCAATGTCCTTGTCGATCAGATCGGTGGCCTCGTCGATCTCGTCGGGCTTTGCCAGGGAGGCTGGTTATCGCTGGTCTATGCGGGACGGTTCCCGGACAAGGTACGCAAGCTCGTCATGGCCGGCGCGCCAATTGATGTCGCCGCGCGGCAATCCCGATTATCGGCGATCGCCGAGGCTACTCCCATAACTCTGTTTCAGAGCCTGGTCGATCTTGGCGGTGGCCGCGTGATCGGCCACGACGTTGCAAAGTTCTGGGACAACCCCGCTGATGATGCAAACGAGATCCGCAGTTCGCTGCAGACGCCTCTGCCGACCGGGTCGCCAGAATTCGCGCGGCTCGAGACGATCTTCAAGAAATGGAATTCCTGGACCATCGATGTTCCCGGCAGCTACTACCTCGAAGTTATCGAGAGACTATACAAGCGCAATGAACTCGCCACCGGAAGGTTCGTCGCGCTGGGACAAAACATCGATCTCTCGCGCTTGCGGCTTCCAATTTATCTTCTTGCCGCGAGTGCCGACGAAGTGGTTGCCCCGGAACAATTGCTGGCGGTGGAGCGGCTGGTAGGAACACGGCCGGAGCGCCATGAGGTTGCCCCGTGCAATCATCTGGGTCTGTTCATGGGCCAGCGGACCCTTGAAGAATATTGGCCGAGAATTGTGGGCTGGTTGAAAGCGCCTCTCCTTGAGCGAAACCTCGGGCGGCTTTGACCTTGCGGGATATCGGCAGGTGAAGTTTCACTCGCGCCCCGGAATAACGCTGAAACTCACGGCTTCGCCGGATGAATGAACGGCCACGGACTGGTCTCGGAGTCTTTCGGCACTTCGACGGCGATGAGGTAGGGGCCGCCGTCCCCCAGCGCCTTTTCCAGTGCTGGGCGAAATGTCTCCGGCGATGCCACGCGTGCCGCGCCGACGCCAAAAGATTCCGCGAGCTTGACGAAATCCGGATTGACCAGATCGGACGCCACCACGCGGCCGTCGAACCGCTCGCGCTGGTCGCGCCGCACGTTGCCATAGGCGTTATTGTTGAAGACCAGCACCACCACGCCGATGTTGAACTGCACGGCGGTGGCAAGTTCCTGCACGCCGAACATGAAGCCGCCATCGCCCGTGATCGCGACCACCGTCCGGTCCGGATGCGCCACCTTGGCGCCGAGCCGCGGTGGGAAAGCCCGAGCCGAGCGTGCCCTGGTAGCCCGAGGTGATGAAGGTGCGCGGCTGGTATACCGGGAAGCCGTACCATGAGGTAAAGCCGACCTGCGACAACTCGTCGGTGACGATGGCATCAGGCGGCAGCACCTCGCGCAGAATATTCAAGTAAGCCATCTGCGGCTGAATCTTTTGAATCTCCAGCAGCGCCGTCGCGGAGGCCTCGCGGATTGCGGCGCGGCGGCCGCGCGTTTTTGTGTAGCCGGCCTTTCTGACCGCCGCGAGCAGTTCGTTCGTGCCGGCACGCGCATCGGCAACCACCGCGACGTCGGGCGTAAACCGCCGCATTTCCGAGGGATCGATGTCGATACGAACAGATTTCAGGCCATCGGGGCGAAATGGCCAGCGGAAACTGGTCGTCAATTCCATCCGGGAACCGATCCCGATCATGAGATCGGTCTGCGGCCACAACCGATAGGCCGCCGCCATCGTCAGCCCCAGTTCATGCGCGTTGGAGACGATGCCGCGCCCGCTGCGGAACGCCACCACCGGTGCGTCGATCAGTTCCGCAAG
>WNFJ01638034.1_pt4 | contig 11732 bp, 10 predicted proteins | sample 5400461 | NCBI WGS metagenome assembly WNFJ01 (sample SAMN13153349, study PRJNA577476) | soil metagenome | isolation source: 115 cm saprolite on Douglas fir-dominated hillslope | place: USA:California | collected 2013-09-17
CCGTCTGCTGCGACCAGACCCGGAAGGCGGCCTCGTAGCAGTCGGCCTGCTCACCGGGATTGTAGGCGGCACTACTCTCCCAATCCCAGGGCGCGCGGTTCGTGCCGTCCGCGCTGCGGTAGCCCAGCTCCGTGAAGAGGACGGGTTTGCCGTGGCTGGCCTGCCAGTTGCGGAAGGCGGCGACCATGTTCTCCCCGTTCCGGTTGCGCGACCAGCCCTGGACCAGCTCCTCCCGACTGGGGTTCATCTTGTCGGTGAGCGGCGTGTAGGCGTCGAGGCCGGCGACGTCCAGTTGGGACCAGAAGGACACGCTCGTGAACTCGTCGCCGGGGCTCACCGCGTTGGCGGCGTAGGTCAGGAGGCCCTGGTAGGTCCCACGCACGGTGCCGATCACCGCCGACCACCGCGACAGGTAGCGCGCGTCGCTCATGGTGGCCAGCTCGGTGCCGACACACAGCATCTCCACCTGGTTCGCCTGGGCCAGGGCCGCGTACTTCGCCAGGAACGCGTCATAGCTCGTGAACCAGGCCATAGAGTCCGCGGGTCGGATCGTGCCCCGCCAGGAGCCGTCGAGGACGTCCACGTGGGGCTTGAGCATCACCTTGATGCCCCGGCGCCTCAGATCGCGGATGGCCTCCACCACCGCCTCGTCGGTCGGAGTCCGGAGGGCGACCGGCGCGATCGAGGTCGAGTCGCGGGCCTCCATGTACCAGGTGACGAGCACGCCCGCCCAGTTCGCCTTCGTGGCCGTGAGCTGCTCGCGTGAGAGCTGGGCGGCGCCGTACTGGTACTCGTCGTGCCACCAAGACACGTGGTTGAGTCCGCGGTACGTGAAGCCGGAGCGCGAGGCCGGGTCGGGGCTGGGGGAGGGACCGGACGAAGGGTTGTCGGACGAACCGCAGGCCAAGGTCCAAAGCACGAGGACGGGGACGAGGCGGGCCCGCGGCATCAGCGTTCGGACGGGACCGCGGTCTCGGTCAGGCACCAGCTCTTGACCCGGACGGCCGTCCCGCCGAGCAGTCGGGATCAGCCGGGCAACCCTCCTGGCAGCCCTGGAGGCGAGCGACGCCCAGGCGATAGTCGGTTCCCGCGACGTCTTCGATGACGCCGCAGAAGCCGCTCCCCGACCAAGGCCGCACGCAGACCGTGTCCCCCACGGACTTGCCCGACCCCCGGGCGCCGTGCTGCCGGAGCATCTCGACCAGGGCGCGGTAGCCATTGCGCTGGGCCGCATCCAGGGCCGTGCCCAGCTCGCGGTGGCGGGCGTCGGGATCGGCCCCCGCCTTGAGGAGCGCGCGTGCGACGTCCGCCCGGCCCATCGCCGCGGCCTCGATCAGCGGGGTGAGGCCGCTCGCGGTCGCCGCGTTGACGTTCGCCCCCTCCCGGACCAGCGCCTCAACCCGGGCGGCGTCTCCCCGCCGGGCGGCGTCCAGGAGCGCGCGGTCGCGGTCGGTCGACGCCGTGACGACGGTCGCTCCGCCGAGGACGAGGAGGACGAGAGGCCAGCCACACCCCATCGGACAACCGTACCTCAAAGACCATGCGGGCAGGTAGCGCCGCTCGCGCGGCAGGATGAGGACCGGAGGCGAGCGGCGCGGGGACGCGGACGGATCCCGGGAGCCGGTCGGGTTACTTGTCCTGGCGGAGGTCCCGGCGGTCGCGGGTGAGGTCCCGGCAGTCGTGACGCACGTCCGTCCGGTCGCGACGGAGGTCCTTGCGGTCCCGGCGGATGTCGCGAGCATCGCGGCGGACGTCCTTCCGGTCGGAGGCGATGTCCTTCCGGTCCGCCCTCGCTTCCTCGCTGTTCCGGCCGTACTTCCGGACGTCCGCGCGCAGGTCGCGGCGGTCGGCTCTGAGATCGCGGCCGTCATGCCGCAGGTCACGGCGGTCCCTACGGAGATCCCTCCTGTCCTTGCGGACGTCGCTCTGGTCACGGCGGAGGTCTCTCCCGTCCTTCTTGATGTCCTTCCTGTCCGCCTGCACGTCGGATGTCTGGGCGTACGTGGCGGAACCCGTCAGTACGAAGGCAACGGCGAGAGCCGGGATGAATCTCGAAGCAAGGCAGGCCCTGTGTGTCATGGAGTTCCTCCTTTCACATCTTGTGACCGGTAGTCGAGGGCCTGGGTTTAACGGACTTTACAAATCGCGGGCGGCGCGAGCCCGGGTGCGGGGGTCAATCAAGAAAGAACCGGAGGTAGGGACGCTGCTCGGCCTCGCGCAGCAGCAGCAACCCCAGCTCCCGGGCGTGGTAGTCGCCCCACATGGAGGACTCGCCGCTCGGCACCTTCCGACCTGGGGGAATGTGATCCCAGCCATTGGGTCGGTGGTACACGGAGTGGAGGAGCAGGCCTTCGTGCGCCGGATCGGTCGAGAGGTAGGGTTCGGCGAGGAGGGTCCGCACCACCGTCAGGCCCGCCTGGCGGTACCGAAGGCCCCCGTCCGCATCCCCGTGGGTCAGGAGATGGTTGCCCAGCCGCAGCAGCCCCTGGGCGGCGATGACAGCGGCGGAGCTGTCCACCGGCTCGAGGTCATTGAAGGGGTCGGCAGGANNCCGCCAGTCCGGGGGCGCCGGTGTCCCAGTAGGGCACGCCGTCCGTCGAGGTGTTGGCGATGTAGAAGTCCGCGGTCGCCTCGGCGACTTCGCGAAACCGGGCCAGGACCCTTGCCCGGTCCTGACCGAGGGCGGTGAAGGAGCCGCCGGGCACGGTGGCGAGGAACTCGAGTTGCTCGGCGTACCCGAGCAGGATCCAGGCCAGCCCCCGCGTCCAGGTGGAGAACGGGGACCAGCCCTGCTGGCTGCTCGGGCAGCGGTAGGCCCCGTCGTTCACGTTGAAGATGGACTCGTGGGCCACCCGCCCGCGGACGTCGAAGGCGTCGCGGCCCCCGCCGAAGTACACGTTGAAGCGGGCGGTGGCCTCCGCGTGCTGGAGCAGGCGGGCGAGCAGGGAGACCGGCCGGTCGCCCTCGCCCATGAGCGCGTGGCCGAGCTGGTGGGCCAGGGCCAGCGCGCGCAGCGACCGGATGGTGTCCGCGAACAGCGAGTGGGGGCCGTTGAACGAGTAGACGTACCCGAGATCGGGGGCGAGGCGGGTCCAGCGCGCGGCCTGCACGGCGCCGCTCACCTTGAGGGCCAGCTCGTAGAAGCGCTCCTCCCAGGGATCCCGGGGGAGGCGCCCCTCGCGCGAGAGGCGCAGCAGGTTGCCGTAGGTGCTGACGTTGTTGAAGCCGTGGTCGTGGACCCCCACGTGGGTCAAGTGGGCGGCCATGTGATCCACGGTGGCCCGTCGCCCCAGCTCAAGGAAGGCCTCGTCCTGGGTGGCGTCGTACTGCAGGATCGCGGCCCCGACCTGGAAGCCCTGCGTCCACTCCGTCCAGCCGCGGCTCGTGTAGGTCCCGCGCACCGTGAACACGGGAGTGCCCTGGGCGGGATCCCAGCGCGCGGCCAGGTGCCGGATCTTCCCGGCGGAGAGCTCGAACAGTCTGAGGATGGCGGGGCGAAGGTCCGCCACCTGCAGCGAAGGATCGATCCGCAGCACCCTCAGAGCCTCCGGAGGTGGAGCCCGCCGTCCACGTGGATGACCTCGCCGGTGGAGAAGGGAAACTGGCCGCTCATGATGGCTCTGACCGCGAGCCCCACGTCGCGACCCGTCCCCCACCGGCCCTGGGGGACCAGCCCGTCCGCGATGAGGCGATCGTAGGCGGGCTTCACCCCGGCCGTCATCTCCGTGGCCATGATGCCCGGCCGCAGCTCGAGCACCTGGATGCCCTCCCCCGCCAGGCGCACCGCCCAGAGCTTCGAGGCCATGGCGAGCCCGGCCTTGGAGACGCAGTACTCGCCACGGTTCACCGACGCCGTGTGGGCGGACATCGACGAGACGAAGACCAGCTTGTACCCGCCGGAGAGCCGGCTCTCCCCGGGATGGGCCAGGAAGTGGCGGGCCACGAGCTGGGCGAGGAAGTATGGGCCTTTCAGGTTGACCGCCACCACCTCGTCGAAGCTCTCCTCCGTGGCCTCGAGGATGTCGGCCCGGACCCGGGGCGCGATCCCGGCGTTGCTGACCAGGGCATCCAGCCCGCCCAGCTCGGCCAGGGTCGTGGCCACGATCGACTGGCGATCGGCCGCGCGCGACACGTCGCCCCCGATTAGCGCGAACGTCTGCTCGCGCGTCCCCGCGAGCCGTCGGCAGGCGGCGGCCGTCTCGTCGGCCGCGGCGCGGTTGCGGGCGAAATGCACGCCCACGTTGAAGCCCGCCCGGGCGAGCTCCTCGGCGATCCCTCGGCCGAGGCCGCGACTCGCCCCCGTCACCAGGACGACGGCGGGCGTGGACGGACCGCTCGGAGGCATGGGCGCGCCCTACGGGCGCGCCGGCAGGGGCGGCGCGTCGTCCACCGGCGCGATCTTCAAGGCCAGGGCGTGCTCTCCCCGCTCACCCGGGGGCAGGTCAACGATCAACCCCGCGGAGGTGCGTGACCACCGAGGCTCCGCCTTCGAGCCGAGCAGCTCGACCCGCGCGATCGGCTTTCTGGTCAAGGTCGTCCCCTCGGCCAGGGACCGGATGGTGATCCGGCCGTCCGGCGGCCACGCCAGGGCCACCGCGTAGAGGGTGAAGGGCGGACCCGCGGTGTCCTTGAACGACCCGGCCACCACCGGGGTCGGACCCTCGCCGTAGACCTTCCAGGGCCGGGTGCCGTAGACGGCCTCACCGTTCCGGGCCAGCCACTGCCCGATCCCCAGCAGGATCCTCTCCTGCGGGTCGGGGATCACGCCGTCGGGCCGCGGCGCGATGTTGAGCAGCAGGGCCCCGTTCTTGCTCACGATGTCGACGAGATCGTCCACCAACGAGTCCACCGTGCGGTAATCGTGGTTCAAGATGTATCCCCAGGACCGCTTGCAGATCGAGGTGTCGGTCTGCCAGTACTGCGCGCGGATGGCGTCGAGCTTCCCGCGCTCCACGTCGAAGACCGCCGCCTCCGTGGGGAATGCCTCGTGCTTGTAGTTGATGACGGGGCCCCACTTCCCCGCCGCCGCCCGGTTGTAGTAGTACGCCGCGAAGCGCGGCAGGTAGGAACGGAACACCGGCTGCTCGATCCACCAGTCAAACCAGACGAGCTCGGGCTCGTACTTCTCCACCAGGTCTGCCATGCGCGCGAGCCAGTCGTCGAGGAACGCGGGGTCCGGGGTGGAGGCCTTCTCGGGCTGGGCGGGACCGTAGAGGTCGGCGAACTGCTCGTCGTTCACGTCCGAATCGAACAGGCGCCCCTGGTCGAAAAACCACCAGTGCTCGGCCCGGTGAGAGGAGAGGCCAAAGTGCAGGCCCTCCGCTCGCACCGCCGCTGCGAGCTCCCCGATCACGTCGCGGCGAGGGCCGATCTTCGTCGCCGTCCAGCGCGACAGGCTCGAGTCGTACATGGCGAAGCCGTCGTGGTGCTCGGCCACGGGCACCACGAAACGTGCCCCCGCCTTCCGGAACACCTCCGCCCAGTGCCGGGGGTCGAACTTATTCGCGGTGAGCTTCGCAATGAAGTCCTTGTAGCCGAGGGTCTTTTGCGCTCCGTAAGTCGCCAGGTGGTGGGCGAACTCCGGGGTGTCCTTCTTGTACATGTTGCGTGGGTACCACTCGTTGCCGAAGGCGGGCACCGAATAGACACCCCAGTGAATGAAGATGCCGAACTTGGCGTCCAGGTACCACGCGGGAACCCGATACGACTTCAGGGAATCCCAGTCGGGCTTGAACGGTCCCTCGGAGGCGCCCCGGTCGACCCGGGCGACGGCCGCGCGCACCTTCTCGGCGACCCCGGGCGCGGGGGCGGGCCAGGCGGAGACGGGATCGGCGGCCGGACCAGAGCGAGCGCCCGTCGTCAGGAGAACGACGCCCGCGAGGAGCCGCCCCGCGGCGCGGAAGTCGAGCATCCGCAGATACTACCCAGGTCGGGCGCGGACGGCTACTGGCGGGGGATGCGGTGCTGGGGGCGGGGGGCGGCGGGGCGGAAGGCCTGCTCCCGCAGGACGGTCACCCGTCCGGGGAGCTGGCCCATCGCGCCGCGCACCGCCCCCAACAGGTCCTCCGGCGGACCGAGCGCGCGGAGGTTCACCAGCACCTCCATGCGCCGACTGGCGGGAGCCTGCAGGTCCCCCTCCAGCTCCGGCTCTTCTCCCTGCGCGGTGAGGCTCGCTTTCAGGGCACTGGTCCCGCTCGTCACCGCGCACTTCAGGTGCGCGATCCTCGCCCCCTGGGAGCGAAGCCGCGACCCCAGGTCGTCGAGGAGCGGACCCGCCACCTGTGCGGGAAGGTGGGCCAAGGGAAGCTCCAGGCGGCCTCGCCAGTTCACCCAGCCCAGGGCCGCCTCCGCGGCCGCGTAGCGGGCGTAGTCGATCTCGAGCTCGCGGGTGGCCGCGGGGGCGTCGCCTTCCAGCGCGTCGTTCAGCCACGCGAGAACGCCTTCCTCCGTCCGCGCGCTGACCCGCCGCGCCCCCTCCACCGCCGCCCAGCCATGACGGTCGGACTTGCTGAGCAGGCGGAGATCCGCTTCCTCCTCCTGCTTGCGAAACAGGAAACGGACGTCGGGACCCGCGTCGTCTCGCTCGACCTCGGCCCGCCGGGCGGGGTCGATCACCACCGTCAAGGGGGCAACGCGCAGGGAAGTGCCGCACGACTCCTGCATGGGCCGCAGCACCGTGGCCGCGAGGTCGGTGCAGCTCCCCACCGGCTCGGCGAACACCACGTGGGGGCGCAGGGGGAGAAGGGATGTGACGGTGCGCCGCAGGTCGGAGAACCGGCAGCAAAAGCAGCCGCCGCCGACCTCCGCCCAGGGGACGCCGTGCGCGGCCACCCACCGGCTGTCCACGAGCTCGTCCCCCTGATCGTTGGTGACGATCGCCGTACGCCAGCCCCGGCGCGCGAGGATCCGCCCGGCGGTCAGGAGCAGGGTCGTCTTCCCGGCCCCCAGGAAGCCCCCCACGACCGCCAGGACTGGAGTCTCAGGCGGTGACGACAAGGGGGGCATCACGGGTCACTTTCACCTCACGTTCCAGCACCACCACCCGCTGCGCGCCGTCGGCTTCCGCCCGGTGACCCAGGTCCTGGTCGCCGATCGTCACCGAGGTCTTCGCCGATCCCGGCCGGAGCGCGAGGACCACGCGGGCCAGCGTGAGCGTGCCTTCCCTCGGAGCGAGCTCGAGGCGAGTTCCCGAGGCCGGGCGACGCAGGCGGAACGCGCCCCAGCCGCTCGCCGCGGACCAGAAGCATCGGAAATCCGGGGCCTCCATCCGGGGAGCCACCGTGACCTGCCTTCGGGGCGCGTCGTACAGGAAGCCGCTCAGGGCCAGGAGGCCCGACCACGCGGCCATCGCCCGCGCGTAGTGATGGCCACATTCCGCCTCGTTCCAGGGGTTGCGCCGCTCCCCGTCGTAGCGACGGCGGACGTTCTCGATGCACTCGACCCCCTCCCTCACCATCCCGGCGTAGATCATCAGGGCGGCGGCGGCGAAGTACGGGAACGGGATGCGAGGCCGGGTCCCCTTGCCGTAATCGCAGATCACGAGCGCCGCCTCGTCGTTCAGGGCGAAGACGCGCTGGACGGAGTCGTGGTCGAAGAGCTCCTTCTTGTAGTTGTACCGGTAGATCGACCGCAGGGCGGTGCGGGCGTGCTCGGGGTCCACGAGCGGGCCGAGGCCGGCGACGTCGGCCAGGTACTGCCCCAGCAGCTGGTCGATCAGGCAGCCGTCGCCGAGCTGGTATTCCGGGCTCTCCGTGTCCTCCGATCCCATGCTGCTCCGCAGGGCGGGAGCAATCCCCGCCTGGGGGACGCCGCGGACCTTCTGGACGTAGTACTCGCCGTTGAAGAGGTTGGCGTCGATCCACCGGCGACCGCTCTCGAACAGTCGCCGGTATTCGGCCGCCTGGGGATCGCCCACCGCCTTCGCCATCTCCTCCGCGGCGCGCAGGGCGCCGAGGTAGTAGACGCCGCACTGGGGGTTCGGCCCGTAGAACTCCACGTCGTAGGTGTTGTGCTGCACGCCCTCCATCACGCCGTCCTTGTCCGCGTCCCACCCGCCCGCGACCCAGGCGAACTCCAGCGCTTTCCGGGCCCGGGGCCAGATCTCCCGCAGCCATCCGTCGTCCCCGGACAGACGCCAGTCGATATAGGTCTTGATGATCTGCCCCATCTGGCCGTCGGCGGCGGCGAACCCGGAGCGGCCCCCGCCCTCGGGCAGGACCTGGCGGAAGTGGATCGCCCCCGCCTCGTCCAGCGAGTGCCCGAACGCCGCCCGCCGCAGGGAGACGGAAAGAGACGGAAAGAGGTGCGCGGTGGCGGTCTCGTAGTTCCAGACGTGCGTGCAGTTCCCGAAGCAGCAGCCGCTCTTGTCGTTCACGCCTTCCCATCCGTGGAACTCGCCGTCCGCGGTCCGGAAGCAGGTCGTGGTGACGAGGGTGGAGAGGTTCGACATGGCGGCGTCCTTGACCCCGCCCGGGAGGGTCGACTCGCGCACGGCCGCGGCAAACTCGCGCGTCTTCCCCTCGAGCTCGGAGAGTCGCGGCGTCGCGAAGTCCGCCACCGCGGCCGCGTCCGCGAACCGTCGCGCGTAGGCGTTGCCGACGACGGTCTTCTCCTCGCCCTTCGCGGCCTGCCAGCCCATGCGCTCGGGGGTGCGATTGGGAAAGTGCCAGGCCAGGACGAAGCCGAAGCCTGCCTCCCCCCCCGCGGGGATCTCCTTCCGCAGACAGACGCAGCCCACTTGGTTCCGCTCGGGGGGCTCGTCCGCGAGGGACCCCGCGGCGGAGAACGCGTCCCAGAACAGGAGCGGGCTGTTCCACCATCTGCCGCGCGGCCACCCCCGCCACACCGTCACTTCGCCCGGGTCCGCGGTGGTGGCCGCCAGAAGGAAGCTCCCCTGCAGCAGGTCCTCCGCCGCCAGCCCGGGGTTGGTCATCACCAGGCCCTTCCACCCCGCACCCGACCTCACCTCGTTCACCCGCTTCTCGGCCGCGCTCTTCTGCTCGGGGGTCGAGGCCCCGAGCCCCACCGGGTTGTCGATCGACCATGCGATGGCGACCTTCGCCCGCTCGGCCGAGGGGTTCCGGACCGTGTAGCGGAGGAAGGCGATCGGCAGCCCCGAGTCGTCGGCGTTCAGCGGAAAGAAGGGGCTGAACGCCTCCAGGGACACCGCGGCCGGCACGCGCCGGTCCTGGAACGCGATGCGCGCGATGGGAAACTCGCCGGTGAAGGTCGCGCTCCTCAGGCGCCGCAGCCCCGGCGAGTTCTCCGATCCCAGCCCGTCCCGCCCCTCGTAGGGCGGCAGGTGCTGCGCCTCCAGAACCATGGCTACCGGCGGGGACGCGCCCTTCTGCACCCAGAGGCTGGGCAGCGCGTACGACGGCTTCAGCCCCTTGTCCGGACGGTTGAAGATCTCCCAGTCGCGGAGGTGGCCCCGGCCGCCCAGGCTGATGGATCCCGCCCCGATCCCTCCCAGGGGAAAGGCGAGCATCGCCAGTTGCCGTCCGCGGTAGCGCCGGGGGTATTCGATCGGGAGAAACGGCGCCGAGCCGGCCTCCGTTCCCGGCCGGCTCCGGCGGCATGGCGGCCTGCCCCCGAGCGAGGGCGGGCGCCCCCGCCGCCAACGCCGCCGCCTTCAGGAAACTGCGACGCCGCGTTCCCGCCACGGTCCAGGATTCTACTCGGGTACGACCTCGCCGTTCAGGCACGACGTGACCCCGAGGACGGTCGCGCAGATGCTGAGCTCGCCGGGCGGACGGGGATCGAGCGTCTTGTTGAAGGTGCTGCTCGGCTCGTCGCCCACCACGATCCGCTGCTCGCCGTTCCGACGAACCACCGGATGGCGCTCCCGTGCACCTCAGGGGGCACGGTCCTCAGGTTCTCGTCCTTGGGAGTGGCGGTCACGTAGCCGAGGCGCGGCAGGGGCAGCTTCTTGCGTCGGGGTGCGGCGGCACTAAGCCGGCCTCGCACTTGAAGGCATAGAGGCCGACGAACATCTCCACCACCACGTCCCTCGGCTCGAGGGGGAAGGATGCCGGTGTGCAGGTGGCGGCGTAGGAATCCGGCCCCCGGCGGAGGAAGCCGCGCCCGGTGTCGATGGAGAACCGCTCTCTCCGCTCGTCTCTGCGCTTCACGAGGAGGGACTCCCGGAACATGTCCACCCCCCCGCAGAGGCCGCTCTCCCCGAGCTCCTCGACGAGGGCCGCCAGGTAGGCGTCGCGGGCGAGGAGCCGGTATCCCCCGGCTCCTGCTCCTCCTTGAGGTTGAAATACTCGGGATGCCGCCGGACCACGGCGTCGATGGCCTCGTCCATGTCGGGGAGGAATTGGCTCCCCGAGCGCGCACAGCGCGCCTCCGCCACGCCGCGCCCGCGCGAGCACCCCTGCTCCACAGCCTGGAAGGGGGGCGGCGTGGGCCCGGCCGGAGGGGACGGGGGGAGCGCAGGTCGGGGGGCGGTGGGGGGATGCGCCGGAGGAGCACGCAAGGATACCGGCGGCGCCAACGCACACGAGGACCCTGGGATTCTTCATCATGAGGCCCCCCCATCGACGTGCCTCCGGGCGCGGAGCCGGGGTGGGAATGAACGGCGTTACTCTAACGGGCAGACGGGACACGATCAACCCGATGCAATTCCCTCTCCGGGGTTCCGCAGCCCGATCCGCTCGAAGGACCTCGGCAGGGGGCAAGATGAGCCGAAGGCGGGGGACGGTCGCGTTGGTCGTCGCGGGTATTCTGGGAGCGAGCCTGGCTCGGGCCCAGACCGTACAAAACGTGGTGTTGCGGAATTCCTTCAACCCGGTCGGGGCCGGCGCGCGCGGCCTGGGGATGGGAGGAGCGTTCATCGCGGTCGCGGACGATGGCACCGCCGCCTCCTTCAATCCCGCCGGCCTCTCGCAGCTCCGTCGAACGGAGCTCGCCCTGGTGGGGTTCACCGACGACTTGACCTCGACCCTGCTGATCCCCCTCGCGGACGGGAGCGTCCAGAGCAAGGAGTCGAAGACCCGGCATTCTCGGCCCGATTTCTTCGGCCTCGCGGTCCCCTTCGAAGTCGGCGGCAAGAACCTGCCCGTCCACCTCTCCTACCAGCGCTCGGTCGACCTGATCGGAAAGGGCGAGGCCACGGTCCAGGACACGGTCAACCTCAGCCAGATCCAGCCCGGCCTGACGGGGACGGGCGACTTCATCGCTGACATCAAACCCGCGCAATCGGGGGCCTTCCACACCGCGAGCCTGTCCGTGGGCTACGAGGTGACCTCCCGCCTCTCGCTCGGGACGTCGATCAACTATTGGATCGGCGAGTGGACGGCCCAGGGCACCGACAACTTCCGCCTGCGGGAGAAGCCGCCGGGCAGCACTGCCCGGGTCGAGGTCCCCCTCGTCAACACCCAGTTCAACCAGAAGCAGAGCATGCGCGCGCTCAGCCTCAACCTGGGGCTCCTGCTGAAGTACCCGAGGGTGAGCCTGGGCGCGGTCTTGCGCATGCCCTTCGTGGGCGACTACGAGCTGGCGGAGAACGACGTCTCGACCTCCTTCGTGCAGGGCAAGCCCCAGGATCCGACGTCGGCGAGCGTCGGGGTCACCTCGCGGCTGCACTGGCCGCGAAGCGTGGGGGCCGGCCTCGCGCTGCGGCCTTTCCGCGGGCTGACCCTCGCTGCCGACTACACAAACTCGCGCTGGTCGCAGACCTTCATCGAGGACGTACCCGCGGGGGCGCTGCTGACCCCGGTGAAGACGAG
>WNFJ01206296.1_pt1 | contig 11731 bp, 10 predicted proteins | sample 5400461 | NCBI WGS metagenome assembly WNFJ01 (sample SAMN13153349, study PRJNA577476) | soil metagenome | isolation source: 115 cm saprolite on Douglas fir-dominated hillslope | place: USA:California | collected 2013-09-17
TTTTGTGTTTCTTATGGGTGCTGCGGTAGTGTTGTGACCTAAGAGACGTATTGGGATCGCGATCCGGGTTCACCGCTGTGCATCCTCCTCCTTCACATTCGGTCACGTCTCTAGACGAGTCTTTGGTTTTGGACGCTGCAAACGATGCGCTGGGAATGGCGACAATCGCCGCCAATGCAACGGCAGCTGCTACGCTGATCTTCCTCATGAGAGTCCTCCCAAGGGGGTAGCATCATGGCAAACGGAAATGTCTACGCTGTTGCTGACCCCATGGCGGGTAACATGCGGCGCTGCTTATGAACAGCCCATGAATAAAAAGTTCCAGCAAGGAAGGGGTTCAGTGCGCTTAAACAACCCGGCCGCTACCGCCGCACGCCATGTGTGGCGCAAGCGCCTGGCTAACTTCCGGCAAACTGGAACCGCACCGTAGCCGATAATCATTTCGGTCCCGCGCGCAGCGATGATGGTGCACTCCAGCCAGACCGGCCGGGCGAGCGGAAGCACCGCGGCGAGCATTTCGTGGAGCTCAGCCGCGCCGCCCGCATAGGCGTCGATGCGGGAGAGGTCCTCCTTGCTCAAGAGGTCCTCCTTGCTCAATTGCCGCTGCTCGGCATCGGGCAGCCAATCCGAGAGCCAGCGCATCGGTGGCTCCTGCATCGCAGCCAGGCACCCCGAGGTCGATGATGATGTCCGCGAGCATCATAGGGAGGGTTCTCCTCGCGCCGGATGGCCTCAATCCCCTGGTAGGACCCCCGTCCATGCACTTTTCGGGCAGGGGTGCTGCCTGTTGTGGGGTGCCTGACGGGCCCGGCGCGCTCTACGGCCTTCCTGCGCGTGCTCACGCCCGTGTCCGCGTTGCTGCCAAGAGCAAGAGCACGGCAGCCGGGTTGAGCAGCAGCGCGACCGCCAGGATGACCAGCATCTATACGCCGAGGTCGCCGAATCGCTTACTCTCAAATTGCTCAGGCCACGGAGGAGTATCGACCCATGTGCGACGTCGCGCCCTACTACGTCGTTGTCGACGCGAACATTTGGATCGCGGAGCGTTTGCTGCAATCCTCAATCGGGAGCGCGTTTCTATATGCAGTGACAGGCGCGAAATCCGCCATTTTGCTGCCAGAGGTGGTCGAACTTGAGATCAGTCGGGTCTTGCCCGACATGGCCGAGCGGGCGGTTGGCGTCATCAGACCATGCCCGCCGCGCCGCCGGCCGCACCATCACCGGAACCAGCAGCACCCGCGGCGCCGACTGCACCAGCAGCAGCGCCGCCCGTTCAGCCGGTGGCGGTGCCATGAGCGCAGGCAATCCGTTGGGGTACCGGGGAGGCCGATTTGAGGGCGATTGAGGCTCAAAAACCCTTGCAGCACAGCATGTCAAATCTGGAGTCTGGAAATCGCTTGGTCGCCGCGGAGGGCGTCCGGGAGCCGACCACGGGGTGATGCGCCATGGGCGCTTTCGACAACCTATTCGGTAATCCCGCGCAGGGCACGCACCTGTCCGAGGCTGGCAACGCGTCATGGATGCACCCCTTCAGCCATCTTCGGCAGTCTCAATGCCGCGCTGCATTACCTGCCTTGCCACGTGGCTAGGATCATCAAATTCCCAGAGCGCCGTAACGAGATCGCCAAGCTCAGGAGTGAAATTCAGGAGATGAATCGGACGGTGCTGTGTGACTTGGGCGCGGTCCTGGCCGGTGTCGGACCGCTCCTTTTTTTAGGGGGCGACGCAAATGGCCTTCGACGTGGCCATCATTGAAGATGTGGTGGGGCGAATTGTGGTCATCGCGCGCGTCGTGAAGTGCGAAAATTCGCCAGCGTAGCAAATACTGCTTGCCGCACGCGGCGAAACGTGGCTTCCGCTATTCGCAGAGGCCCGACCGAGCGTCGGAGCATGTTCTTCATTATCGTGAATTCCGAGGCCTCAAGCAGAGCTTGGCTGCCGAGACGAAACATCGTTTCCGTTTCGGCCATGTCTGAGGGCAAGACCGCGATCGTCTGAGGTCTTTCTCTGTGAAACCACAACGGTACGGTAAGGCTCAAGACACCGACCTGATGGGCGGTCAACCGCTCTCTCTTCCACCAGGCGTCGGGAATTTCCGCGAACAGCGATCTCCTGGCCGGGGCCGCGGGGCGCCAGCTTTTGAGCGCGGTCCAAAAGCGCTGGGCGCCGTCGTCCCATTTCCGCGTTTTCCAGTTTAATGGATGTACCTTGTGCGTTAGTAACGGCAACGCAAGCGTCTCGATGCGTGCGCCGCGCATCTCGCAAGCCAATGGAAACCAGTAGTCCCACCAGGAGTCTCCGATGGAGAAGCCGGCATCGTCTTCCGGCATGATCTCAGTATCAAAAAAATAGGCATCGAAGCCACGCTGCACCGCGGAAGGTTTGCCGTCTCCAACATCAAGCCGCCACGCAAGCAGGGCGCGGCGTTCCAGGCTTCTCTGCAAGTTTGCCGCGAGCCCCGGATATCCGACGATCCGGCAATCGCTGTTGATGACCCCGGCGAACCGGCCGGAACGGTCGCGGATCGCCGAAAGGAGGGCACCGATGCGCGGTTTCCTGTCAGCGGCCATGACGCTGAATTCAATCGGCAGGTCGAGCTTTCGCAGCGCTTCCGCTTCCAACGGCCCATTGACCGCAACGGCTTCGAACCCGGCGGCGCGCCATGAGTTCAGGCAGTCTCGCAGGTAGGTAACGGCTTCGGCATCAGCCGGCGGCCGAATGGATGTAAAGAGCTGTAGCATCTGGTCCCCTCTGGACCGAAGACGCGCATCGATTTTCAGAAAGTCAAGGCCGTCGTCACTTCCCATCTTGCCGGGGCGCCCAACGCCAGCGTTCGAATCCTCTTCGCAAGAACGCGCCTGCGATTGTCATCCATCGCTCCGGATTGTGTTGAAGCTCGCGGGCGATCGCCCAAAGACGGCTGCGTGAAGGGTCGCCCCCGAATTTGCGAAGCATAGCGAGGGTTCGTCTGCGGAGTTCTTGGCGCAGCACGAACCCAAAGATTTTGGGGCTTTGACTTGTCTGCAGCGTTTCCCGCAGGTCCTGCCAGATGCCGTTAGGACGCGCCAGTTCGCCGCTTGATATGCGGTGATGGGTGCTTATCAACGCATTCGCGACCTGACGCGCCATCTCGGCGAAGCTGAACTTGGAGGCCTGCGCCGTACCACGGGCGATGAACTCCTCGCGAACCGTCGGGTCGCAAAGCCGCTCGATCGCCTGACCCATGCCGTCCGCGTCGTCCTCGCCGACAAACAACGCCGCGTCGCCGGCAATTTCGATGATCGAGGAATTTCGGCATGTGACGACCGGCGCCCTGCATGCCATCGCCTCCAGTACCGGCATGCCGAAGCCTTCATAGCGCGATGGATAGAGGAGGGCGTGCGCTCCCCCGGAAGCCGCGCGCAATTCATCATCGTCGAGCCTCAGCCGGATCATGCGGGTTTTCGGCGCCAGGGCCGCTAGGCGCGACTCAATCACAGCACTGCCGCCAACGCAGACAAGAGTAAATCGCGAGGGATCGGGCAACCGTCCGATCGCTTTGAACACGAGTTCGCCGTTCTTGTAGCCATCGATACCGACCCGCTCGCCAACCATCAGCACATAGGGCCGGTCCGAAAGCCCATATTTGTTTCGCAGCGACGCGATCTCTTGCGGAGACGGCGGAAAAAAGCTCCTCCAAACGCCACAATGCGCCACATGGGTGCTGCCTTGCGGCAGGTCGTAGATGCCCTCAAGATCGCGGGCCGAGTTCTCGGATATCATGAGATGGGCGGCGGCGTGCAAGATCGCGCGGCGCTTCTCGCGCCACACTTCCCGGGACAGGTCTGCCCCGATCATTTCGGGAATCGTATCGTAGCCGAAAAAAAACGACGGCGTGGCGGTAGGCGTCGTGTAGTAGGTCGAGACAAATAAATCGGCGTCGAGTTTGCGGCAAATCCGTTCGAGCCCAAGACCGTCCGCGCCCGTCCCCGCGTAGTCGTGCGCATCGATTTTTTCGCAACGAAGACTTGGAATTCGCGACGCCTCATTGCCGCCGCGATCGAGGAAGACGACGTGTTCGATAAAGCCGGATTTCGCCCATTCTTCGAGCAATGCTGTCCAGACGCGGGCAATCCCCGACGATTGATACTGGAAAAAGACTCCGTCGACGATGATGCGCAGCCTCGACTCCGGAAGAGTTCGAGCAGCGTTGCCGGAGCAGGATCGATCTGATGGCCTAATGTATATACTCATGCGCAGAGCCTCAGTTCCATTTCGCTGGCGCTCGATGTACTTTAGTTGTGTCTAGCAGTTTCAGCACCGCACGCGCCTACTGATTTCATTCTATCGGCCTGATCCTCATCACCTCCCCGGCGGAAATGCTGAGCAAGCGCAGCGTGCAACAGATCATTAACGGTGAAATAAACGGCAACGCCACGGCTCCGGTAATCGGCCAACAGGCTGGCGGCTTCGCCTTCGATCGGCCTGTGACCTGAATTGTCGAGTCCGAGCAGCACATCCCCTGCCTGGAGATCCACTGCATCGTCTGCAAGCGCATCTAGCGGACATGCCAAGAGATCGAGCGTGAAACGCCGCGCATAACGATAGTGCCAAGAGCCGCCTTCATCGCTCAGATAGACCGGCTCGACGCGAAAGCCCTCGGGCGGCCGTTCCAGAAAGGCGAGTATCAACGCCCGCGCCGCGCTTTCAATGCCGGTCTTGAGTTCGCTGCGGCAAGTCTTCGATACGTCGAGCAGCAATTGCGGCCGGTTGAGGGGAGGTGGCTCACTCCGCGCGACGGTTTCCGTAATCTCTATCAGTTCATCATCATCGGGCATGCGCTCGATGCCGGCTATGGCGAAAGTGAGCGCGCGGGTTCTGCTCGCCGCTGACGTGTAGAATCGTTCGATTGCTGCGTGGTATTGCGCCGCGCAGGTGAAGGGATTGTGCTTTTCAAGGATGATTTCTCGGGCGCGAGTCCCAAATTTTTCGCGCAGCTTGGCATCTTTCCAGAGCGTCTCCAAAGCACCTATCAATTGTGCGTCTGTAAAATCGTCTGGCAGCTTCCAGACGGCGTCACCATCCAGGTCGGCCATGCTACCGTTGGCATTGACGATGGTCGCTAAACCGTAGTTCATGCAATCGAATACGGCTGCCGACGTTTCGCCGCGCGAAAGTGTCCGCAACTGAATCCCAATGTCGGCGGCGGCAAGATATTGGCGAAAAACATCCGCGTCTACCCAGCCAGTAATGCGGACGTTTCCATCTATCAAGTTATCGCGGATCGTGGCGAGCATTTCGCGGCCGTAGCTGCCGGCATCGTTTTCGCCGACAAAGATCAAGTGGCACGTGCAATCCCGTGCCAAGGGGGATTTCAACCAGGCGTGCAATAGACGACGGCTATGTTTGGTAGGCACCAGATACCCGAACGTGCAAACTAGAAAATCCGAAGCACCGAAGCCCAATGCCGCCCGAGCGGCCATCTTGTTCTCGCCGACCCGTGAAGTGCGTGGAAATGGTATCACCGCCCAATCGGAGGGATCACCTCCGTACCATTTCCTTGCCAAGCGAAGCGAATTTGCAGAGTGAACGATTATGCCTTGGGCGCGCTGCAATACGCTGAGATTGCACGGATAACGCCAGATGATATCATCAGTGTTGTTGGCACGAAAACGTTGCCAGACGGCTTGATAGCCGTGTGAGGTATAAAGTTCCAACACCCAGGCATTGGGGAATGATCCGTGATTTTCCATGTAAGCGATCAAGTGCGACAGGAAGAAGTCATGCAAAACGACAACTCCTGGAATCTCATCCAAAAGTCGAAACATGTGCTGATGGAAAATATTATTGCCGAAATGATATAGTATTCTGTCGTATTTGTCGGCATGGTTCCGGAACCAATCGACTGTCCGGATCGGGAATGTGGCCGTGATGTACAGATCTCTTACCTCTCGCTGCGCTACCACTATGTCAATCTCAAAGTGCCGGCTAAGTTCCGGTAATAGCTCGGCGCTGTAGTCGGCGATACCACTGGGTTCCGGCGGCAGCGGTGATATATAGGCGAGCGTTGGGCGGAGGCTAGCGGCAACCTTGTCTCTGCCCTCACCGCTTGCGATGAGGGCCTTGAGTTGGGAGTAGACATAGCGGGCGCGGCGCGGAAGATGGGGCCGGCTCTCTAAGTCGGGGTGGTGCTCGACGAAATTCTGAGCGGGCATTCGGAACGGCATCATTCTCAAACGCGCCTCAATCGTTGGGAAGAACCGCAACAAGAATTTCGCCTGCTGCCCTAGACGCGGCCGAGCTAAGAGAAAACGTGCAACCACAACTATCCCCCGCCGCGCTACGCGACGCGGGTGGGAGCCAGGCCTGAGGGTCAGCCAGGCCAACACGCCTTGCAGCAACCGATGCGCTGCGCCGCTTGTGTTGCCGGCCTCGTTCGCACGGGCTGCTGCTTGCTCGCGGAGGTTTGCCAACTCCGCATTGATCCGTGCGCAGAATGGAGCGCTCGCATACCCGCTCAGCGCGAAGTCATCGAAGTAATTAGGCCCGGGCCCGAAATGCCTCTTCAGCTCCAGCTGTTCACGGCTGACATAGAAGCGATTCAGGCCGTCGAAATAGACGAACTCATAGCCGAGCGCGACAAGAACCGGTTCCCAATTCGCGAACGTGGGTTCCGGAGAATTAGGCTTCGTGCTTTCGACGACTACGATCCAGGGGCGTGTTTTCGCCGGCGGCCAGCTCTGAATTACTGCCCGCTCCATCCCCTCCACATCGATTTTCAGCCAATGAATATCCCTGTCGCTGTGATTGGACAGGAGTGTGGACATTGGCATGCAGGGAACGTCGATGCGCACACTCTTGCGGTTGTCTCGTTTATGCATTGCGGCGATAGTCGGATCGCCGGTGCTCAGGCCGTTGTCAAACTCCCAGAACGGAATGGTACCCGACTTCATCCCGATCGCGGCCTGGATGACTGTCTCATCGGGTCGTGCTTGGCGAAGTTTTTCCGCATAGGCGGCCGTCGGTTCGACATGCACGCCGCGCCACCCCTTTTCATAAAACGCCAGACTGACCGAATCGACGACAGGATCATGAGCTCCGATATCGATATAGAAGCCACGATTCACGTGCTTGAGCGCACGCCAAAGAATAACGTCTTCAAAGTTCTGGGCATATGAGGTCAGCATATCAAATGCGCTCCGGAGGAGTATGGGGCGGTGAGAGCGCTGAGGTTCGGTGACGGTCCATGATGACCTGTTCGCTGGCGCTCGAAGCATCTAGTACTTGCAGCACGGCGCGCGCCGACTGGCTCCATTCTATCGGCCTGAACTCGCGCCGCACGCGGTCCCGCCATTCCCGAAGTCCGACCTGGTCGTGTATGGTCTCACGTATGACGCGGTGAGCATCCGTGGTGTTGTCCGGATCAATGTAGCGGGCGAGCGAGCCGCCGGCCTCGGGCAACGAAGTGGTTTTGGAGATGATGCAGGGGCGACCGAAGGCATGGCTCTCGGTGACTGGCAGGCCCCATCCTTCGTAGAAGGACGGAAACAAAGTGAACAGGCAACCGTCGTAAAGCGCTTCGAGTTCTTCGTCAGTGGGGCTCTCAATGAGAACGATCTTGCCATCAAGGAACCGGGATTTGTGAAGCTGTTGCATCAAGTCGGAGACGCGCCAGCCAGCCTGCCCTGCAAAGACGAGCGTCGGCACCGACGCTGCCGGCATCTCCTCCAAGAGTCGTCGCCATACCCGAAAGAGCAGAATGTGGTTCTTTCGTACCTCGATTGTGGAGACGATAAGCGCGTAGGTGTTAGGAGCCGGCAGGCGGCTCGACACAGCGCCGCTAGCTGAAGTCCGATGTCCCGCGTTGCTCCTTTTGAAACCTGTGCCAATCGGAATCGGGGTCGGCACGGCACGCAGCGCCAAACCCCTATTCTGAGCGTACTCCGCTACATCTCCGGCCGTGGCGGCGGAAATAGTGAGGATCACGTCCGCTAGCAGTAGTGCACAATCAAACCACCCCTGAAAGGCCCTAGCGAGTCTCTCTTCGAACCACTCGGGTCGGCGCAACGGAATAATATCATAGATTAATAAAGCGAACCGCAACCCCTTCTCGCGTTTTACTCTCTCAATATACGACCTATAACTGGGTTCGACCCACGGGGCTCCGAGAGCCGCCAGAACGTCTCCGGGTCTTGCAGCGGTATCAAAATGATCGGAGGAGACCGCTACCCCATTGCCTCGGGAGCGGCCTTTCTGAAGCGCTCGCGCAATGCCAACAGCGCGGGTGCGTATCAGCTGAGCTAAGCCGATAAATACCTCGATCAGCAGAAACACAACCTTACGGAGGCTGGGTGGCAGTACGCGAATCGCCTTCTTAGAGACAGACCGTGCCATTGTGATAACGGACTTCGCGTTAAGTTCCTCATTACTGGCGCTGCCCATTAAGGTGAAGACTGCCTCCACGGCGGCCCATGAAGTCGCTGTGAAACACTGCCGCTTCGCATCGTGCCGGACAAAGAACACGCGGCCTTTACTCTGAGGAAGCTCGAAAAGCGCACGGCATAGCTCAAATTCTAGACGTTGAGTGCCGGAGGGTCGCAGGCCAAGTGTCCTGTATCTGAAAAGATCTTCGACATCGATCCAAATTCTATTATCCAAGGCGAACCCTCCCCGCGAGATAGACAGCAGCGATTACAGTGAATCAGCAAAAATGCGCGAGTAGTGTCCTTTTTGGCCGAATTTACGTGCCCGTATAACGCGAACCTACCACTGGATTCTAGCTTACGCAAACGGGCAACAAAGAGGCATTTGAATTGATCCAAGCTCGGAAGAAAGAAGTTAATCAATCGAAAGTTGTTCTTTGAATCGGGCGCAAAGCCGCCGCGCTTGCGAGCCGCCGCACAACTTCGGGCATTCGCACTTGCGCCTTCCATCCGAGAACCCGGTGCGCCCGATCGGGGCATCCCGCAGAAACGCTGATGTCCGAGGGGCGCATGAACTCTCCGGATGAAACGACGTGCGCCCGCCAGTCGAGATTGAATGCCGCGAACGCTTCGGCCACGAAAGCCTTCAGTGGCTCGCTTTGCCCCGTCGCAACAACGAAGTCCTGTGGATCGTCGTGTCGCAGAATGAGATGCATCGCCTCGACATATTCCTCAGCCCAGCCCCAGTCGCGCCAGACGTCCAGATTGCCGAGGACAAGCGGCTCCGTCCTTCTTTTCATGGCGATGTCGGCTGCGGCCCGAATGACCTTTTGGGTGACAAAGCGTGCCGGACGGAGAGGCGATTCATGGTTGAAAAGTATGCCTGATGCCGCAAAGAGTCCGTATGCGTCGCGGTAGTTGGCGACGGCCCAAAATGCCGCCGACTTGGCTACGGCGTACGGGCTGCGCGGGAAAAAAGGGGTCGCCTCGTCGGCGGCGACCTTTGTGTCGCCAAAACACTCGCTTGACGCCGCGTTGTAAAATCGGATCGACCTCCTGAGGAACCTCATCGACTCAAGAATATTGAGTGTTGCCACCACGATACTCCCGTAGGTCTCGATCGACTGCTCAAACGAAAGCCCAACCGAGCTCTGGCCACCCAGGTTATAGACATGGTCCGGCGCCGTGCGCTCGATGACCTGGATCACACTGCGGAAGTCGATCGGGTTTGCGGAATGCAGCGTGACACTATTGCGGATGCCAAGACGGGTCAGATTGGCAAACCCGTTGAGTTCGGCGTCGCGGGACGTACCATGCACAGTCCAACCTCGGGTCAGCAAATGCTTTGCCAGCAGGCTGCCGTCTTGCCCTGAAATACCGAATATCAGTGCGGTGCCCGCCATGACCCATCCATCTTATGGAAACCTCTCCCACACGCACGAAGGCATACCGTGAAAATCTACCAACAAGCTGTTTCCGCCAATTTCGAGGCAGGTTCCAACGCTAGTCGGGGCTTACAACTCGACCGTAATTGGGTGTAACATCTCTGTAGCTGACGATGTTGCCAGCGAGGCCGCGCTACAGTGGCCTCGTGTTGGTTGACCTACCCGCCGGACACCGCAGTCTTGAGCCGGGCCTGGATGAGGTCTGGCGAATCGATCCAGAACCAACGCCGATCGTGAACTCGAATTCGCGTCCGGGCACCAGCTCGACCAAGGCGTGGGTGTGATCGTGCCTTGCGGTCATGGAAGTGCGGGGTAATCGACTTTTGATTCTGGGGGGATTAAGCTGCGGGTACAACTGAGGGATGCGATGTCTGACATTCGTCTTTTCACTTCCATTCGGCCGCCTGCCAATGGTGAGACGCCCTACCTGAGGGAATGCCTCGCCTCCTGGAGGGCCGCGGGCTTCGACGTCGTCGCGGTCAATGGTCCTTCAGAGATGGAGGCACTGCGGCGGCTTACCTTGCCTGTGGAATTCAGCCCGATGTCGCGTGATGGGAAACCCCGCATCGGCGTTTTTCTGTTGGCGGTCCGTGCAAGCGGAGAACGCTTTGCAGGCATCATCAACTCGGATTGTCGGATGATTGGATATCACGATCTCGCGACCAAACCACGGTCGCGCTTGGCGGCCAGGCGCCGCTCGATGCGGCTAAATTCACGATCACAAGAAATGTGCTCCGTCGCGTGATCGGGCCGCTGCGCATCGCAGTGATATTTCGCCGAATGCGGCACGTCATCGCTGCGCGAACCGCAGAGCTGTAGTACCACGTGGCCTAAAATGAAGGACTGCATACTATGTTAGGCACGACAGCAATGATTGTTGGTGGTCTTTTAATTGCCTACTCCCTGTGGTGGTGGTGGGACTATCGGCGGTACCCGCCAGGGCCACCACCACGGTGATCCCGAAGAGCCGCCTGCCCCTTGCCGGGGCAAAAGCGGGAGGCGTCAGCGGCTTGCTGACAATCGAGCCTCACGGCTGGATCACTCGTCTCACGATCGGCGGCTTTTGGCGCGGAGCGGCTACGGTTCGCCCGTAAGCTCCTTGTATTCCATGCTGGCCTCGGCTGCGGCCTTGATCTGTTCTGCATAGGTCTTCAGGCCCGCCTTAAGATCATCGCCGTCCTCCGCTCGCATCCCGATAAAGAGGCCGAGCAGCGTCGCGATCGACAGAGGGATCTCGTCGGGAGAGATCTCTTGCGACCGGCACCAGTTCAAGAGCGCGAGCAGGACCGGGGAATCCTCCAGAGGATTGTTGGCGAGCAGGCGCTCGATGGCGTCCATAATGGGATGGGGATCATTGTCCATGATGTCCTCCTGCGGCGAGCTAATCCCGCCCCGCATCACCCGGTTGAGCCAGGTGATGAAGGCCGGGATCCGACTTCAGTGACCACGTTTGCTCAACCAGCGTTTCAACTCTCCCTGCTGCTTCGGTCGCAGCAGGTTCACGCTTTTGCCGGCTTCGTGGAAGCAGAGCATGTGGGCGTAGTGGCGGGGGCCGTACTTGACGAACGGCCCTTTTTCTTCGGTCGGCTGGAGACCCCGACAGAAGCGGCAGGTGGGCATGCCGATGGGTCCCCTCATGGCAACCCCCTCCGAGCCGACGCGGCGGCTGTGAGCGCGATCGCCAGGGGGTCACAGCACAGCACCATGAGGGCGAATCAGCCAGCGGATGCCGTGCTCGCTGTCGCATCGGCGCCGAGGGGCTCGGCGACGTACCGAATGGGACCGGCCTCGATCTCGAGCCGGCGGCCTTGGGCGGCCACGCTGGCGCGTTCCGCCTTCAGGCTGAGTGCCGGCCGCCTCGTTTCGCTCACTGGCGAGGCCCGC